>UMHU01079601.1_pt1 | contig 47677 bp, 38 predicted proteins | sample 1965591 | NCBI WGS metagenome assembly UMHU01 (sample SAMEA4836101, study PRJEB28245) | human gut metagenome | biome: gut microbiome; material: fecal sample | place: Denmark | collected 2008
AAACGATTTTCGCATCTCTGAAAGAGGGATCTTCGGCATACGCCTTCTTTATGTAAAGAGGGGCGAGAGCGGTAAACCAACCATGACAATGAATAATATCGGGTACCCAACGGAGTTTTTTTACTGTCTCCATTACCCCTCGCACAAAAAATATGCTACGCTCGTCATTGTCGTCAAAATCTTTTCCCTCATCATCGACAAGGACATTTTTCCGCTGGAAATAGTCGTCGTTATCGATAAAATAGACCTGCATACGAGCCGGTTGTATCGATGCCACCTTGATAATCAACGGGTGATCGGTATCGTCGATAATCAGGTTCATTCCCGAAAGACGAATTACCTCGTGCAACTGATTACGCCGCTCATTGATATTACCGTACTTGGGCATAAAAGCGCGTATCTCTCGGCCTTTTTCCTGAATACCTTGCGGCAAGTTCCTACATATCGTGGCAATTTCCGAATCGGGAAGATACGGGGTCATCTCCTGAGAAATGAACAAAACCTTTTTTGCTTCCATCGTGCAGTTCTCTATAAAATTTGTCTTGCAAAGATACTAAAAAAAATATCGGAAACAGCCATATCCCCTTCGGAGATTAACAGTTTTTGATAATATATTCTTCTAAACAGGCATTTCTTACGAAAATTCTCATGAAATTTCCACACGAAAACTTCTTTGTTCGAGTTTTATTTACTTCTTTTGCACCGTTTTTTCAAAAACTGATCATGGAAGTCATTTCTAAAATTTCGGATTTACAAGCGCGTATCGCCACATATCGTGCCGAAGGGAAACAGATAGGCCTCGTTCCTACGATGGGGGCATTGCATAACGGGCACCTTTCGCTCGTGAAACGTTGCGTTAGCGAAAACGGCTGTTGCGTCGTAAGTGTTTTTGTCAACCCCACTCAATTCAACGACAAAAACGACCTGATACATTATCCCCGCACTCCCGAAGCCGATTGCAAACTTCTCGAAAGCGCCGGTTGCCATATTGTATTCATGCCTTCTGTCGAAGAGATGTATCCCCAAAAAGATACTCGCGTCTTTGACTTAGGTTCTGTTGCCGCCGTCATGGAAGGCAAATACCGCCCGGGACACTTCAACGGCGTGGCTCAAATCGTAAGTAAACTTTTCGACACCGTAAAACCCGACCGGGCATATTTCGGAGAAAAAGATTTTCAACAAATCGCCGTCATCAGAGAAATGACCCGACAGCTGAAATTTCCTATCGAAATCATCTCCTGCCCTATCGTGCGAGAAGCTGACGGTATGGCTCTAAGCAGCCGGAATACACGCCTTTCGCCCGAACAAAGAAAAAATGCCGTAAACATTTCGCAAACTCTATTTAAAAGTCGTACCTTTGCCACACAACATACGGTAGCCGAAACGATAGCGTTTGTCATCGAAAGCATCAACCAAACGCCCGATTTACGAGTAGAATACTATGAAATCGTAAACGGCGACACGTTACAACCGGTCGATTCATGGGACGATGCTCCTTATATCGTAGGTTGTATTACCGTATATTGCGGAGAAGTACGTTTAATCGATAATATCTCTTATCGTCCTTAAAAGCAGAAATCATGTTGTTAGAGGTACTGAAATCGAAAATTCATCGCGTAACCGTAACGCAAGCCGATCTTAACTATATTGGAAGCATCACCATAGACGAAGAATTGCTGGAAGCCGCCAATATCATCGAAGGCGAACGGGTGCATATCGTAAATAATAATAACGGAGAACGTTTCTCGACCTACGTCATCAAAGGAGAGAGAGGTTCGGGTACGATATGTCTCAACGGCGCGGCCGCCCGCAAAGTACAACCCGGCGATATTGTCATCATCATAGCCTATGCCATGATGGACGCAGAAGAAGCCCGCAGGTTCAAACCTTCTGTCATTTTTCCCGACACACAGACCAATCGCCTGATACAAAAATAAGGGAAACCATAGTTTATTCCCGTTTTCCATAAGGACATACGTCCGATAGAAAAGGGTTCAACACTCCGGAGTGGCGCTTACTATCAACACCTTCCGGATTTGTTGGTTACATGGGGAGGCAGAAACAGTGCTGTATAAAATGTAATTTTATAGATCGAAATATATGTTTGAAAATTTAAGCGAGAAACTCGAACGGTCGTTCAAAGTACTTAAAGGCGAAGGCCGTATCACCGAAATCAACGTAGCCGAAACTTTGAAAGAGGTACGTAAGGCCCTGCTCGATGCCGACGTCAATTATAAAGTTGCCAAACAGTTTACCGACACGGTAAAAGCCAAAGCTATGGGTATGAACGTGCTTACCGCCGTGAAACCTGGACAACTCATGGTGAAAATCGTACACGATGAACTCGCCGAACTCATGGGTGGACAAGCGGTCGACATCGAAACCAACGGGTCGCCAGCCATTATCCTGATGTCGGGTCTACAAGGTTCGGGTAAAACCACTTTCTCGGGTAAATTGGCGCAAATGTTGCGCACCAAACGGGCCAAGCGCCCCTTGCTCGTTGCCTGCGACGTTTACCGTCCTGCCGCCATCGAACAACTGAGAGTGCTCGGCGAGCAAATCGGTGTACCCGTCTATACCGAACCCGAAAACAAAAAACCGGTCGAAATCGCTCAAAACGCTATAAAAGAAGCCAGGAAACAAAACAACGATTTGGTCATCATCGATACAGCCGGACGCCTCGCCGTCGATGAAGAGATGATGAACGAAATCGCAGCACTGAAAAAAGCCGTCAATCCGCAAGAAATCCTTTTCGTGGTCGATGCCATGACAGGACAAGATGCCGTGAATACGGCAAAGGCTTTCAACGATCGTCTCGATTTTACCGGTGTCGTTCTCACCAAACTCGACGGCGATACCCGAGGCGGAGCTGCCCTCTCGATACGTACCGTCGTAAACAAGCCCATTAAATTCGTAGGTACGGGAGAAAAAATGGAAGCTCTCGACGTATTCCATCCCGAACGTATGGCCGATCGTATCCTCGGCATGGGCGATATTGTTTCTCTTGTAGAACGTGCGCAAGAACAATACGACGAAGAAGAAGCTCGCCGGTTGCAGAAAAAAATAGCCAAAAATCAGTTCGACTTCAACGACTTCATCGGGCAGATACAGCAGGTAAAGAAAATGGGAAACCTCAAAGATCTCGCATCGATGATTCCCGGTGTAGGAAAAGCCATCAAAGATATCGATATCGACGACGATGCATTCAAGAGCATCGAAGCCATTATACAATCGATGACTCCGACAGAACGCAGCCACCCCGAAGTACTCAACAGCAGTCGACGCCAACGTATCGCACGCGGTAGCGGCACATCAATACAAGAGGTAAACCGGCTCATCAAGCAGTTCGACGATATGCGTAAAATGATGCGTATGATGACGCAAGGGAAAAATCCGGCCCGCATGATGGGACAACTCAAACGCAGATAAACATCGATACATCTTATTTCAAAAAAGAGAAAGCATGCTTTCTCTTTTTTATTTTTTATAAACTTTTCGGGATTCCTCTAATTTACAATTCTCGCCCGAAGGAACTATTTTGAAATCGACTTACCGGGAGACAGCATGATAGATTTTCGTAGAAAGAAATGTTACAAAAATAGCCTCCCTGCCGTTTTGGTCTACGGCTATTTTTCCATATATGAAAAACATATTTAGCAACAAATCTGCATAAACTTTTTCTTATATTTGTACCATTTTCCCGCCATTATGAAAATGGAGAAAATCTTTTGGCCGGAAATCTTTGATGTCTAAAAACAAATTCCATAAAGAATTCCGCTCCAGAATTTACAGGGAGGGAATATGACTACCGATGTCGAAAATTTTTATATGATAAAAATAAACCGAAAACTGTATGCAACTAATTGACGGAAAAACCATCTCGGAACAAATCAAGCAGGAAATCGCTGCCGAAGTTGCCGAAATCGTAGCAAATGGAGGAAAACGCCCGCATCTGGCCGCCATCTTGGTAGGACATGACGGCGGTAGCGAAACCTATGTCGCCCACAAAGTAAAAGCCTGTGAACAATGCGGCTTCAAATCGACGCTCATTCGCCACGAAGATGACATCACCGAAGAAGAACTTCTGAAAGAAGTGGAACGACTGAACGACGATGCCGACATCGACGGCTTCATCGTACAACTCCCGTTACCTAAGCACATCTCCGAACAACGTATCATCGAGGCCATCGATTACCGTAAAGACGTAGACGGTTTCCACCCTATCAATGTAGGACGCATGTCTATCGGATTGCCGTGTTTCGTCTCGGCTACTCCTGCCGGTATCATGGAACTACTCAAACGATACGATATCGACACAAAAGGCAAACATTGCGTAGTCTTGGGTCGCAGCAATATCGTCGGCAAGCCGGTTGCCACGCTCATGATGCAGAAAAGCAACCCGGGTAATGCCACTGTTACCGTCTGCCACAGCGCATCGAAAAATCTGAAAGAGATGTGCCGTCAGGCCGACATCATCATTGCCGCCCTCGGACAACCCAATTTCGTTACAGCCGATATGGTGAAAGAAGGTGCTGTTATCGTCGATGTGGGAACAACACGTGTACCCGACGCATCGAAAAAATCGGGTTTCCGACTCAATGGAGATGTTCTCTTCGAGGAAGTAGCCCCCAAATGTTCTTACATCACTCCCGTCCCCGGAGGTGTCGGCCCTATGACCATCGTATCGCTCATGCGCAATACCTTGTTGGCCGGCAAAAAAGCCATCTACAAATAACCAGCCGAGTATGAGAATCTTTTTATTTCTCATACTTCTGTCTTGCAGCGTAATCCTTTCGGCACAAAAAAGGATTACGCTGTTCTTCGCCGGAGACCTTATGCAACATCAGGCGCAAATCGATTCGGCATATAACGAAGGCTCCTACGACTACTCCGATTGTTTCTCTGCCGTGAAACCCCTTGTCTCGAAAGCCGACATCGCCGTTGCCAACCTCGAAGTTACCCTCGGCGGTAAACCGTATCGGGGATACCCAGCTTTCTCGGCTCCCGACGCATTCCTATATGCCATAAAAGAGTGCGGTTTCGACATTCTGCTCACAGCCAACAATCATTGTCTCGACCGGGGAAAGAAAGGTCTCGACCGCACCTTATCGATGCTCGATTCGCTTTGCATTCCCCGCATAGGCACTTACCGCAATGAAAGCGACCGCTCGCGCCGCTATCCCATGATTATAGAGAAAAACGGTTTTCGTATCGTCCTTCTCAATTATACTTATGCAACCAACGGCCTCGTCGAAACACCACCTCATATCGTAAACCGCATAGACCGCCGTGTCATGCGGCAAGATATAGCCGCAGCCCGAGCCATACAACCCGATGCCATCATCGCCTGTATGCACTGGGGTACGGAATATAAACTACTCCCCGATCAAAGCCAAAAGCAACTGGCCGACTGGCTTCTCGGCCAGGGGGTAACACACATCATCGGCAACCACCCCCACGTCGTACAACCGATGGAATTACACACCGACAGCACCGGCCGGCAACATGTCGTCGTATATTCACTGGGAAACTTCATCTCAAACATGAGCCGTACCCACACCGACGGCGGAGCAGCATTTACGCTCGTTCTGGAAAAAGACTCGACAGGCCATACCCGTATAACCCGTTGCGGATATGACTTGGTATGGACAGGCCGTCCGCTTCTCACAGGCGGCAAAAGATTCAGACTCTATCCCATATCGACCCCGCCAGACTCACTCTCGCCGGCCGCATACCGGCGTATGCAACTTTATACCGATCGTACCCGCAATCACCTTCGCACTTATAACATAGGTATTGGAGAGAATAGAAAAGAATAAAAAATCGAGAAAATATTTGCAAAGTCAGAGAAAATACCTATCTTTGCATCGCTTTTACAAAAGCAAAGCGACATGGTGAATGTAGCTCAGCTGGTTAGAGCGTCGGATTGTGGTCCCGAAGGTCGTGGGTTCAAGCCCCATCTTTCACCCCGAAGAGCCGTTGAAAATTCAACGGCTCTTTTCTTTTACTCATTTTTTTCGAAAAATGTCGTACAACGACACGTTTTGTCGCCCTTAGCCTCTATATTTGTCGCAAAAGAAATAAATTATGGCTAAAGTAAACCCCATAAGACGGCTAGCAATCATTATCAACAAACTGCGAAGTTCGGAGTATATCCCGACCCAAAAACTTATCGATGAGGTAAACCAAGCCATGCAATGGCGTTACTCCGAAGCAAACGGTTGCACACAACGTACTCTGCAACGCGATTTCAACACAATAGAAGAGTTATTCGGACTCACAATAAGCCACAATAAAAACAAAGGCTATTATATCGTACAAAACAATGAATATACCGATTTCCATGAAGAACTACTCCGAAACTTTGAAATGCTAAATGCCATCGATAGCGATAGCGTACTGCAACAATATGTACTTGCCGAACACAGGCGACATGCTAATTCTACACACGCCAATATCGCCGAAATACTTGATGCCATACGAAATAGGCTTACAGTGGAATTTGATTACACATTGTTCCGCCAAGGCAACAAAGTCATTCCCAAACAGGTGGAACCATACTACCTCAAAGAATCACAACAACGCTGGTACCTCGTGGGGTATGACACTGATAAACGGCTCAAATGTTTCGCACTCGACCGCATATCCCTTTTTCGTATCGCTGCCGATAAGCCATTCACCCGTCGAGAAGATATCGACATTCCGGCGTTATTCCGAGAAAGTTTCGGCATCTGGAACGATCCACAAACACCAATCGAAGAAATCATTTTACGATACGACGCCCTTGACGGCGCATTCGTCAAAACCCTTCCGTTGCACACTTCACAGGAAACAATATCGGACAACGATGAAGGTCTCATCATAAAACTGCGATTGCGAATTACCAACGACTTCGTCATGGAACTATTATCCCGAAGCCGTTCGGTCGAAGTCATCAAACCATACTCTTTACGCAAACGCCTATATGACACTTATGTAAAAGCTGCTGCACATAATACCCCCGAAAACCATGAATAAGCAATCTTCCCGGGAAGCAGCTACATCGTCTGCTCCGAAAGCCCCCCGAAAAACGTCAAGAAACGACACTTTATCGAAAGACATGTGCCAAAAGAAAAAAGTTTCACCCGACGAAAGAATGACAAAAAACAAAGTTGCATCCCACAAAACAGGTAAAAATTCCGTCACCAGAAAAAGAAATCCGAACAAAAGCTGTAACACGCTCAGTCCCATTCACGAATATCTCAATAATCCGAAAAATGAGTATATTCCCAAGTGCACCGACAAGAACAGTATTTTTTACTATCTCGATGAACTGAATGAAGCAGATAAGGCAGATGGCATCGACAATTATACTCATGCCAACGGCAATTCCTCCGATAAGCAGATAGAACAAATAGAATATGACGAAGATGAGAACAATTACATAACCTATTACGACAACGGGGAATTCGAATACGGATATCCCTACGAAGACAATAACTCCGAGCGCCCTGATGTGAAGCACGAAAGAAACAGAAAAATTCTTTCCCGAGACACGGAATATAAGAAGAATTACATATCAAAGTCTTCCATTGATTGCCCAACACCTTCACTTCGGGCGTTTCTACGGGGATTTATTGTGCTGATTTTTCTCTCATACGCCGCCATGGACTACTTCCTCATAGAACCGTACGAACAGAAAAGGAAAGAATTATGGGCACCTCGTAAACACAAGTCCCACTTCAATATCGACCCCAACAGATCGCCAAAAGAAATCAGCGACATGGACTATGTAAACCGCACGGTAACCTATATTGCTCCAATGCCCAAAGATACGATACTCCCTCCGTCGCCCGTACCCAAACTAAGCAAAGAAGATTATCTCGAAGAGCCGCTCAACCTCTATGAAGACTATTACGAAACATTCTACGACTATTATCACGACTAAAAAATCGACTCTTGCAAAAGTTGCTCTAATAAAATGTCTTACCCACCCAATTTTATGCTTATGAAACCCACAGATTATGAACACCTCGTAGGCGAATATTTCAAGAAATCGGGCTATCACGTTACAGTAACCCCTGCCAGTAACGACTACGGCATCGACATCTTCGCCACAAAAAAGGATGAAAAAATAGCCATACAGGCTAAAATGTACGGTGAAAGCTCCCGAAAGATAAATCGACAAATGATATTCGAACTTTACGGGGCTGCCGCTTATGCCAATTGTAACAAAGCAATCATCGCCACCAACGGCCGCGTTCTCGATGACGCCCGGGAAGTCGCCGAAAAACTGGGGATAGATATTCTCCCAATCGACGCACAGAAAAATTTCGAGACAACAAAAAAAAATGCGATAACAGACGATACATACACAAGTTCTATCGAATCATTCACATATAAGACCGATATTTCTCACGAGGAAACTCCCGGAGACGAGACAGACGCAATGTTCGAAAACCTTTGGGAAAAATATATTATGCCGCTGGAAGGGAAAAGACTCTCCCGACCCAACGGAAAAGGCAATGACATCGTACAAGTCGATTGGGGCGGTATAAAACGCATTACATCCAACGGTAGGCAACAGACCATAAAAATAGAAATATTCCGATATGCCATCAAAAAACTGCTGACCGAAGGATCTGTTTCACGCAACGACATCAACCAACACTACATCGGAAGAGCCTCCTCGGGCATAGTATTGATACTTTCGCAGATTCCCTTATTCACACTCACAGCATCACCTTCGGGGCAAAGGCTGGTCTTAAAAAAAAGCAGCCATTAAACCATCATAAACAAACCGATGATTTTCCCGATATGACCTACCACCGTTCCATACGGCAAAATTATTTCCACTGCCGCACCTCTACACCCCGGCAAAGAAAATTACACATACAACAGATATTCAATAAGATACAAACTCAACACGCCATATAACCGATAACAATACCCCACGTTTTGTATTTTCGAAAAACTTTTCCTATCTTTGGTGCGTAGCACAGCGGTGCCATAACATGTGAACAGACGAAAGTGTTTCGCCATTCTCGAATGGAAATCTGGTAAATTTCAAATTGTACCGAGAATAAGCAATACAAACACATCGCCGTATATGATTCTATATCTCTGTGATATAGGATATGTATGGTGTGGGGTATTGTTTTATCGGTACAAGGGCTTACCAGAGCCTCCATTCGATAAACGAATAACTCCACACTTGAACCGAAATATATTTTATATCAATCTAATACACAGCTACTATATGTTATTATATCGTACATTTGATACCATATAGTTCCCATGAATATATTCTAAATCGTCTGTATCTGTGATGTAAAAAAGTGATTAACATTCTTAAAAAAGCAGGTGCTATAAAATCGTATAACCCAAATTGATGTTTTACTCATTTTATTGCAGTTTTACCACAAAATATATCCTGTTTAATCAAATATATTCTCCAAATAATGCCTATCTTTGTATATGTATGGATAGAATATATATAACATGGAGCGTAAATTACTAAATCGAATCAAAGTCGTTCTCGCAGAGAAAAATAGAAATAATAAATGGCTCTCAGAACAATTGGATAAAGATCCTGCCATAATTTCCAAATGGGTTACCAATACAACACAACCCAATGTGGAGACGCTAATTCAAATATCCAAAGTTTTGGGTGTCACTGTGGATGAATTATTGAGGACGGAATAATAAGTTTATGGGAGCAGTCAAATTATATAAATATCTTGATTTTACCGGTGGATTGATGATGCTACATTATAGTAATCTTCAATTTACCAATGCTACGCAGTTGAACGACCCGTTTGATTGCCACCCATCGTTAATTGATTTCTCCAATGTTCCGAAAGAAGCGTGTGGAGGATGGACTTCGGAAATTATCAAAGAATTAAGAAGAGATCCATTTCGTAGAACTAGAGAAGAGGTGTGGATATGTAGCCTTTCCAAGATACATGATTCAATTTTGATGTGGAGTTATTACAGCAAACACAAAGGTATTTGCATCGGTTTGGATATGGAGAGAGTCAGAAAATACCTTTCTCATATGCAGGGTGGAATTATGATTGGCTGTGCGGAAGTGGAAGTACAGTATAAGGATATTGTGGAAAAACCTGATTATTTCAGGGATGCAAAAGATTTCTTCCATTATCAATTATCCACAAAAGCAAAGGCATGGGAACATGAACAAGAGGTGAGGTTATTCATTTTAGACCCTTGGCCAACATATATGAGTTTATTACCAGGTCAAAATGATGATAAGGGGCCGATTGATTGGAAAGAGGTTCGGGCTTTTCCTGAAATCGGAGGAGAGTGTTTTGAGTCTGTCTATTTGGGAATCAACATGAATGCAGATGAGAAATCAAAAATAATAAGCGTTGCACGGAAACTTAATCCTAACATTAAGATTTACCAAATGGAAATTGACGCAAACGCTTTTAGGTTAAATGCAGAGCTGATAAACACTGCATTGAGCTAACAAGAAAGAAAAAATTACCCATTGGTGATATGTCTATATAGGTATATCTTCCACTATGAAATAAGGGGGGGGGGATTTTTGAATAAATTGAAAATTAAAAAATACAAATAATTATGAATACAATAAGAGAACTGGTAAATCAGGGAATAAAAGTATTACAGCGAATGAAGATTAATTATAATTCCACAATAGGGCCTAATACTATGCAACTAATAAATATCTCTAAGCAATTAATACCAAACCTACAAAAAGAGCAGCCGGAAATCGCAGATATTTTAAATAATGCCCTTTCTACCATTAATTTTAATGGATTCATTTCAGCATATTCCTTCGGAGATATCAGAACTTGTTATCGGATTTTAGCAAGCCTTTATAACCGCCCTAAAAAGATATTCATAAGCCATTCCTCTGAAGATAAAGATATCGTAAATGGATTTGTTAAGGAAATTCTAATGTTGGGATGTAAATTTGAGAGAACAGATATTTTTTGTACCTTAGATCATTCTGCGATTCGTACTGGTGAGGATTTTAGAAATGAGATTGTCAAAAACATGAAAGGTTGCGACTTCATTTTATGTATGATTTCTGAGAATTATAAAAGAAGTGAGGTGTGTACCAATGAGATGGGTGCCGCATGGGCAATGGACGGAAAGCGCATTCTTCCTTTTAAGTTCCCCAATCTCCCCTTCAACGATATGGGATTTCTTAATGTTGTCAAACAGGGTGCAGACATAATAGACAAGTCTAAATTAGATGAACTATATACTGAACTATGTGCATTTTACAGTTTGTCTACAGACTGGATCAATTATAATCAACGAACCGCAGATTTCATCCAATTGGTAAATAGTAAAACTGGATGTAAATGAAACAAGCACAAGTCTATAATCGAAATATTATCACTCGCCATTGTCCCAGTTTTAATAGGACAATAGCGAGTTCATATCATTCTTTCAATTGTCTAATAGTTTGCCTAATGATATAGGCAACTGATGTCATATTACCTCTGACCGCTGAGAGAGCAGATGAAAGACTTGAAGCAGAAACAAACCGTGAACCGTCCTTGGATTGTAGAAATTTGCCTCTGTCAAGAACTGATTGCCAGCGGAATTGGATGAACGAATTTTCGAGAAGCGCATCGAAAAGGATGGCCACATGGCGTAAATTGTTCACCCGGATATGAAAACCCTCTTTGCAAGAAAAGAGAGCTTCCATATCCTCGATACGAAGCATAGAAACACAAAATAGATGATAGGTATTGGCACAAGACACAATACCCGCCATCTGTTTTTGAGTGAAGTTACAGCCGAAAGAAAGCGGCGGAGCATTCGTCACCTTATCGGTACGATGCACGACTTGTGTTGGCAATGGCTCCGACATATCATACTGCTTTCGCAACTCCATGCACTCCTTAAAAGAGAAGTCTGATGCGGTAAAAAGAGGTTGGATAAGGTGGGTGCATTCTGTCAGCAGTCCCTTGACGATATGGATGTTCATTTCATGGCAGTTCCGGCAAACCGCATTATCGCAGTTGATGTATCGATGACTGTTTATGAAGTCATCCACATAGCGGCTATACCGTTTGCCCTCCACAATCACATTTTGAAGATAGAGTCTTCTCGCTTCGGAAAGTAACTCAAACAGTTCTTCCGCTACATCCTGTTCAGTAGCGAAGTGGGCCAGGTGTTGCTTCCCTTCAAAAAAAGAGAAGACTTTTTGATTTTTTCTTTCATGTCAATTACTTGTCTATAAATCCAGATGTTATTTAATCATTAGGGCAGATAAAAACTGCCATAAAATTATTTGTGCTTAATTATCCCTATAGTTGTAAGTAAATATCAGACAACACTAATTACACGTTTCAGGTATAACGATTTCGTCATCGGGCAGTTCCCGGATGAATCCGTCCCAGTTCTCTATCGGCAAATCCTTTACAGATACGGAAACGGTACAAGGAATTACACCCATAAGGTTTGCTGCTGCTTCTTTCAGCCGTCGGGCAAGCAGCTTTTTCTCTTGCGGTGTGTATCCCGGTAATGTCGTGATGGCAATGTGCATGACGAAGAATCATTTGTCAGTTTTAGCCGACACGAATCCCTGTTCGCATAATACATCGGCAACCCCCTTGTAATGATACGGATGCAGGTAAAAGTCTGCGGCCAAGTCAGTCCAATTGCCAACTCGGTTATTCCACGGACGTTTCAACAGATACTGTGAATAGGTTTTGTCATATTCAGCCAATTGTTTTTCCAAATGAATGTTATATGTCTCCTCAAAATATACCGCCTCTTTCGGAAAGCGCGGTTTCAGCCCGGGGTCATTTGCGGGATGGCCGATGCACAAGCCCAACATAGGGAAAACATATTTCGATAATTGCAGTTCACGAATGACCTCTTTTGCGTTCTTACGCACATCCCCGATAGGGACTGTGCCCAATCCCAAAGATTCGGCAGCAACGACAGCCGCTTCGAGAGCGATACCGACTTCGTGCGCACCCACGAGCAGCGTGTCGATGTCCTGCATCACCTCGTCGAGTGTATGCCCTTTCTCTTGACAGGCGAGAGCCACTCTGTGATAGTCGGCACAGAACACAAGGAATACGGGAGCTTCGGCTATGTGTGCCTGATGACCGCACAATTCGGCAAATCGTTGTCTCCGGTCGGTATCCTTTACCGCAATCATGGAAACGAGTTGCAAGTTTACCCAATTCGGTGCAGCTTGTACTGCACGGATGATAGCATCCAAGTTTTCATCGCTTACCGTTCTGTCCATGAATGAACGGACGGAGCGATGTGCCAGCATAATGTCAATTGTATTGTTTGTCATTGTTATTCCCTTTTAACTTAATATGGCATAGCAATTCGTTTCTGCACCCATTCGTATCCGTCCGTTGTGGATTTTACATATCCCAATCCCGGCCACGGCAAATGATATGCGAAGAACAATGAACCGGAATTACTTAATTGTTCTAATATTTTCTTGCGTGTTTCTATTCCTTCTTTGTAGTCCGTATCACTGTTATAAATCCATTCGGGATGTTCAAACGAGATAATTTCAGAATGTACCACGTCCGCAATATGATAGATTTCTTCTTTTCCGGAGTGTATCCGGAGGATGGTATGTCCCGGAGTGTGTCCCGGAGCAGGTATCATCTGCAAACATCCCAATAATTCTTCATCTTTTTGAAACAAATGTAGTTTGTCTGTTACAGAACGAATGTTCTTTTGTGCCACATCCACGAGCATTTTCATGTGTTTTTTGTCTGTCATGGTGCTTTGGGTAAAATCCGGAGCTGGAGACATCCAAAAATTATATTCTTCACGAGAGAGATAGATTTCAGCATTCGGAAATACGAGATTCCCTTCCTTGTCTGTCAAACCTCCGATATGGTCGGGATGGGCATGGGTAATAATAATGTCCGTGACCTTATCCGGTTGAATCCCTGCATAGCTAAGATTCGCAGCAAGCCATCCGCTTTCACTGCCAAACACGTAGCCTGCACCGGCATCTATCAGTACATAACGGTGCCCTGTTTTCAGCAAAAGAATGTTCATTGCCAAATCGACTTCCGTTGCAGGTGCGAAATGCTCCTGAAGAGTTTTAGCGACTTTGACAGAATCAATACGTTGTGCAAATTCTGCTTGTACCGGATTCACACAAAGGTGTCCATCACTGATAACAATGGCTTCAATTTTTCCGATACGCATTGTATATAAACCAATGTGATTAAAGTTCTCCTGTTTCTGTGCAAACAAACATACATTCAAGGAAAATATAATTGTTGCAACTAATAGTATCTTTTTCATTTTCGTTCTTTTTTGTTGTTTATTACCACCCTGCCAGCGGTATTTTTCGTTTCGGAGCAGGGAATGCCGTATCCAAATCATGCAGGTCTTCCTCTGTCAAGTCGATGGAAAGGCTTTTGAAATTATCCTCCACATGGGCGATATTCCCGGCTTTGGGAATGGCGATGATTCCGGGCTTGCGAATTGTCCATGCCAATGCGATTTGTGCGGGCGAGGCGTTATGCCGCAGGGCGATTTCCGCTAATTTGCGGTGGCGCAGCCATTCCCGCCGGGCAGCGAGACGATTCGTTCCATATCGGCTGTATCCAGATTGCTGACGCCCCACATGCGGATTTTTCCCTCCTGCTGCAATTCGGTCATCGCACGGACGGTTTCTTCGTAGGGATGGCGTCCTTTCCAGTGTAACAGATAGAGGTCGATATATTCTGTGCCGAGCCGCTGCAAACTGCGTTCGCAAGCGAGCTTCGTGCACCGATAGCTCGCATTGTCCGGTAAAACTTTGCTCACGAGAAATACCCGTTCTCTGTAAGGACGGACTGCTTCGCCCACCAGTTCCTCGTTATCGTACATTTCGGCCGTATCGACGAGGTTCATGCCCAACTCGATGCCATGCCGTAATGCCCGTATCTCTTCCTGCCGACGTGCGGCGGATTGTCCCATTTTCCAAGTGCCTTGCCCCAGCGGGCAGACAATCTGTCCATTCGGGAAAGCGGTTGCCGGTCGTTCCGATGTTTTCATATTGTCGATATGATGTGTTTTTCACGATTCATCAGACTGTTTCTGATGATAATGCTTATAATCCCGATAATAAGGAATACCACGGCTCCTAACGGGGACGAATGTGTCCCCCATGCGGTTATGAACACGCCGCATATTGCCGTTCCCAGCGTAGTGCCGAGATTTGCGGCGGTCAGGAATAGACCGTTGGCAAAATCGGGGGCTTCGGTCGCGGAAGTGGAAACCATGAATTGATTACCATTGTTGGCGATACCTGCGAATATTCCCAATGCCAGAATGACGATTGCCGTCGGTACGGTAAATTTCCCAAGCCCGTAAAGAGCGAGATAAAGCATCGTCATAATGACAGGTACATATTTCAACGTGGCGAAAGGACGTTGTGCCAACAATTTTCCGGCTGCGATATTGCCGACGATATTTGCCATACCGTAAACGAACAGCAGGATGCTTATCACTTTGAAGGAGACATTCGTGACCGTTATCAGGTAATCCGACAAATAACTGTAAAAGCCGAACATGGCCGCATTCATCAGCAACGCCGCAAGGAAAGAATTCCATAATACGGGCTTTTTCAATACGCCGAGTTGCGTACCATACGATAACCGTTCCTTAACGGGCATGGACGGTATCAGGAAAAGGGTTGCAAGGAGTACCGCCGCATTGACAACGGTAAAAAATACCATTGCCGCCGAAAACGAAAATTCACTGGCGATATAACTTGTTGCAGGCACTCCGAGCACCATTCCCGCCGATACTCCGGCGAAGATTTTGGAAACGGCTTTCGGGGCGTCTTCCCGACTGACGGACGAGGCGGCAGTTGAAAAAGCGATGGATACGTACAGCGGATGAAAGAATGCCGGAACGGCACGGGTTATCAGCAGTACGGTAAAATTTGTCGTGAAGACCGAAACAAGGTTGGATACCACGAATACGGACAAGGCAAGTACCATGACCGTTTTGCGGTTTACCCGTGAAAAAAGCAATGGCACGACGGGAGCCGAGAAGGCGATGATCAGCGCGAAGAGACTGACCGTCCAACCTGCATCCGGAACCGTAACACCGAAAGTGTCCGCTATGATAGGAATAATGCCCACCACACCCATTTCGGTGTTCAGAATTCCGAACACTCCGAGCGTGAGGATAAACATTAACAGGCTATTGTGATTTTTTTTAGTCGATATACTCATATTTTAGTCGATATTTGGAAAAACAGGCAGGTCATTTCACCCGCCTGCTCTCCGATTTCGTATCATCAAATGATTCTTTCAATCCATTCTTGAATCGTAGCGTCCGCACTTCCTCCTCCGTCTTCCAGAATATCGAGACATCCGGCAATTTGTATGTCGGGCAGGTAATTGCGCAAATCCGCAGCTACACGGGCGGCTCCGTTACCGCCATGAGTACAGAACGGAACGACGGTTTTACCAGAAAAATCATTCTCGACCAGGAACGACGCCACGGCAGGAGCGACCCTGTTGAACCAGTTGGGTGTTCCAATGAATACGGTATCATATTGTGCCATATCCTGCGGTTGTTCTGCCAGCACGGGACGAAAGCCGTTTTTTACTTCCTGACGGGCTTGACGCTCCGTTGTATCGTAATCCGTAGAGTAGGCTTGTTCAGGGCGTATCTCGAACAGGTCGCCTCCCGTAATGCGTTGGATCTTTTCTGCTATTCCCCTTGTGTGTCCTTCGTAGGAGAAATAGGCTATCAATATTTTCTTGTCCATTGTTTCCAATTATTGAAGGTTTAATTTGAAGAATGTTTCCATCTTGTCGAACGGGATGACGGCTAAATTGTCGTAAAGGTCCGTGTGGCTGGCACCGGGAATAATCATCAGCTCCTTGTTGTCGCCTTTCAGCTTCTTGAACGCATCTTCGCCGAAATAGCGGGAGTGCGCCTTTTCGCCGTGGATGATAAGCACGGCATTCTCGATTTCGTCCGCGCGACTCATGAGCGGGAAGTTGATGAACGGAATGGCTTCCGTCGCGTTCCGTCCTTGGTTGGAGTTGAGCGAGCGTTTGTGATACCCGCGCGGGGTCTTATAATAGGCATGGTAGTCCTTGAAGAACTGCGGCGCATCGGCAGGCAGTTCATCGGGCACGCCGCCTCCCGGCTTCGGGAAGCCGTTGCGGAAATCCTCGGTACGCTGGGCGGCGAGGGTCTTGCGGAGCGCGTTGCGGGCTTCGGCGCTGTCGTCGGCATCGAAATAGCCGTTGGCATTGACGCGGCTCATGTCGTACATCGTCGAGGCGACCGTCGCCTTGATGCGCGGGTCGGCGGCTGCGGCGTTGATAGCCAGTCCGCCCCAGCCGCAGATGCCGATGATGCCGATCCGCTCCGAATCAACCTTGTCGCTGGTTGCAAGAAAATCGACGGCTGCCGAAAAGTCCTCGGTGTTGATGTCGGGCGATACTACATAGCGGGGTTCGCCGCCGCTCTCTCCCGTGTAGGAGGGGTCGAAAGCGACGGTCAGGAACCCGCGCTCGGCCATCGTCTGGGCATAAAGCCCGGCAGCCTGTTCCTTGACAGCCCCGAAGGGTCCGCAGACGGCGATGGCCGGCAATTTGCCGGCGGCATTCTTCGGCACATACATATCGGCTGCCAGCGTGATGCCGTAACGGTTGGTAAATGTTACTTTGCTGTGGTTCACCTTGTCGCTCTGCGGAAAGGTCTTGTCCCATTCCTGTGTCAAATTCAATGTCTTCATATTATCACTTGTTTTTTGATTTGTCGTACTATTCGTGCAGCCGGCAAGCAGTCCTATTCCGAACAAGGCTGTAATGGCTGCGGTTTTCAGATTCGTTGTTTTCATTGCTATGATTGTTTCTTATTTTTATAATGCAAAGGTACGGTGATTGATCAGAGAGGGCATTATTGTCAGGCTCAAAAGAAATTACCCAAAAGCTCAATAATATATTTATTCAAAAGCTCATATAATACAAACAGCATTATGGCTTTTCCGTTACCATAACGCTGTTTATGTGCTGATTAAAGGTTATCTGTACGCTTTTTCGAAAATAGCCGTGCAATCCTCATGAGTCATTTCGCAGGGATTGGCTGCGAACAAGCCGCCCATCGTCTCGCGGGCGTTGCGAGCCAGCGTGCCGCACTCCTCACGAGTGAAGCCGTAGTCGCTCATTTTCAGGTTGTCCACGCCGCAGGCACGTTGCAGGCCGGCAAGTGCCGTGAGGAAATCCTCGGGTTTGTCCGCATCGGGCATCCCCATCACGCGCGCCATCTTCACGAATTGTCCGTCGCAGGCATGATGCTCGATGAAGAAGCGGTAGAACTCGTTCGAGATCATGATGAGACCCGCACCGTGCGGCAGATCGTGGTGATAGGCGCTCATGGCGTGTTCCATCGAGTGCTCGGCCGTAGTGCTGGTCAGCTGCATCGTAAGTCCGGCTATGGTGCTTCCGTAGGCGACGGCCTCGCGGGCTTCCAAATCGTTGCCGTCCTTCACGGCACGAGGCAGGTATTTGGCGATGTGTTCGATGGCCGAAAGGGCTATCGGTTCGCTCAGCACATTGACGAAGCGGCTTATCATTACCTCCGTGTTGTGGAACAGCGCATCGAAACCCTGATAGGCGGTATATTTCGACGGTACGGTACGCATCAGTTCCGGATCGACGATTGCCAGCACGGGATTGAGTTCGGGGCAGCCGAATCCGATTTTCTCATTGGTGGCGTGGTTGGAAATCACGCCCCAGCAGTTGATTTCCGAGCCCGTGCCCGACGTCGTGGCAATCGTCACGATAGGCAGTCCCGGCTGCTGCAACGGCAGCCCTTTGCCCGTGCCGCCGTGAACGTAATCCCACAGGTCACCCGGGTTGGTCGCCATTGCGGCTACGGCCACCGCCGAATCGAGCACCGCTCCGCCGCCCAGCGCCACGACGAAGTCGCATCCGTTCTCACGGGCTACGGCGGCCGCCTCCATCACGACCTCTTTCGAGGGATTTTCGTGAATGTTGGCACAGAGTACGTGGGCGACATTCGCTTTGTCGAGTTGTGCGATAGTTCGGTCGAGCGTTTCGGTCGTCCGCACCGAGTTCCCGTTGGAAATCAGCAGCAGGGCTTTCTTTCCCGGCATCTTCTGGTCGCCGAGTTCATTCAGTTTTCCGCAGCCGAACAACAGTCTGGTCGGCGTGAAGAGATTGAAATTCATATTCGTCTTCATAAGCATCTATTTTATCATTGTTTTTAGTACCAATCGTGTTTTTCGTTTCGGTCGAGGGCGGCGATTTGTGCCATCTCCTCAGGAGATAACTCGAAGTCGAACAGGGATATGTTTTCCCTCTGGTGGTCGGGATTGCTCGAACCGGGAATGATGACCACGCCGTTCTGCAAGTCCCATCTGAGAATTATTTGAGCCGGTGATTTGCCATGCGCTTTCGCAATCCGGCCGATTGTTTCATTGCCGAGCAAGGCCGCCGTATGACCTCTGCCTCCGAGCGGATACCAGCCTTCGATGACGATGCCGTTCTCGTGCATGAATTTTACGACTTCCTTTTCCTGATAGTAAGGATGTATTTCATTCTGAACCAATACCGGCTTTATGGTTACTTGGGGCAGGAAGTCCGTCATCTCCTCGACATAATAGTTCGACACGCCGACCGACCGGATTTTTCCGGCTTCGACAGCCCGTTCCATCGCCTTGTATGCCTCCACGTCGTGCGCTCCGGGATGATGGAGCAACATCAGGTCCACGTAACCGATGTTGAGTTTGCGCAGGGATTCTTCGATGGCTTTTTCGGCATCGGCAAACTGGTTCGGGTAGAGCTTCGTGCAAACGAACAGTTCCTCACGCGGCACGCCGCAGGTGCGGATGGCTTCGCCGACTTCTTCTTCGTTACCGTAGAAACTCGCCGTGTCGAATTTCCGGTAACCGAGTTTGACGGCGGATAATACGGCGTTGACGCATACGTCGCCATGAAGACTGTATGTGCCCAGACCGATGATCGGCATATCGTAGCCGCTGCTGAGCCGGATAGTCGGCGGATTGCCGTTTCCGCCCTTGCTCAGATCGAACATCCCGTTTCCGGTTACAGGTTCGGGTGTCGGGTCGGGATTCGGTGCAGGTTCGGGAACCGTATTCTCTGGATTCTTCGGAGAATCATCGGGGCTACAAGCACTTACCGTAACGGACAGGCTGCATGCCATCATGAAGGATATTAGCCACTTTATCATATCTATTTCTTTTTATGTTTCTGATTTCGGTGGCAAAGTTAAAGAGAAAGCCTTACAGCGGAATTACTGTGAGGCTCAAATAAGATTTCCCAAAGGTTCAATATGCCTGTTGCCCGTTTACAGAAATGCGGCTGTCGGCGATATGCCGTACTGCTTCTTGAAAGCGGTCGAAAAGTGCGACGGATTCTTGAATCCCACCTCGGCATAAACATCCACGACCTTTTTACCGCCCTCCTTCATTTTGGCATAGGCCACTTCGAGACGTTTTCGGATAAGCCATTTTTCGGGTGTCAAGTCACTGATTTTCTTGAAATCCCGCTTGAACGTAGCAAGGCTACGTCCCGTGTAATGCGCCATTTCTTCCATCGTGAACTCGTACATGTAGTTCTCGTTCATAAACTCCATGATGTCTATCTTCCACGGTTCGTTGAAATCGAAGAGCGTCGGAGCAAACCGCTTGTTGATATGCAGCAATGCAAGCAGCCCCTCTTGCAATTTCAAGTTCATGAAATCGTCTTTGGGTTTCACTTCCGGGTCGAAGTAAGGGGTCATGGAAGCGAACAGGCTGGCGAGCTCTACCGTTTTCGGCAGTTTGATTACGCCGGAATCGAGTTTGGGCGTATTGGCCGGAACTTTTCGTTGTTCCAACTTGCCGTACATTTCGCGCAGGAAACGGCGCGTGAACATCAGAAAAATGCCGCAGTAGCGTTCGCCGTCCTTTGTCCTTTTGTACATCGTAATGTGATGGTCACGCGGAATGAAAACGCATTCGCCTTTCCCTACGTGGATCTGTTCAGTCCCGTTGTCGAGAATCATCTCTCCCGAATAGACATAATTGATGGCATATTCGCAAGAACGGTGTATGCAACCGCTGAGGTCGTCGTAGAAGAAGCTGTAAAATACATCGTTATAATTGAATATGAGCTTCATCGGGCCTAATTGTTCGTCTGTCATAATGCTCTGCTTTTATTTCCGATTGCAAATATAACGAAATGATTTCATTTCTCTGCGGCTCATTCGTGCATTATTTTATTGCCTTGCAAATTAAAATTCGCAGTTCTCAGACGATTTGTTGTCTCCGACTGCCGTAATGGGCGTTCATCCGCTGGCGCAATTCTTCCTGTTTGGAGTTTTTGTAGTAGTGTTTCTCGATGGTCTGGGCACTGTTGCCGGCCATGTTAAAAGTATTCTCTCTGAAAATATTCTAACTCTCATCTTTTAAACTAAAATATGGGTTCTATTAATCTGGCATAACCATGTATCTATTAATTGCATTACAAATGATAATCCCCAATATATATTCCTAAAAACGCAAAACAATTATCTTATAAGAGATATTTTTTATCTTTATATCTCTAAATATTTGAATTATGCTTATCTTTGTAGTCTCGATAAATTTATGACGCATGAATAAAGATATGAATCGTCTAAAAGTGGTGCTGGCGGAGACAAAACGCACGAATAGATGGTTGGCAAAACAATTGGGAAAAGATCAAGCTACGGTTTCTAAATGGTGTACTAATACCAGTCAACCGAGCCTTGAAACGCTATTCCAAATAGCAGAATGTTTAGGTGTCAAAGTTCAAGATTTGATAAGTAAAGATACCTCTAAAGACCATGAGTAAAATACAAAATATAGATAGCCACATCATCGCAGATATTGCGGAACGTATCGAGCGATTGATTACGAATGCACGAACAAATGTTGCACGAGCAATTAATATTACCGAAGTCATCACCAAATATGAAATAGGGCGCATTATTGTAAATGTCGTACAAGAAGGCGAAGAACGTGCAACATACGGCAAACAGTTATTGAAAGGTGTATCAGAGGTCTTGACAGAAAGACTTGGCGATGGATGGTCGGTAGAAACCTTGAAAAGATGCCGTAAGTTTTTCACGATATATTCGGTAAAACAGATCGGCGCAACAGTGTTGACCAAATCATCGGATGGCAATTTGGTCAACACTGTTGACCAAATTCAAAAAACGGTAAAAAGCTCAATAAGATTGACTGGCACATACCCGTTTACGCTTTCGTGGTCTCATTATTTGGTGTTAATGCGTATCGAATCCGAAGCAGAACGGAGTTTCTATGAAATTGAATGCCAAAAGCAGAATTGGAGTGTTCGACAACTGCAAAGACAATATAATTCAAGCCTGTATGAACGATTGGCTCTCAGCAGAGACAAAGAGGCAGTCATGCGTTTGGCACAAGAGGGACAAACTATTAATAATCCTGATGACATCATCAAGAATCCGTTAACATTAGAATTTTTGGGACTTAAATCTGATGTATCATATTCTGAGACCAAATTGGAAAATGCTATAATAGGAAAGATGCAGCATTTCTTATTAGAACTAGGAAAAGGTTTCTTGTTTGAAGCACGTCAGAAGCGATTTACTTTCGATGAAGAAAATTTCTATGTCGACTTGGTTTTCTATAACCGACTTTTACAATGCTATGTGCTGATTGACCTGAAAGTAGATAAACTGGCTCATCAAGATTTGGGACAAATGCAGATGTATGTCAACTACTATGACCGTTATGTCAAACAGGATTTTGAAAAACCAACAATCGGCATTCTACTTTGCAAAGAAAAGAAAGATGCGTTGGTAGAACTTACTCTACCGAAAGATTCTAATATCTATGCACAACAATATGCTCTTTACCTTCCTGATAAGCAGTTGCTACAAGCAAAATTGAGAGAGTGGATAGAGGAGCAGGATGAATAAATTTATAGTCTTTTCCTATTCGAGAATTTCGACAAAGCAATTAGATGTTAAACGATAAACAAAAAGATTTATTCGAATATGTTTGACCAATCATTTTCAGTTGAGAATTACCTGTCTATCTTTCACGAGGAGAATCGTAAGGGGCATATTGCATTTGATGATATGCCCGAATCTTATAGAGATATTGTCGTGGAGATGAAAATAATGAAAAGTAAGGTCAATGAAATAACAAAAAAGAAAAAGAATAATCGAACAGAAGAAGAGGCAATAGCATTGGAAAGTCTTAAGTCCTTAATAAAAGCCAAACAAGCAGACAGAGATAAAGAATTATATAAAGAATTAAGCGAATATGCTCAAATTGCTAATAATAAAGGATTTGTATTCCCTATAACAAATTATATAGATGATGATAAACAGATCTTTACAATCGATACCTGTCAATGGGAATATTTTTATGCCATTAAGAATCTACAGCGAACACTGAGAGGATTATTTAATGTAAAACAGGCAAATAAACATCAGATTATGTCTAATGTTAAATTGCTTCTGGATACAACAATGCCATTCTATCTTATCCGTACAGATATTACTGGTTTCTTTGAGTCTATTCCGCAACAAACGTTATTGGATAAAATAAATGCCAACAACTTAGTGAACAACAAGACGAAGGGAATGATTAAAGGGATATTAGCAGAATATAATAAACAAAAAGACCTCAATAAAGTCAAACCAGATTATGGTGTACCTAGAGGGGTTGGTATAAGTTCGTATCTTTCGGAAATATATATGCATGATATTGATCAGCATATTAAAAATAGAGAAGAGGTTGTATTTTACGCTCGTTATGTGGATGATATTTTGATAATATTAGCTGGACTTCCTAATAATCAACGCATATCGGAATATTATAAGGGCTTAAAGAATCTATTTCAAAACTATGGGTTAGAGCTTAAAAAGAATGATCCTAAAGAAAATAAGTGTAAGCTTATTGATTTCTACAATAGTACAGCTAAACAACAATTTACATATTTAGGCTATAATATTACTATTACCAAAACTAGTAATGTTAGTAATGTGGAATTTGGGATGACAGATAAAAAAGTGGCAAAAATTAAACATAAGATAGATGCAGCCTTTACACATTTTGAACAAACAAGTGCGATAGATATTAAACGGGCCAAAAGAGATTTATTAGACTCGCTTGATTTTATATCAGGTAATTATAGATTAACCAAGTCTAAAGAACGAATAAAGGCGGGGTTATTCTTTGGCAATGATCTTTTGACAGACTTAAAGAGTTTAGAGGATTTAACTACTTATCTATCTGGCAAGGTCATAATACCGTATGTAAACGTATTAAAGGGGGCAAACGATAGACAAAAATACATAGCATCAATCCAACGAAAGATAAGCAAAATAGACTTTAAACAATGTTGGTGTGACCATATTATGTTTAAATTCAGCCCACAAAGATTGGCAGAAATAAGTGATTGGTTGTCATGAAAAAAAGAAGAAAAATACGTCTAAAATACAAGAAAGAACGTGTGTTGCTATCCGATGTTCTTCCATATGAACTGCCTGTAATATTTACTAACCGTTACTTTTATAGATTTCTTGTTAGTAATGGAATTAAGTTTGACGGTACCGAATTGTCATGGAAAGAAGGCATCAAGAAAAATGCTTTAGCTGTGTTAAATTTTATATTCTCGCCTTATTTAAAAAGAGATCTAATAACATTAGCAAATAATCGGATTGTATTTAAAGATAAGATAGTAAGTATTCCGTTTTTATATAAGATTAAACATAAGCCACACAAACTCCGTAGACTTGCATTGATCCATCCTGTGAACCAAATGGAAATAGTATCATTCTATGAGAAATATAAGAGCTTGATATTATATTATTGTGGTCAGGATGAGTTTTCATTGCGGCATCCAGAACGAGTGGCTTGCTATTTTTATTATAAAGATAGATTACATCACACATTACTTGGTCAAAAGATGGATAAATTGGAGTTATTCTTCAATGAGTATGAAAATCTCAGAACATACTTTAGTTATAAAGAATACTCTAATATATATAAGTTCTATGAGGATTATAGGTATCAAAATGCAGAAAAACGATTTGAGCATTTGCATAAATTTGATATTCAAAGTTGCTTTGATAGCATATACACCCATTCTATCGCTTGGGCTGTTAGTGGAGGAAAGGAAGAATATAAAAAACATTTTAAGGGGAAAAGTTGGTCTTTCGGAGATGATTGGGATGGTATTATGCAGAGAATGAACTACAATGAAACTAATGGCATTGTTATAGGTCCAGAATTTTCCAGGATATTTGCGGAAATAATACTCCAATATATTGACAAAAAAGTAAAGCAAACACTTTTGAATGCGGGTTATATAAACAACGAACACTATAGTTGTTATAGATATGTTGATGATGTGTTCTTTTATTACAATGATGATAAAGTTCTTGAACGGGCTATGTCTGCTTTTGAGCACTTATTGCATGAATATAAACTGTGCATTAGTAAAGAAAAAAGTATTGATTGGGAAAGACCTTTCATTACACCTATCTCAATGTCTAAAATCAAGATTGACGCACTGTTATCAGACTTTATAAGGATGCGTAAATCTCATCAGTGTATAGAGATGCTGGAAGATGAAATCGCTGAAGATGAGGAAATAGATGATATTGATGATAGAAAAATTGAGGAAGCATTGGAATGTAAAGACTTTATTTACATCAATTCTAAAGAGGTTAATAGATCGTTCAAATCATTAATGGTAGAGAATGATGTAAAAAGCAAAGATATTATGAACTATACTCTTGCCGTAATCTCTATAAAGCTCGAGTCTCTTTTGAAGAAATTTGATAAAAATTTTTATATATTAAGCAAAGCCGTTACACAGCAGAAACGCAAAGACGAATGTCAAAAGAAAATTCACCAAATGGAGAAAATGTTGCATCAATATCTTGATGGTATGATAAATGTAATATTCTTTTTGTATTCTGACTGCAAACGAGTGAATACTACTCTTAAAATGATGAACATATTAAACAATATGATTATCTATTTGGGGAGTAATTATAAAGAGAAAGATGGTAAGATTATCAAAAGATTCTCGTCCACATTGAAAGATGAAATCTTCAAAAAGATACAAAATGAGATAACGATAGTATTAAAAACAACTTCATTTGATATTAATGCACAAATAGAGACATTATACTTTTTAATAACTTTGAAATCTATGCCAAGACATTATGGTATAGATTCTAACTCTCTAAATAACTATTTATCTGGTAGAGGGAATGATAGATTTGATACATCCAAACTCAATGCTCTCTCAATCATTATTCTAATGTATTATTATGGCAACACAAAAGCATTTGTAAACGACAAAAAATATCTAATAGAAGGAATAAACAATAAATATAAATCTGTAAATTTGCCCGATAAAAGGAAAGATGCTGAATTAATAATTCTTGCTTTAGACTTATTAGCATGCCCGTATATAACCCATAACGATAGAAAAGTTATGTGCAAGGCTTTGCAAATAGATGAAGCTAAACAAACTTTGATAGAACGGTATTTTCATAAACATAAATTTATGTTTACAAAATGGACTAATGTTGATTTAACAAAAGAATTAGGCGCGAAAGTTTCGCAGGAAGTGTACACTTGATGCGGATTTCGGAAACAATGTAGTAGCAAGGCTCGCAATAACTTCACACACATAGCTCTGCATACGACCTTAATAGGTTTTGCCTAAAAGAATGAAATCTCGTGAGTCGGATTTCATTCTTTTTATATCAAGCAATGATACTAACTACCATTTTCTTGATAAATTAAGAATCATTATCAAGATTCCACCTGCATAACATGCCATATTATTGTCCAACGGTTATCTTAAATTTGTTGAGTTTGCATATGAAAGAATGCCGAGGTCGTTCACTTACTCAGTTCAATGAAAGAGTATATGTTGTCATGACATCCATACCCCCCGAAGAACACGCCATTAGTGCTTTATCGGAAGATTACGAAATCTAACATGGGAGTTATGTTATGTTATCTTTTTCTACACATAGTCTGTTTTTGAGAATTGCGTACAACCTGGACTGCGTATGATAGACATCTGCGCCTATATGCCTCTTCATCTTCATCCGGTCTTCGTCCATCCCAAGGCAGATCGGATGTAGATCCACCGCCACCAGAAGAAATAGGTACTGGTTGCCCTCCGATAAGTGCATCGGCAACGGCAAAAATTAAATTGCGAACTGATGGTATTGCCAACTGTTCAAGTAACGTATTCAGTTCGGATTCCAATTCTTGATTGATGCCGGAAAGAGATTGGTTCTCTCTTTTCAGTTGATAAAACTCGCCATAATCTGTCAACACATTGCGTTGGGCTGCTTCAACTTGTCGTGCCGCATCACTTCTGTATAGGGATTCTATCTTGCGGACAATCTCGGTGAATTGTTTGGCGATATGTTGGTTCTGACGTTCAACCCACTTATCAGTACCAAACAAGGGAACTTTCTCGGTAATTCGAGGTGGCGTAAAATCTACCTTGTGATTGCGGAACGACTGGACAACCGAACGTGCTTTTGCCGCATCTGCGGTCAGTCGCTCCAATTCCTGCTCCTTTGCGTATAGTTTGTCTGCCTTGTCTTCAAGTTTGGCCTGATATTCGGCAATGAGTTTCTGTATATCCGCTTTCTGCTCTTCATATCTGTCAAGTGTAATCCTGCCGGAAGCTAATTCATTTTCAGCCTTTTCAAGTTGCAGCTTATAACTGAAAACCTTTGATTCCAGATTCCGTATCATGGATTGAAGCCCCTTGACCGCTTTCTCAGCCTGTTTCGCCTCTTTGGCCAACTTGCGGATATAATCGCGCTTGTGAAGATGTTGCACATTGCGCCCGTCAATACTGTCCCCACGTTCAAGGCCATATTTGCTGCCGACATCTTCATACAAAGAAGTGTGCATATCTTTTAAAATCTTTCCATACTCAAACCTGTCTTTCCCGAACTTTGCCGACCACATCACACACTCTCGTCCGCTTTTTCGGCGGATTCCGACCGGAACAATCAGAGCATGAATATGCGGGCTGCTCTCGTCAAGGTGTACCTGAAATCCTACAATGTTTTCCTGTCCGTATCTTCGGACACACCAATCATAAACGTCTTTCGCCCAATTTTCGATTTCCTCGCAACGACGCAGATGACCATTGTCCGAACCTTTATCCAAATTGATATTTTGGTTTCCGAACGCCATTTCAAGCGTTCGATCATGATTACCGCCAAAGACAAATTTCGCACAACAGTTCGGCTGGATTTTGCTGTCCGGTTTGAACGGCTTCCAACCCAAAGTGGCCAACCGTTCCTGTAAACGTACTTCAAGTGACTTCTCCTGATAACCCAACGGATGGATTTTACCGTCAGGACCGATCTCGAAATTCAGTTTCATTCTGGTCTTGTCGTAGTGGTTTGTCGGATCCTGATTCTTCCTGTCAATCTTGTCCTCGTTCCAACGCCGTTCGTTCTCGTTAGCCTCTGCCGTGCTGAATGATTTGCAGGCGTCAACATGCATGGCCTGTTTTCTATCTACTGTCATAATGAATGTTCTTTTGATAAATGATTGATGTTTGTTTTGAGCTTGCTCACTCTAATTCGGATTCTGCCGGATTCAGATGGACCTTTATTGCTGTCAGGCAAAAAGTCCTTATTGTGTTATGGACTTTCTGTAAACTCCCGGAACGAGTTCCTCCGTTATTCAATAAGTTCTAACCCAAGTTCGTCAATCAATGTCTGCAAGACGGGATTACGGTCAATCATCCGTTGAAGTATCATCTGAGGGGTGTCCTCCATCAGAAGAAAATCCGCAATATCCAATCCTTGACTGCGCTGTTCATTGGTTGCCATATCTTCCAGTACCGTACAGACCGATACAGACCGGCAGACATTGGCAAGTAGGGAAGCCTTCTGCCGCCACTGCTCTGTTGCGCCAAGGTCTGGCATCAGCACCACATCCCGATGCGCCAGTACGCAAACAGCCTTTTCGTTGAAACAGCCGTTCTTTCCTCCGGTCGCCAGCCACAAACCGTCCGGCATGAAGTGAGCGGCGATGAGAGCTGTCTTCTCGCTTTCCACAATGAACACTGTCTTGTCGGGATAGCGGACAAGAAGGTGCTCGCCAAAGAAACACTGGCACAAGTTGAAGTCGGGCAAACGCAGTTCGGTATGTACCCAACATATATGCGGATGCGGAACTTTCAGTCGATGCCCGGTCTTTGTATCATATCCCATAATCTTACCTGCATGTACCTGTCCGTTGGAATCCACCTGCCAGAATACAGCTGAACCGTTCCATTTTTGGGAAGTCCCGACCTGGTAAAGTTTGAAGAGCCTTTCGGCATTGCTTCTGCCAATCGCATCGGACAGGAATGTGCACAACGGGTTGATGTCATAGTGTGACAGGGAACGCTGCATGACTGCCGAATCCATAAAAGACGGAGGACTGACTGGCTTCTTTGGAGTTACGGCTTGCGGTTTCCACTCCTGTCTGAATGATTCCGATTCATCAGGATGCTCCCGAAAGAAATCCTTTGGTGTGTAGTGATAACCACAGCTATTCTCGTGGTCACATTTGCCGACATGAGAAGGAAAGGTAATATCTCCCGACTCGTCGACATAACGGGTAAAACAAGCCTTGCGCTTGCATTCGGGGCACGCTGTCTTGCTGCCCCGATGATATTTTTCAAGATGAAAACGATAATTCTCCATGATAATTTCTGAAATGGATTTGCAGTAATTTCAGTCTTCAGTCCTTTCAGTTTTGCAGGAACTGACGGTATGCTCCACCCCGAAACTGAAAAACTGAACATACTGAAAGCTGCAAACGGGGGTTACACATTGCAGTTTTCATTCTCTGTCTGTTTCATGGGGGTATATGACACTTTCTCGTAGACTCCCTGCCTGACCTTGTGGACAAGCCTGTTTCTGGCAAGATTCCTAAGATAGTTCATCACCGTGCGCTCCGTTACCTTAAGTTGTCTTCCTGCATCAAGGGCTTCGGCTGTGGTAAACGTATCTTTCAGCAGGGCGAGCAATTCCAGCGACGGCTCGTCACAGGCGTCGTTTGCCACATATTCGCGTATGCGCCTGTAAGAACCTTCGAAATAGTCATTCAGCCGGATAGCACCTTCAATGGCGGTCGTTGTCACGAATTGCAGATGGCTCTCGCCGCAGGCATAAGACAGGACTTGGAGAACCAGTGCCAGACGCGCCACCTGTACCGGACTTTTCATGGGGCGCGATTCCACAAGGGCTTCATCCCTGATGGCATTGATGCGTTCGATCGTATTGTTGTGCCAGTTGAAGAAAACCCTTTTCGCTTCCGCTTCCATGCCTATCAGATGAGGGATATTCCCTTCATCATTCATTTCATAGTCAAGGGCGAACACCTTTTCCATGATTGCCTCCCATGTCTTCCATGCAGATGCCGGATTGCTTCCGGTATCCTCCTCTTCGCTTTCCGCCCACCGTGACACCAGATACGACTTGGGCATCACGAACAGGATGCGGTCAAGCAGCCCGTTATCCTCGTATCCCTTCTTGAGCAGCTCATGCACACGCCTGGTCTGTGTCGTGCCGACCATATTGATGCACGGATTCTCGATGTGTATGGGAATGGGATTGCTGACGCGGGTCACATCTATGGCACTGTTGCTCCATGCGGACAGAAGCTGCTCTATCAACTGCCCGTTGTTGTAGCGATTGGCTGAATTGAACATGCCCATAATCTCATCCGCAAGTATGGTTATGCCACGGGGACAGTTGTAATGGGCGAGCATCAGGGCTTCAGGCGTGAAATCGGACACGATGGTTCTTCTCAATACAGGCCTGTCCATATCGTTGTTGCCCTTGCTCTCTTTCATTGTATTCTGATATGCGGCCACTTCAGCCTTGAATTTCTCCAGTGCCCGGCAATCCCTTTTGCGGAGCGGCCGGAATACGGCTTCAAGCGGCGGTGTCTTGCCGAGTCCCGGTCGCCCCACCATGATGATATAAAGGACGGCATTGGTTGTCCATTGTCCCTTTACACGGATATTGTAGGTATTACCCAACGCGGAAGCAGTAGCCGACAGCATGGCTGTGGCAAGATACTCCACCTTGAAGTTCTCGTGGCGCACCATGCCAAGGATGACGGACTGGACTTTGGCAGGGAAAGCGTCAATCGGGAAATCCGATTCCGCAATGCCCTGCGCCTGTGCCATCACCCTGTTGCATATATCCAGTTGTCTGATACCCATAATCACTTCTCCTTTCGTTTGCAATAGGATGTCACACTCTCTGACTTGTTTCCTGTTTGAATGCTTCTTATGTCGGATTTGGCATACATGTTCTTATTACCCACCTTGACGGGGACAAGGTAACCACGTTTCGCCCACAGGTTGAGCGTGCCTTCGCAGACGTTCAGCAACTCGCAGACTTGTTTTGTATTCAGGTATGTCTTTTCCGCTTCACGCTGCATCGCAGCCTTCTGTTCTTCCTGCTGCGCCACAATAGTACGCTGGATGATTGATTCGGCAAACATCTTGAGGTCTGTGGGAGTGACTTCCAGTCTCACGTTCGCTCCCATATCGACCAGACTTTCTATGGTAATCATAAAATCTTTTGTTTAGGAATTTACAATGACCATCTGCATGTTCCCTGATGCACCGCCTCCGATGGCTTATAAAAGCGAAGCACCGCCAAACCTCGGGAAAGGATTGACGGTGCAAAAGTATATAGGAATTAGAAGTAATTGATACAGAATGTCTTGTCTTAAATTATCACGACAATATAAGTCTATATGACAATGTAAAACGGCTGCATCTGACCTTATTTTGCGCCAATATCTGCTGTATTACTGATTGTAATATCTGTGATTGTCTGAACCAATTTTTGATACAGTTCCTGGTTTTCGTCACTTTCGATTAGCGGAGCCAACTGGTCTTTGCCTTCCTTGATGACATACTTGGCCGCTTTCAGGAATCCGACAGACTGCCGTATGGCACTCTCGCTTTTGAGCGACGGCAAATCCGGGAATTGTAAAGCCAGACCGACACTGTATTCTTTGGCAGTGTGCATACCTGCGACCAGCCGCAAGTCTTTCAACACATAAAATGGCAATGCCTGATGGACAGCACTGGTGTTTATGGAAATGTATTTGCGTATATGCCTCAAAACCTCCTCTTTGTTGTTGCAGTCAAGATAATCTATAAGAGGTCGTTCCTGTATCTTTTTCTTTCCGGCTGTACGGTGGATTTTTGATGTGGCATCATTGTCCGTGTCAGTTGGTGTATTGGTTACATCATTTTCCGTATCGCCATTGTCCCCATTTTCATTTATTACGGATTGCAATGCCCATTCTCCGATATTGCCCTTTTCAATGGCATCGTTCATGGAAAAGTATCTGTCCCAGTCAGCCTGGGTACGGAAGCCGTTCTTGATGGATACCTGTATTATCCGTTCGGCTACCCAAGAACAGCTCTGCCTGTCCATTCTGTCCGCTTTAGGATTGGCTGATTGTTTGCTGACCATACTGACCATTGCCTCAAAACTCTTTCCGTAATACAGCCAGCTCAGTACAAGCGGTGCGGAAAGGATAATGCTATGTCTTTTAGACTTGCTTCTAAAAAAGGATTTGACCTTGTTCCAAAAGGATGGTGAAGTTACATATGATGAATTATCCTCTTCCCTCTGCTTCTGGAATGCTTCCACAATCTGCTCCGGGACGGATTCCTCACTGAACAGCAGGCTTATGTTGTCAAAATCTTCCACACTGTCATCGCCCCAGCACAATTCCCATTCCGTCTTGACCTTTGGCAACTGTTTGAAGATGGCACGACAGATAGCGAGATATTGCCTCTCGTCCCCGTTTGTCATCAGACGCGCAAAGTGGTTGTATTCTTCCCTGTGGCTGTTCTTCCATCGGAGAATGTCAGCCTTGAACTGGTCGTATGTCAATCGGGATTCAGCCATAGTGTTGTCTGCAAGTAGTTGGATATAAATGGAACATAGATAGGGAAAGAATAAAATACAACGGACAGGCGATTCTAATCCAGCAGGTTTACCAGTTCTTTCTTGATTTCGTCATCGATATGCCTGTAACGGGTAAAGGCACGGCTTCCCTCGGAATGCCCTGACATGGAAGCAATCAGGTTCGGGTCTTTGACCTGCTTGTAGAGGTTGCCGATAAAGGTCTTTCGTGCCGTGTGGGTGGTCGCCACTTCATATAAAGGTTTTGCAACATCCTCGCGTGTCTTCGGGTCAAGGACTCTCACCATGCGTTCAATGCCCACATACTTGAGAATCTCCTTTATCTTCTTGTTATAGCCGAAGTGCGAGAACCGAGGAAGTAATGCGCCTTCCAAGTCCTTATATCTCTCCAGTATGTCCAAAGCCTTTTGGTTGAGCGGAACTCTGATTGTGTTGGCGTGTTCCAGCTTGGTCTTCTGCGGAATGTATTCTACACAACCGTCCACGATATTTGCCTTGGTAAGTCTGTTCAAGTCACTCACACGGCAACCTATCAGACACTGGAACATGAAAATGTCCCGATAGACCGGATAGGTGGAACCCATACTGCTCAGGTCGGCATAATAGACCTTATCCCGTTCTTCAAGGGTAAGGTAAAACGGGTCGCCGTACATCGGCTGGGCTATCTGGTACTGGTCAAAAGGGTTGTTCCTTGTGAGCTTACGTTTGATGCACCATTTGATGACAGTGCGGATGCGGTAGAGCGTCCCCGACATGCTGTTCTCGGAGCGTTGCTGGGCGACATCACGGGGCAGTTCGTCTTTATAGAATACGGGATACATTTCCACATACCTGTACTCTTCCTGCATCCACAGCTTGAAATCACGGATGTCATCAGCAGTAATGGAATCTATACAAAGGTGGAAGCCCCGCTGGTGCATGACCTCCTGATGGAAACGCTCGTAACGCAGCACCTTTTTCAGATTGTCCCGATGGTGCTTCCAGCTTTCTGCGGCAAGGGGTGTCTCGTTCATGTACTTCTGTATCTGGCAGGACAGCAGGTACTCGTCTGCCGGATTGTCGCCACGGAAGTTGATATTTGGGTGGTGGTATTCCTCAATAAGTCCTTTCAGCCAGTTGCCGTCTACTCCACGATGGTATTTCTCGGCAATAAGGTGCGTAATGTTTTGGATGTCCTTTTCAAAGCCCATCCGTTTGTCTTCCGACACCAATGCGACACGGGGCTTGTAGCCCTGCCGTTCTGCACTCCAGTGGTTGGGGTTGATGGAGAGTTCGCTCGCTGCCTTGATGTCAACGCCTCCCACGTCACGGACTCTGAAATAGACTCGTGCCTGGTCAGTGACATTATTCTTGGCGGCGGTCTTTCTTATAAATGCGGTAACTTTCATTATGCGTCCTCCTTAGTTTATCATATCCACAAGTTTGCGTTTCATCTCATCGTCAATCGTGCGGTAGCGGTTGAATGCCCGGCTGCCCTCCACATGTCCCGACATGGACGCTATCAGGTTGGGGTCGGGAACCTGCCTGTACAGATTGCCTACAAAAGTCTTCCGTGCCGTGTGGCTGGTGGCAACTTCATACAATGGTTTCTGCACGGTATTGTAGCCGTGCGTGTCAAGGATGGTCACCATCCTGTCTATGCCGCAATGCTTCAACAGTTCCCGTATGCCGAGATTGTACTGGTGTATGGGCTTGAACGGTAACAGTTTGTCAGTACTTGATTCATAGCTTTCCAGTATTTTCAATGCCTTCTCATGCAACGGTACTCTGACCGTTTTTGCCTGGCATTTCTTTGTCTTCTGCGGCATATACTCCAGAAATCCGTCCTTGATGTTATCTCTCGTCATTCTATACAAATCACCCACACGGCAGCCGATATAGCAATGGAACACGAATATATCCCTGATAACTGCCAGTTTAGGACAGTCGTTCAAATCCGCATCGTACAGGATATTTCTTTCTTCAGATGTCAAATAGAACGGATCACCGTATGTCGGTTCCTTGCATCCATAAAGCTCATATACCTCGTTGTCGGAATACTTCATTTTCTTGCACCAGTGGAGAAAAGTGCAGAAGAGGTTCATCGTGTTGATGATGGTCGTGTTCGACAATGGTCTTGGAGCATGATTGATTAACATACGCCCGGCATAGAAATCGGGGTGCTGCTGGCGCAACAGGTATTCGTTGGCTACATAATCCCGAAAACTGTTCATCTGCTCCAGTGTGACGGTTTCCACAAAGAGGGTGAAATCTGTATTGCCTAATATCTCACGTTGATATTCATGGTAACGTATCATCTTGCGCTCGAAGCGGATAATATGTTCCTTGGTTCTGTCTGCTCCGTCATATTTTTCCAGATACTCGTGGATACGGCATATCAGACTCGGATGGTTGCGTTCGAAAGCCCGTGCCGGATGCAGTACATCCTCGATGGTCTGTTTAAGCCATGTGCTGTTTGCCTTGTCCGAAAAGGTCTTCTCCACTTTCTCGATGATGGCGGCAATCTGTTCTGGCAGGCGTTTCTGCTCAATGACAGGTATGGCTGTCGTGTGCTTGTAACTGAGAGTGTCGGAATCCCAGTACTTGTCATGGACTACAAGAGGCGAAACAACCTTTATATCCACGTTCTTCTCACGGACACGGAAACAGATGTTCGAGGTCGTAGAGGAACACTTTTTCAGATAGACGGAAACTTTCATCGGCAATGCGTTTTTGATTCACATTGCAAAGGTAAATAAATTCCCGTATATGTTCCCATGTATCCCGAAAAAACTTACAGCGAATTAAGACAAATTAAAGAGCGTGTCCCGAAAGTGATACCACATAAAACACTGTATATTAGTGATTATATTTTCTCTTGTTATGCTTTTCTTTTCATTTTCGACTTTCCCTATCCGTTATCAAAACACATATTGCAGTTCCACGCTTTCTTTTTTTATCACCTATCTGAATGGAGTTGCAGATAAGAAAATAAAGTATCATGAAAAGGTATTTTTTAAGAAAACCATTTGCATTTATCCTATCAGGGATTCTAGGATTCTTCTTACCGGCCTGTTCGGATAATTATCAAAAAGCTCTCACAGCCTATAATGATGGAGATTATAAAAGGGCTATTATCTTTTTCTCAGAGGCTGCGGAACAAGGTGATACAAGGGCACAAACTCGTTTGGGAGTGTGCTATTATGAGGGGAAGGGAGCACTACCACAAGATTATACAAAAGCCGTCAATTGGTTTCGGAAAGCGGCAGAACAAGGAAATGCAGAAGCCCTATTTAATCTGGGAGTCTGCTATTATGTGGGAAAAGGTGTACCGCGAGATTATACAAAAGCCGTCAATTGGTGGTGGGAAGCGGCTGAACGAGGAAATGCAGAAGCTCAATTTAATCTGGGAATCTGCTATGAAAACGGCCGAGGCGTGACACAAGATTACGTAAAAGCCGTCAATTGGTTTCGGAAAGCGGCTGAACAAGGAAATGCAAAAGCCCAATTTAATCTGGGAGTCTGCTATTATGAGGGAAAAGGTGTACCGAAAGATTACGCAAAAGCCTTCAATTGGTTTCTGAAAGCGGCTGAACAAGGAAGTAATTCCTGCAGCTGGTGCCCTTACCCGATATAATATTCCCCTCCCAGAGAAAAAAACAATTGATACCAATGATATTTTTATTATGAAAACTACTTTATATAGAAAATCCAAAAGGACAAAAGCAAACAAAAGATACTTAATAATATCTTTATTATTCCTCATCAATATAGGAACGCTATATTCTGCCGAACAGAATATAGCCGACCAAACTGGAAAAGAAGTTCAAAGCCGAAAGCCCAAACAAATTTTACAGTCTTGGGTGGAAACAAACAACCCTTCAATCCAATGGATTCTCTATAAAATTCCTGACACAGGACAATACGAGATACACTCCCAAAACATCATCTATCCGTGCAAACGTATTGTCATAAAAGAGTCGTCGGAATATAGCAATTTGAAATATTACGACCTTGAAACCAATCGATACTTCATGCTCAAAACAGGATCCATCATCTATGTTGCCAAACATATAGAAGAAGGTGTAGACAAACGAAACTCCATCTATCCTGTCAATCTTATTTTGATAGAGCACAACAATTCTCATGCAGCTATTTATTTAAACGACGCAGGATACCGATACACCTATCAATTACTTACCCGATTAAAACGTCAATAACATAATCATCGAATACTATGACACTCAATGATCTTAAACTCTCCGTTATCAGAGAACTAAACAGCCGGAATTTGAAAAAACCACAAATTAGGAAGAACGCATTGGAGAAAGTATGTAAATACATTTCGGAGTACGAACAAATCTATTTACACAATCAAAATGTCATTCTTCCAAAAGATAAAAACGAATTTAAAAACGAGTATGAGCGATATAAAGGGATAAAGATGAATGGCGCCGAAGATAGCATTATCAACGAGATATATAATCAACTAAACAACGTTACAATATGAAAAAACACCTTTAATTATTGGAGGAATATTTCTTCTCATATGGATAGTGGGAAACTTTGCCAATTCCTCTCCCGAAACACAAGTCCAAACACAGGTGCGATATTATCTAAAAGAGTTTTATTTAAAAGATCCCGACAGCTATAAAAGTGTCGATTGGTCGGATATACATAAAACAGACAACGGATACCGTGTTACTCATAAATATCGGGCAAAGAATAGTTTCGGTGCATACGTAACAGAATACAAAACATTCTATCTGAACGATGAATTTACCATAACCGGCGTGTATTAAAACACAATTACAAAAGCGATAAAGAAGTATACAAAACCAAATAAAAATCAAGTATGAAATTTCAGACAATCGAGGAGGTGAAAAATTCCGGATTTGAAGGATTTGTTCCGATAGAACAACTCCGACCGGATAAAAGTGCGATACCCTCAGGCGCGGGAGTGTATCTGGTAGTAAGAGAGACGAATACCGCACCGCGATTTTTATCCGAAGGTACCGGTGGCTATTTTAAGAAAAAAAATCCGAATGTAAGTATAGAAGAGTTGCAAGCAAATTGGGTCGACGACAGTTGTGTGCTTTATATTGGCAAAGCGAAATCGTTGCGAAACCGATTAAAGCAATATATCAAATTTGGTGAAGGTCAATCAGTCGGGCATTGGGGAGGTCGGTATATCTGGCAGTTGAAAGACGCCGACCAGTTGCTTCTATGCTGGAAAGAGACCTTTGAAAAAAATCCCAAAGAGGTCGAAAGCCGATTGATACAAGAATTCAAAAGTATATACGGAATGCGTCCATTTGCCAATTTACAAGGTTGAGAATCTTCAAATGATGCCATAGAATGAAACGACTTGAAAGAAGCCCAGCCGGTTTAAGCCGGCAGGGCTTCTTTCAAGTCGACATTTCAACTTTATCTAAAAATATCCATCGGAGAGATATTTCTTTCCAAATCAAACTTCTTTCCTATACTCATAACAAAAAAGAGCCGTTATAGCATTATTTTTTTATAACCTTTTATTTTGCAAAAAAGAAGTAAATAAAATATATTTGTAGGTGAAAGGATATATATGAAAAGAAACTGCGTAAAAAGTATGTTTCACTAAAATTTTTGTACCATGAAAAACAAATTCGTATTGCGAACATTGCTTATGGCAATGGTTCTGTTTGCGCCATTTCATGTAAACGGGCAGAAGAGTTGGCATGACTTTGAAATTGACCTGAATACATGCGGCCTTATCACAGCCGAAGAGATGCCGAGTGAAAACCAGCCCTCGTTGTCATTCGGCATTGCCGTCGGAGAAGACGGTACTCTCACAAGAGTAGCAGCCGACGATCCTACGGCTACTGTGGTATTCAATAACTTCAAATACCATAGCGATCACGGGTTCAATCCCGGGACAGTTACCCTTTCTGTTCCCGGAAATATGAGAATCACATACGGTTGCTGCACATACGGCAGCGATGTAACCGTAACCGACGCCACCGGCAATGCTACCGTTATCCCCCAAATAGCCGCTTGCTATAAAAACGGAACCGAAAACGTGGCTTCGGGCTTATATGTAGGAGAAGCTACTACGCTGACCATTACCGGCGGAAGTTATACTCGTTACTATAAATTCGAGAAAGTAGACGAAGTTATCCAAGAATTTACCTATACATACGATATTTCGGCAAGTCAGGCAACCGGTGTTGCTCCCGCCAACGGAAAAGTTACGGAAGGGAACTCATTTACAATTCCCCAAAACCGTACCCTATATCTCGAAGGTAGTACACTTACCGGCTGGAGCGATGGAGAAACAACCTATACTATCGGCCAGGAAATAACGCCGACAAAGAATTTGACACTCACACCGGTATTCACAACCAACGCCGTAACTCTGGCAGACCGGACTGAAACAGTTACTCTCAATTTCGACTTCCAACGCAAAAACGGAGCTCCTACCGTAGGCTGGCAAGGTGGGACAACGACTTATCCTTGGGTAACACAAGCTACCATCGGCGAAAGCGTCATCGATGTAAAAATGGATTGCGACGTATCCAACGGGAAGATAGCCAATGCCGGTTGGGAAGACTGGGCTCAAATAAACAGCGGTACCAAACTGATTATTCCGGCTTGCATCGATGCCGTAATTTCACTGGAATCGTTCAGTCCCACCACGACAACGACCATCGACGGACAAACTATCAATCAAGGGGTCAACACTCCATCGTTTACTTGCAGCAGCAAGGTCGACAGTATCGACATAGTAATTGGAGACGGTTCATACTGGCGATATGTCAAAATAGAATTGCCGGTAATCGAACAGTCTTCTGCCGGAAAAGTATATACCGATGAAGCAGCCTCTGTCATTTGGAATTTCAATACAGCAGTCGATTACGACAAGGTAAGTACGGTAACTCCGAGCGACGGATTCAACACGACAGCAATCAACTTCGGAGACTTAACCGTTACTGGAACGGGAACGGGACAAGCAACCGATGCCGAAGGCCAAACCGTTACATTCGTGAAACTGAAACCGGGTGGTAATACAAATGCCATTGCGTGGAATGTGAAACCCGTAAAAGGATTGACTTTCACTCCGACTAAAGTAAGCGCTTATATCCAACGTTTCGGTACCGATGCCGAAAATGGTGTCGTAGTAACGGCCCTGCTCGAAGACGGGACATCGGAAGTCTTAGGTACTTATACAGCTCCGCGGAACAACAAATCTCAATCCGAAGACAAATTCGGGAAAAATGCCAATTATACCAATCAATTCGTTATTGAACTGACTGCCGACCAGCAAACCAAGCTAACCACGGCCGGAATCTTCACATTGCAAGCCACTATAGGTGTAGGTAATACCAAAGAAGGTGGTTTCAGCGATGTACGTATTGAAGGAAAACTCAACGGAACGATCGAAGACGTTGCCAAATACTCCTTAAAAGCCCAAGCCTCTCCCACAGAAGCTGCCGAAATCACTATTTATCCGGAAGCCGAAGTATACGATGAAGGTACAAAGGTAACAATAACCGCCACCAAAAATTTCGGGTACAAATTTGTTAATTGGACCGATGCCGACGGCAATGTAATTTCGGAAGACGCCAAATTCACTCATACGATAGACTCCGATATCGAACTGACCGCCAATTACAAAACTGTAAACACTTACTCTTTGAATTATACTATCGATGGCGGAGCCAATGACTATATGGTACAACCTACTCCCGCCCCCACTGTCATAGACGGGAAAAACATGTATGAAGAAGGAACTCTGGTGGTATTGACCGCCTCGTCCAATCCTATCCTCACATTCACCAGCTGGAGCAACGGAGAAACGGCCTCTGAACTTTCATTCAAAATGTCCGAAAACATCGATTTAGTGGCAAACTATTCCGCCGTAGACTTCATTGCGGGTTGGGACTTCTACTTACCGGGCAACAACGGCCGGCCGGCCGATTTTGCCTCTGCCGACAATGATGCCGCAGCTCTCGTTCTACGCGATGCCGATGGTAACACATTCGGTTGGCTGGACAAGAGCCAAGCCGGCGCAGGCGGTTATGAAGGCCGTCCCGGCGGTGTAAACTGGAAAAACGACGTAGCCATAGGTACGACATACTGGCAGACAAAGGTAAACGCCAGCGCATTTACCGACATCAAAGTGCAGACCTCTATGGTGTACAACTACAATGCTTACCAAACCTACAACGTTGAATACTCGCTCGATGGTACGACATGGGAAGCCATAGGACAAATCAAAATGACGGGTTCCAAAAACTGGACAGATGGTAATTTCGATTTGCCGAAAGAGGCCGATAACCAAGCAACCGTTTATCTCCGTTGGATTGCCGACAAGTCTTCAAAAATCGACGGAACTTCTTCCAATAACGACGGTGCCTGCATTGGAGCAACTTATATCACGGGAATCGCGAAACTGATTAACGACGGTACTGCGCCCAAACTGGTCGGTACAGTTCCCACCGAAGGATTCGAGGGTGCTTCGGCCAACGGAAAGATCGTTTTGACATTTGACGAAAAAGTGAAAATGGCCGAAAATGCCAAAGGCACTATCGGAACAACGGAACTTATTCCAACGGTATCGGGAAAAACCGTAATATTCGAATATAAAGGGCTCTCCTACTCTACGGCTTATACCTTTACACTGCCTGCAAACAGTGTACAAGACCTCACCGACAATACGTTGGCAGAGGCCATCACCATCCACTTTACCACAAAAAACAAACCGGTAATAGAGAAAGCCCTGTATGACTTTGTCGTACCCCGGGACGGAACATTCAAGGATGCCATCGATGCTGCCAACAGCCGTGAAGACAAGAGCAAACGCTATCGCATTTTCGTAATGAAAGGCAATTACGTCATTCCGGCCAGCGAAACTTCCACTATCTTAGGTTCGGACAGCACGTATTATCCCGACCCTCGTACCGACTTGACGGCAAGCAACACCTCGATCATCGGTGAAGACATGGAAACGACAACTGTAAAAAATACCTGTCCTGACGTTCCCGAAGGAACAGCCAATCCTATTGAAGGTTTGCGTAAAGCCTATACCCTGCATAATACTGGTAGCGGTACCTACATTCAAGACCTGAAACTTATCAACGGCCTGAACGATGCTTGCGGTCGTGGCGAGGCTTATGAAGAGAGCGGAGACAAAACGATCTTGAAAAATGTCGGTTTATGGGGTTATCAAGATACCTACTGCTCCAACAATGGCCGAGGACGTTATTATATCGAGGGCGGCGTGATTCGCGGACGTACCGATTACATCTGCGGTAAGGACGATATTTTCTTCAATGGAGTAGAATTCCGTAACTGCGGTGCTGGTTACATCGCTGTTCCCTCCGTTCCCAAAAAATACGGTTATATCATGCGCGACTGTAAGATTACGGCCGAAAAAGGAAAAGAGAGCGAAGTAAACGGCAAATATACTTTGGGCCGTCCATGGGGCAGCGGGACTCCTATTGCTTTGTGGATCAACACCATTTGCGAAGTATTGCCTTCTGCCGTCGGGTGGAATGAAATGTCGGGAGGCTGGCCTGCCCGTTTAGCCGAATACAATTCCATGACTTCAAGCGGTACAACCATCGATTTGAGTTCGCGTAAGACGACTTTCGGCGACGGCCATGAAAACAATCCGCGCCTGACTACCGACGAAGCCGCTTTCTATACCGTAACCAATGTACTCGGAGGTGATGACGACTGGGATCCGACAGAATATACCGAACAGGCATCCGCTCCTACCAATGTGAAAATCACCAATAATGTCATCACTTGGGACAACAGCAACTATGTACTCTGCTGGGCAGTCTGCAAAGATGGTAAAGTCATTGCTTTCACCACCGAGCCGACCTACACCATAGAAGATACCAATGCCACTTATTCCATTCGTGCCGCCAATGAAATGGGCGGACTCGGCGAAGCTGCCATAGTAACAGACCCCTCCGCCATCGATGAGGTTACTACCGGCCTGCAAGTGATAAGTACCGACTATTACAATATGCAAGGCATAAAAGTATCGGCTTCTTATCAAGGTGTCATCATCAAGATCGAGAAACTGGAAAACGGCGAACAAGTAGTTACCAAAGTAATCAACAAATAATTCCACCCACACTCTTTTAATGACGAATCCCCTGCCTAAGAAATAGGCAGGGGATTCTTTTATGTATCAAAAGATAGTTTACAAGGAGATAATAGGAGATATTTCCACATAAGATTTTCCAACTTTCAACCGTGTAAACAAATTTCTTACCGACCTATCATATCAAGCAATAGCAAAGTAGCATCACTACATAACCGAAAGGGATTCCTTGCATACGCTCGGAATGACAGACGATGAAGTACTCGGAATGACAAAATATCTTTTTGAAGGAAATAAAAACTGTCCACCAAAATTAAATATGATTATTTCAGTAGACAGTTTTTACAAAATATTGTAAAGCAGAACAAGCTACCTACTCACAGACTTATCGAACAACGGTAAATAATCGCCATAGCCGGCTGCCATCATCTCTTCCCGAGGGATAAAGCGCAACGAAGCGCTATTGATGCAGTAGCGCAACCCGCCTGATTCCCGAGGGCCATCGGTAAATACATGTCCCAAATGGGCATCCCCCGTAACACTGCGTACCTCTACCCGACTCATTCCATGAGACAAATCGGTGCGACGGCAGACAAGTGAATCGGCAATAGGTCGGGAAAAACTTGGCCATCCGCAAGACGAATCGAATTTATCGGTCGAAAGAAACAACGGCTCTCCCGTTGTAATATCGACATAAATACCTTCCCGCTTCTCATTCCAATATTCGTTATCGAAAGGCGGTTCTGTCGCATTCTGCCGGGTTACGGCATATTGCCTGGGGGTAAGCGTGGTACGCAAAACAGCCTCGTCGGGTTTGATGTATCGAGGCTCGGGCTTCCCGGCATTCTCCGAATTCGCCCGACGCGCCACATCGAAAAGTCGGGAATCGATGTGGCAATACCCACCGGGATTTTTATCAAGATAATCCTGATGGTATTTTTCTGCCGGATAAAAATTTTCAAGAGGTCCTATCTCCACCACCAAAGGCTCATCGTAAGAGCGCTCGGTGCGACTCAATGCCTCCCTTATAAAAGGGAGATCGGCCGTATCGGTATAATATATGCCCGTGCGATATTGCGTACCTATATCCCCTCCCTGACGATTGAGCGACGTAGGGTCGATCGTTAAGAAATAGAGATTCAGCAAAAGGGGCAATCCCACCACAGCAGGGTCATAAACCACCTCTACCGTCTCGGCCGCTCCGGTCGCTCCGGAACAAACTTGTTCGTAAGAGGGATCGGAGAGCGCACTGTTGGCATATCCGACACGAGTCTTTTCAACCCCTCTGACCTGTTTCATAAAATGCTCGGTTCCCCAAAAACAACCGCCCGCCAAATAAATTACCGATCGCTTTTCCATACCATATCCTTTCTTTTTTTGAGACACATTCCACCCTTCCTGCGCATGCGTACATGCTCCGCACAACAACATCATGACAAACAGAAGATGTTTCATACTTATATTTTTATAGCCAACAAAGAAACTCCTTTTTTTGTTTTGGTCAAACGAATAAATTCTTTTATTTTTCAAACTTCACCCGAATAAACCTTTTATTTATACAAAAACATTATCTTTGTTGATAAACACCTTTTACGTATTCCGCTCAAAAACTATCCGGGTTTTGTAACCTCATATCTTATATATCATGAAAAAACATTTCCTCTTCTCCATTCTTTTAGGATGGGTATTTACTCTTCCCTGCAACGCAGCCCAAGAAGGACGACAAATCAAAGACCTTACATCTTCTTCATGGTCGATCACCCTCGACAAAACGGCAAAATGGCAGAACGATAAACTCTACCTACCTCCGGTAAATCCGGAAAATCTGCCTATAAATTTACCTTCCGGAGGGTGGACTCTCCTCGATAATCCCGACACAACGGGAATCACTTTACCGGCAACGGTAGAAGGGACTCTTTGGGGATATAATGGACAAACATTTGGCGTTACGGGCAATTACACCGGTGTCTCATGGTTTCATACCCGCACATTTATTCCACAATCATGGAAAGGGAAACGTATTGTTTTACAAGTCGGCTCGGTACGTTTCCGGGCGGAAATATTTATCAATAGGGAATTATCGGGATACGATTTGGTAAACAGTACCCCTTTCGACATCGATATTACCCCGTATGTAAAATATGGTAAAGAAAACGAAATAGCTTTCCGCATAACCGATCCTAACGGAAATTTCAACTGGAAAGATTCACAACTATACACTTGGGGAAACTATTTCACGAACCCCTCACACGGATTCGGCGGTATCACCGGTAAAGTAACACTGATAGCGACAGATCCGCTCTATATCTCGGACGTATTTATCAAAAACAAACCGCAACCTCATGAAATAGAGGTGGAAATATCTCTCGATAACGGCTATGCAGATGTCCAAAAAGGCAAAGAAATCCAATTGGAGATCATGGAACACGTATCGGGGAAAAGCATATACAAGAAAGAGTATTCTCTCCCGCCTTTACAAACCGGGAGCAACACCCAAACTTACCACATCGCTCTGCCCAAAGCCAAACTGTGGAGCATAGACTCCCCCAACCTTTACGACCTGAAAGTTACAGTCGGTAACGATAATCGTTCGCAGCGATTCGGATTTCGTTGGTTTGAAATAAAGGATATTAACGGAGACAAGCAATTTTACCTCAATGGAAAACGTATTGTTTTGCGCACGGCTATTTCTTGGAGCTTTTGGCCCGACAACGGTATCGCACCGACCGACGAATTGGCCCGACGTCAAATAGAGATTGCCAAAAAACTGGGTCTGAACATGCTCAACTTCCACCGTACGATAGGTGCGCCTAACGTTCTCGATTATGCCGATGAGTTAGGATTGCTCTATTTCGAAGAACCGGGCGGAAATCAATACTCGGCTTCTCGATTCAATGACGGAACCGAAGCCACGGCATTCTATTTCGGATACCGTAACGAAAAGTTGGCACGCATGATAAAACGCGACCGCAACCATCCGTCGCTCGTAATCTACAATCTCCACAACGAGCGAGGAGCCTGGCCACAACGACAAGACTACGACCAAATGCGCATGGCCCATACTATTGATCCGACCCGTATACTCACCTACAACTCGAGCAATGGAGAGAATCCCCTCAACGAACCCAATGCCCGATTCAAACTGCACCTCCTCCCCTACGACACGACATTCTACGACTACGGCTGGTACGACCGGCATCATGCGGGAGGTCCCGGCTGTTATCATGATAACCTTTATCTAGGCAAAGACAGCTATCACCGTTACAGCGATCACCGCGACGAAATCGTCTATTGGGGCGAAGACGGCGCCATAGGTACACCGCCCCGCTTACAACTTATCCGCGATGAAATACTGCGCACCGGACATACCCGCGGCTGGGAGGCCGACGACTATCTGAAATGGTACGATGCTTATGCTTGTTTCCTCACCGAACGGGGTTTCCGGGACGCATTCCCCACAGTCGATGACCTGACCCGCTCCATGGGCAACGTATCATTTTATTACCAAGGCCGTATCATCGAAAACATTCGCATCAGCAATACGGTCGACGCATACGCCGTAAACGGATGGGAGAGCATGAAACTCGAAAATCATTCGGGGATCGTCGACAATTACCGCAATCCCAAAGGCGATATAGAAACGCTGGCCTACTACAACCGACCACTCTATCTCGCCGTAAAAATGGACAGGAAAGTTTTGAGCGTCGGCGACACGACTACTATCGACACATACATCGTCAATGAAAAAAATCTTAAAGGGAAATACACCTTGAATCTCACGGCAAAAGACGAATCGGGACAAACACTCGACTACCATACGGTGCAAGTCAAAGTATCGGGCGGTTCCACCTATGGAGAATGCCTGCATACAGGCTGGAAATATGTGCCGAAAATAGCCGGTTACACGACCATCGAAGCCATGCTATACAAAAACAAAACAGTCGCAGCTTGCGGAGAAGACAAACTATTCGCAGTACAACTCAATGCCGAAGGTATCTCCACGAACGGCTCCATTGCCGACACGACAGGGACTCTGAATAACTTTATGCAATCTTTCGGTATCAACCTCCCTGCATACAAAAAAGGAATACCATCGGGAGACTATCTACTGGTAGGCGCGTACGAGCCCACCCAATGGGGCAGCGAAATGAGCGACATTCTCGAATGGGTGTATAAGGGGCACACCCTCATCATCGTAGATAACCCCGAGCGATGGGCCGAATACCTTTGCGACAAAGAGGTTCTCGACTACCGAGGCTCGAAAGTACTGGGCAAATCGTGGTACGGAGGTAATTTCTTCAACCGCAAACATCGTATTTTCAAAGGGCTTCCATCCGACTGCGTATTCAACTGGGAATACCAGTGCTTCGCTGCATATAACCGCCGCCGCATCGGATTACGGTGTGAAAATGGAGAAATTCTTGTCGGCTGTGTTTCCGACCACCGAAAAGAGGTGTATTCGGCATTGACAGTTATTCCTGCCGGACGCGGACAAGTCATCATCACCACTCTCGATATTCCCGCTTGTATCAAAGGTGCAAAAGCCTACACGGCAAAAGTCGATACCGACGGAATGAACGAATCGATGAATACATTCAATACGACGAGTAAAAA
>UMHU01066840.1_pt1 | contig 47278 bp, 39 predicted proteins | sample 1965591 | NCBI WGS metagenome assembly UMHU01 (sample SAMEA4836101, study PRJEB28245) | human gut metagenome | biome: gut microbiome; material: fecal sample | place: Denmark | collected 2008
CAGATTCTGCTGATTGTTGGTACCGGAGAGGGTTACTACTCACAAATTCACCGCATCGGAAGGGGCAGCGCTCCGAAAACGAGTCCGTGAATGCTAACAAACGCAATATTTCGGAAAAAACGCGACGGCGTTTTGCCCAAAGCACAAAAAGGGCTCCCCTAAGGGAGCCCTCGAGATCACCGAAGCGGCGCGGAACTTTAAACGCGCTTGATGACGCGGCCGTCGCGGGTGTCGATCTGCAGGACGTCGCCAATCTCGATGAACGTCGGCACCTGCACCTCCTTGCCCGTCTCAAGCGTGGCCGGCTTCAGCGTGTTGGTGGCGGTGTCGCCCTTGAAGCCCGGTTCGGTGTGGGTGACCTCGAGCTCCACGAACATCTGGGGCTCCAGGCTGATGAGCTCGTCGCCGGCGTACAGAAGCGTCGCCTCGTCGTTCTCCTTCAGCCAGTCGGCCGCGGAGCCCACCATATCGGCGGAGACGGGCATCTGCTCGAACGTGCTGTTGTCCATGAACCAGTAATCGGCGCCGTCGTTGTAGAGGTACTGCATCTTCTTGGACTCAAGACGCACGGAATCGAACTTCGTGCCGGCGTTGAAGGTGTAGTCGACCACGCGGCCGGTCTTGATGTCCTTGAGCTTGGTGCGCACGAACGCGCCGCCCTTGCCCGGCTTCACATGCTGGAACTCGACGATGGTGCACATCTTGCCGTTGTTGATGATGCACATGCCGTTCTTGAAATCGGCGGTAGAAATGCTTGCCACGGATGCTTCCTTTCCTGCTCACGCGCTGCGGCAAACCCTCTGGTCGCCCGCCGCGTTTGGTTCAAACTGGTACAGTATAGCCGTCTCGCGCCCTCTTCGCAAAGAAAATATGAGAGGACGCAGGTCGACGAGGACAAGCATCCCTCCATCGACCCCTAATCGCCCCTAATCGACGTAGCTGTTGATGAGGGCGAACAGCTCCTGTTTCTTGTGGATGTCCAGTTTCTGGTAAAGCCGGCGCAGGTGCGTCTTCACCGTGTTGTCGGAAATGAACAGCTCCGTGGCGATGGAGGAGATGGTGTGCCCTCGCGCCACCAGGGCCATCACCTCGATTTCCCGCTGCGACAAGGCGTACTTCCTCCCGATGAGGTCGCACCGGAGGGCCGTCTTATCCTCGTAGTGCGGCTGCTCGGCATCTCCCAGGGCCTCTTCCGCGATCGCGTCGTCCGCATCCAAGTCGATGGCGCCATCCGACGCCGGATCGGTCGCGCCCTCCCGCGTCCGAGCCAGCGACAGGAACTCGATGGGCCGGCTCGTCTCCGAGCGCGAGGGATGAAGCGCCCGTGTTCCGTACAGAACAAGCGCCAGAAAGCACACCGACCCGAGAGCTATAACGGCATACGGGGAGACGTCGAATGCCGTGCCGCAGGGGGCCAAAGCGCCCAGAAGGTACCCCAGACCTTGCGCGGCTACGCAAACGAGCGTCTGGAAGCTCAGGCAGAACACCGGGTCGATGCCGTAGTCGTGCGACACCTGAACGGCGAGGATCTGAACGCTCAGCGACAGAAAGCTGTAAATCATGTACAGAAGCGCGGCCGCAACGACAAGCGGAGTCCCATAGGCGAACGGAAGCGCCCCGAGAGCCACCACGATCAGGGGAAACGCCAGCCGGAACACACCGTCGATGGTGTAGCGCACCGTCCGAAACCGCCACAGCAGCATAAGGGCGATGGGGGCGAACAGCCCCGCGAGCGCGGAACCGTAGTTGACAAACGTCATCGCCGTCGTGTCGATGGAGAGAAACCGCACCACTCCGCCGAGAAAGGCAAAGGCTCCGCAGTACAGCACGCTGCGCCAGAAACTGCCGAGCCCGTGGATATAGCTCACCCGGTTGTCAGCGAAAGAGCACGTCGCCATCGGCGAGGCAAGGTCGATCTGGCGGTTCTGCGCGAGAAGCAATATCCAACTGGCGGCCATAAGGGCCGTTGAAATCGCCAGCGTCACCGCCGCGCCCGTAAAGGATTCGAAGAACGTCCTTGCGAAAAAGCTCACCACCCATGCCAAGAGCAGCGTCATCAAACTGACCTCGATATCGCGCAACGATATAACGTAGAACCACGAGAATACAAGCGCATAGGAGCCCGCAACGGGAATCGCGATGCCGAGCACCCACTGAGCCGTCCCCTCCACCATCGGCAGGCCGGACACGAGCAAGCTCGCAAGGGCGACGCAGGGAACCACGCCCATCCCGAAATGGCGCAGCGACCGCCGCGACAGAGTGCACCACAGCATCGCCACCGCGCTCACCACGACGCCAATTGCAATTCCCACGCCATGGGAACCGTAGAAGGCCCCCGAAGGGACAGAGAGCCAGTCGCTTTTCCACAAGAACAGCGACGAGAGCGACATGGCCGCCGCCATGCCGATCGACGATGAAACGACCTTGCCCACATCGAACAGCTTCACCGATTGCGACCCCCTCTTCAACTGCGAACAAACCGAAGTCTACCAGATCAGGAGGAGAACCGCCGCAAGCGGGGCATCTTTCGCTCCTCTCCAATCTCTCTGCCATCAGGCATTTCTCGGTAATTCACGAAAAAGGTTGACAGCTGAAAACGACTTTTCACCAAAACAGGGTCTCACACAAGCCGCTCTTCCGAGGCCAAACTGGCATCAGACGGCACAGACACCGGAGGGGTGTCGCCTCGAGGAGAAAGGAGACCATTTATGGCACAAGCAACAGAGAGGACCGTCTCGCGGAGGGGGTTCGTCAAGGGCTCTACCCTATCGGCCTTAGCGGCCATGGCCGGAGCAGGGGCCGCAAGCTCCCTCTTCGGCTGCGCACCCCAAACGGCAGAGAAGGGCGAAGACCTCGCGCAAACGGGAACCACCGACGTCGTGGCCAACGACATCCCCGAGGAGGGAGAGGTCATCTGGCAGAGCTGCTGCCACTGCGGCTTCGTCGCCTGCCCCCTGAAGTGCCACGTCGTGGATGGAACCCTGCGCTGGGTCGACAACGACACCGAAGGCGACGACGAGTTCGGTGGCGTCTCGTTCCGTTCCTGCCTGAAGGCGCGCTCTGTGCGGAAGTGGATCAACAGCCCCGATCGCCTCAAGTACCCCATGAAGCGCACCGGCAAGCGCGGTTCAGGCGAGTTCGAGCGCATCAGCTGGGACGAGGCGCTCGACATCATCGCCGAGAAGTACCGTTACACCCTTGACACCTACGGGCCCGAGGCGTTCTTCCTGTGCGCAACGGGAACCCGCAACTACCCCATCCAGCGCCTGTTCAACCTCACCGGCGGACATCTGGGAACCATCAACTCCGAGTCCAACGGACAGATCGCGCAGACCGCCAACTACCTCTTCGGCTTCGACGGCCAGACCTTCGACTGTGCCGGTGGCCTCGGAAGCAACACCTCCGCCATTAAAGATGCCGACTGCGGGCTGTTCTTCGGCTGCGGCTCGGGCGAATCGCGCATGTGCGGAATGGGGGAAGTGTACGAGGTGGCCAAGGCGCGGGAAGCCGGCATCCCCGTCGCCTTCGTCGACTACCGCCTGGGCGAGGGGTCCTCGGGCAACCCCGATGAGTGGTTCCCTATCTACCCCGGCACCGACGGCGCCCTGGCAAGCGCCATCGCCTACGTCATCATCAGCGAGGGCAAGCACGACAAGGCCTTCCTGGACAAATACGTCGTCGGCTTCGACGCCGACACCATGCCCGAATCGGCTCCGGCGAACTCCTCCTACATGGACTACATCATGGGCACCGGCTACGACAATATCCCCAAGACGCCCGAGTGGGCGGCCCCCATCTGCGGCCTTCCCTCCGAGAAGATCACGTACCTGGCGCACTTCATAACCGACCATGAGACCTGCTTCATCACCCAGGGCTTCGGGCCCCAGCGCCGCCACAACGGCGAATGGAACGCCGCCGCCATCGCCGCCCTCCCCGTCATCACCGGCAATATCGGCCGAGCGGGCACCTGCCCGGGGCTCAACGGCAAGGGTATGCAGATGAACTTCGACGGCGGCATGTGGAACTCGGTGCCCATCGGCGAAAACCCCGTCACCAAGAAGATCTCCATCTCCGGGCGCTTCAACGCCATGGACCATCCCCTGGAGATGACCGCACTGACCGACGGCATCCAGGGTGGCGACAAGCTCGAGGTCGGCATCAAGTTCCTCGCTCTTTACGAGGCCGGCTGCTTCGGCAACTCCAGCTCGGATTTGAACTGGGCGGCCACCATCCTCGAGGACGAGAGCAAGTGCGAGTTCATCCTCGGCTGCGACGTCATCATGTCTACCTCCCTGCCCTTCTGCGACATCATCTTGCCCGATCTCATGTACCAGGAACGCATGAACATGGTCTCCACCGTGACCGGCGGCTCCGCGCTCGGCTTCGTCTTCGGCCGCCCCGTGCAAGAGCCGCAGTTCGAATGCCGCCTCTCCTACGACTGGGTCGCCGATCTCGCCGAGCGCCTCGGCCTGCGCGACGAGTTCACCGAAGGCAAGACATGGGAGGAATGGATGGAGACCCGCTACGAGGAGTACAGTCGCCCCTCGGCCCCCAACGGCAACGCCCCGTCCTTCCAGGAGGGCTTGGAGATGGGCTTTTGGCGCGATCCCGTCGAGGCCGTCCCCTTCATCGCGCTCAAAGATTACGTCGAGGACCCGGAAGGACGCCCCCGGACGACTCCCTCGGGCAAGATCGAGCTGTACTCCGAGCGCCTGGCCACCATACGGGACACCTGGACGTTCCACAACGGGGAGCGCGACGTGGTGCGGCCGGTGCCCAGCTATTTCCCCGAGATCGAGGGCGTGGCCGACGTTAACGAGACCTACCCCCTCCTGTTCTCCACCTGGAAGGCGAAAAACCAGTTCCACAGCCGCTACCAGGTGATCGAGGAGCTGCAGCAGGCCTGCCGTCATTGCCTGTGGATCAACCCCATCGACGCCGAGCCGCGCGGCATTGAAAACGGCGACACCCTGCGCGTGTTCAACGACCGGGGCGAGGTGGAGATCATGGCCCGCGTGACGGCGCGCATCATGCCCGGCGTCGTGGGCATGCCCCATGCCCACCGGCGCGAGGTGGTCGACGGCGTGGACATCGGTGCCAACGCCAACACCCTGAGCGGCCACCACTGGTCGCCCATTTCCAAGAACTGCCCGTCGACCGGCTCTACGCTCGTGCAGGTCGAGAAGGCTTAAGGAGGCTTCCCATGACGCAATACGGTTTCTATTTCGACTCTTCGCGCTGCACCGGCTGCAAAACCTGCGAACTCGTCTGCAAGGACTACCACGACCTGGGGCCCGACATCTTGTTCCGCCGCATTTACGACTTCGAGGGTGGCAGCTGGGAGAAAACCCCCGAGGGGGCGTGGAACAAGACGGCTTTCAACTACCATCTGGCCGTCTCCTGCAACCACTGCGACAGCCCCGCCTGCGTGGAAAACTGCCCCACGGGCGCCATGCGGAAAGACGCCGAGACGGGCCTTGTGAACGCCGACCCGGAAGTGTGCATCGGCTGCGGCACCTGCCAGAAGTCATGCCCCTACGACGCGCCGCGCATCGATGCGGAGCTGTCGGTCTCCCGCAAGTGCGACGGCTGCCTGGCCCGCGTGCGCAACGACGAGCAGCCCATGTGCGTCGGCTCCTGCCCGCTGCGCGCTCTGGAGTTCGGCCCCATCGACGAGCTGCGCGAGAAGCACGGCGATCTCTGCCAGGTGCCGCCCCTGCCCGAGCCGACCACGGGCCCCAACCTCGTCATCGGAAGCTGCCAGGCCATCGACTCCGACACCTACAACCTCGACGAGGGCTACCTAGCCAACCCCCTCGAAGTGGAGTAGCCATGAACGCGCCCGCTGAGAACACCGCGCCCTGCGCGCTGGTACTGGGAACGCTCTTCCTTGAGAAGCCCTCTTCTTCGACAGCCAAACTGCTTTTGGAGGGCCTGGCGTCCGCGGATCTTCCGGCCGAGTGGCCCTATGGCGATAAGGCGGCCTTGGAGGAAATCGGCGAGCAGCTCCAGTGCACGGTCGGGGCCGACCCTGCTGACCTCGACCGCGACTACCATCGGCTGTTCGTGGGGCCAGGCAAGCTCGCCGCGCCCCCGTGGGGGTCGGTCTACCTCGACTCGGAGTCGGTGCTGTTCGGCGATTCGTGCGTCGCCCTGCAGCGCTGGATGCGCGCCCGAGGCATCCAGCTGCACGAAGGGGAAAGTCGCGAGCCCGTCGACCACATTGGGCGCATGCTCGTGCTTCTCAGCTGGCTTTCCGACAACCAGCCGGACCAGGTCGGCCCTTTTCTGGACGAGCACTTGATGACCTGGGCACTGCGCTATTTCGAACAGCTTGGGCCAGCGGCCGCCGGCACCCTGTACGAGCCGCTGGGGCGCCTCGCCTTGCTCACTTTGGAGGCCATCGCCCAGTCGCGGTAATCCTAGTCCCTCCCCGTTTCAAGGGCGTCCGACCCTCCCCTTCGTCGGACGCCCTTCTCTTTCTCACGTGAAGTTGGTCCATGCAGTCAGCTTCGCCCTTCGGCAACCTTAGGAGCCCCTATGAATTTCCTCTTTCTCTTGATTATCGCGGCAGTGGCGGCCTACCTCCTCCGAAGCCCTCTCAAGGCTCATCCCTCTCTCTTCTACAGCATTGCCGCGATGCTCGTCCTTCTCTACTTCTTTGGTGCCACCTTCGGCGTTCCCCGCTGGCTGTGGATGCCCCTGGTCGATCTCATTCAAAAGTGCGAGCTTGCCGTCGCCCTCTTCGCAGTCGTCATGCTCATAGGTTGCCTCGGCAAGGAGCAGACTCTCTACCGTCGAATGAAGCCGATCAGGGCCGAGCTGTCCATTATTGCCTGCATTCTCTGCCTCGGGCACATGGCCGTGTACCTTGGCTCCTACCTGCCCAGACTGCTCGGCAATGCGAGCATCAACAGCAATGTTGCCGTCGCCTTCGGCGTGGCCGTCGCACTCTTCGTGCTGCTCGCTCTTCTTGGCGTGACGTCCCTCGGCATCGTGAAGCGGGCCATGAGCAGCCGTCGCTGGACGCGCATCCAGCGATTCGCCTACTTATTCTTCGCTCTGATATTCTGCCATCTTGCGCTCATGCTTCTTCCTGCTGCCCTACACGGAGGCGTTGCCGCCCAAGAATCGCTTTTCGTGTATACGGCGGTGTTCGGAGCCTACGGAATACTGCGTTTGGGCAAAGCTGTTGCGGAGCGCCATGAAGAGACGCAGGAGGACGCGAGCGCAACGCCAGCCATCGCCATAGAAGAAGAGGCGGCCGTCGGAGATGCCGCTTAAAGGCACGAGCAAACTACCCCTTTCGATATGGGCGAAAATTTCGACTTGTTAGATTTCTTGTTTGGCAAAGCAGCTCCGATAAGACCTGCTATTTACGTTATTCGTCAGTTTTGCCCCGCGATACTCGGCGCTTACGATCCCCAAAGTCTAACAAGTCGAATTTTCCGCCCCATCGGGAGCTTATTCTTGCCCGGACACGTCACCCTGTTGGACGATCGGTCGGCAGTGGCGCTTCTTTCGGCCCTGTCGCCTACGCCTCTTCTGTTGCGGGGGCGCCCTGCGGCTCGTCGGCGGAAGGCCTCTCCGTCCCTTTGCGCCGTCTGCGGGCGGCGTCGCGCAGCTTGCCGTAGAGGCCCATGTAGGCGTTCACGATGACGCCGGTGAAGGCGGCGCAGACGAAGGTGCCCTCGCGCACGCCGGCCAAATGACCCACGAACAGGAACGCGCACAGGCACGCCAAGGCCGCGCAGGCGAGATCGAAGCCCACCTTCACGGTGCCGAACCGGGCGCCGGTCTTGCGCACCACGGCCTGCACCACGGCCTCGCCGCAGTTCATGACCGTGCCCGAGACGACCGTCATCACAATGCCCAGCGCGAGAACGACCATGCCGCCGATAAGCCACAGCCACGAGGCGACATAACTCGTCGGCGCAGCGGGGCCGAGCAGTGCCATGAAGGCGTCAATGCACACGCCGAAGAACACCGAGATGGGAATCTGCCACAAGTCCACCAGACGGAACTCCCGACGAAGAAGAGCGATTTGCACCAGCACGAGAAAGCACTGCCACCCCAGCATGAACGTGCCGAAGCTCACCATTGTGAAGCCGATGGAAAGCACGTTGGGCGTGGCGGAGATGGGCGAGTTGCCCAAATCGGCCTTCACGACGATGTCGATGCCAAGCCCCATGACCGCGATGCCCGCCAGCATAAGCGCGATGCGGCCCGTCAGAAACAGGGCGGCGCGCAGCGTCAGCGATCGCTCGGCGAGAGCGGCGGCCGAGCCTTCCGCAGATTTCGTCGAAGGAGGAAGACCGTCTTGAGTGCCTCGGACGCCTTCGGCCGAAGACGCAGTCTTTAAGCCGCCGGCTTGCGGCGAGGGTCTGTCGGACGGATCGGCAGATGCGCCCGAGCGCTCGCGCCCCATGGATTTTCCCTTGGTCCGAATCTCGCTTCCACGATTGATCTTCCGTTCCGTCATCGTCTCCTCACCGTCCTTTCCGGTGTCGCGGCGTGCAAATACCTTTCAGTTATAGCACGGGAAGAGACGCGGTTCGCAGAAAATACGCGAGCACGACTGCGCAAAGGTTAGATGGCGCAAACTCAACCGCTCACCACCGACGAGCGGCAGAACGACGGCGACGCAACGGCGACAAGGCGAAGCCCTAGATGACCACGAGGTCGTGGGTGGAGTTGGTGAACACGTCGAAGCCGTCGGCGGTCACGACGCCGAAATCCTCCAGGCGCATGCCGAACTTGCCCGGCAGGTAGATGCCCGGCTCCACGGTGACGACGTTGCCGGCCACGAGAGGCCGCTCGTTGCGCGGAGCGAGCACCGGCTCCTCGTGGATGTCGATGCCCACGCCGTGGCCGAGGCCGTGGCCCATGCGGCCGCCGAAGCCGGCCGCCGCCAGCACCGCCTCGGCCTGCTCGTGGCCCTCTTTGCCCGTGACGCCGGGTCGAAGCATAGCTTCCACGGACTCGTTGGCCTCCCGCAGCGCGTCCCACGCCGCCCGCATCTCCGGGTCGGGCTCGCCGAGGAAGACCGTGCGGGTCATGTCCGAGCAGTAGCCGTAGGAGCGGGCGCCGAAGTCGAGCACGACGCACTGGCCGGCCTCCAGCATGGTGGTGCCGGGGATGGCGTGCGGGCTCGCGCCGTTGGGCCCGGTGGCCACGATGGAGGGGAACGCCAGGCCCTGGGCACCATGGCGCAGCATGAACTCCTCGAGCTCCAGCTGCACCTGGCGCTCCATCATGCCCGGGCGCATATAGCGAACGATGTGTTCGAAGGCGGCGTCGGTGATGGACTGGGCGCCGCGCATCCGCGCGATCTCGTAGCGATCCTTCACCGCGCGCAGTCCCACCACGACGCCGTCGGTCTCCACGAAAGGCTCCCCGGCATCGGCCTCGGCGAACGCTTTCTGCAAGCAGCGGTACTCGGCGAGCGAGACACCGTCCTCGATGCCCAAAAGCGCATCGGCGGCCCCGGAGGGCCGGCCTCCCCACCGCTTGACGGCAAACTGCGCGTGGGTCTCGCGCTCGGCGCTCACTTCCAAAGGCTTGTGCCGCGCGGCGTTCTCGCAGGCCGTCACGTAGCGCGAGTCGGTATGCAGCCACGCGTGGTCGGGACAGACATACAGAGCATGAGCCGCCTCCTCGTCGAAGACATCGTCGAAGGCGGTGAGCCACTGGACGTTCGACGTGTCGCGCACGAGAAACGCCCCCACGCCCAGCTCGGGAAACGTCTCGCGCAAGCGAGCCAGATGCCGCTCGCAGGCCTTCGGATCATTCAATTCGTCGAATACCGTCATGAATTCCTCCTGGTTCGTCCGGACGCCGGTGCGACGGGGCATCCCGTGCTCAAGCAATGGCTCGCTCGGCGGAACAGTTCACTGGACTGTTCCGTTCGCTGCGCAACCTGCGCGCGGGACGCCCCGTCGCACCGGCGTCCTACCCTATCGGGCTATTCGCTACCTTCGGCCACAGCGTTTTCCAGCAAAATATCCAGTGCGCGCAGGTAGCCCTCTTTGCCGAGGCCCTTCACCTGGGCGATGCAGGCCGGCGCGATCACCGAGGTGCGACGGAACTCCTCGCGCTTGCTGATGTCGGAGATATGGATCTCCACCACCGGCACGTCGATGCATTCTACGGCGTCATGCAGCGCATAGGAGTAGTGCGTGTGGGCCCCGGGGTTGTACACGATGCCGTCGTAGTTGCCATGAGCCGCATGCAGCCGATCGATGAGCGCGCCCTCGTGGTTCGACTGGAAGCAGTCCACCTCGCAGCCATGCTCGGCCCCGTAGGCACGCACCATCTCCTCGATGGCCTCAAGCGTGTCCGACCCGTAAATGGCCGGATCGCGCACCCCCAACATATTCAAGTTCGGCCCGTTCATGAGCAATATCTTCTTCATTTGGAAGCTTCCCACCGGCGCAGATGCTCCAAAATCACGTCGTCAGGCACGGCCACCAGTTCCCAGTCGCCGATGTCACGGGGCAGCACGAAGCGCACCTCGCCGGCACGGGTCTTCTTGTCGCGCTTCATGGCGGCCAGCATCTCATCGGCCGGCTCCGACCAGTCAAGCGCCGGCAGCCCGAGCCCGTCCAAAAGCTCGTCCTGGGCATCCACCAGCTCGGCCGACGTGCCCACCACATCCACGCCGAGGCGCGCCGCGAAGCGCATCCCCTCGGCCACCGCAGCCCCGTGGGAGAACGTCCCATAGCCCGCGAGCGCTTCCACCGCATGCCCCAGGGTGTGCCCGTAGTTCAGGCACTCGCGCACCCCGCGGCTCTCCGTCTTGTCCTCGGCCACAATGTTGGCCTTGAACACCACCGACCGCGCGATGGCCTCGGTGACCACCACCGGATCGCGCGTCTCCAGGGCGGCGGCGTGATCCATCATCCAGAAGAAGAACTCGTCGGAATCGATCACCGACGCCTTGGCGATCTCGGCGCAGCCGCAGGCCCATTCGCGGTCGTCCAGCGTGGCGAGCACCGCCGTGGAGGCGCACACGTAGGCCGGCTGCTTGAACGTGCCCACGAGGTTCTTCCCCTCGGGAAGGTTCACGCCGGTCTTGCCGCCGACCGAGGAATCCACCATGGCCAGAAGCGAAGTGGGCACCTGCACAAACGGGATGCCCCGCATGTAGGTAGAAGCGACGAACCCGGCCAAGTCGCCCACGACGCCGCCGCCGAGGGCCACCACGGCGCAGTCGCGCGTGAGCCCAAGCGATGCCATGGCCGACCAGATCTCCCCGGCCACCGCGAGCGACTTCGAGTCCTCCCCCGCGGGCACGACGATATCGCTCACGCGGAAGCCCGCCGCCTTCAGCGACGACTTGGCCTCTTCCAGATACAGCGGCCCCACGTTGGAATCGGTGAGGACGAGCAGGTGCGGCGCCCGTCCCACGCCATCGAGCCGCCGCACCGACTCGCCGAGGCCGGCGAGCACCGTGGCTCCGATACGCACGTCGTAGGGCGCCTCGCCGGGGATGTTGACCACTATCTTTGTTGCGGGCACAGGATTCCCTCCTTTTCCAAAATGCGCTGCACTTCCCGCGCGATGACCGGCACCGATTTGCCAGCGGTGCTCACGCGCACGTCGGCCACCGCCTCGTACAGCGGCAGGCGCTCCTCGCAGCGGGCCCGGGCCGCTTCCAGGTTCTGGAACAAGGGCCGGGTAGACGTATCGCTGATGCGGCTGGCGGCCTCGTCGGCGGTCACTTCCAGATACACCACGAAGCCGGCCTCGCGGAAGACGTCGTGGTTGGCCGGCGTGACCACCACGCCGCCGCCGCAGGAGATGAGCAAAGGGTCAGGCTTAGCGCCCAGCTCGCGCAGCACGTCCGTCTCGATGGCGCGGAATCCCTCCTCGCCGCCCTCGGCGAAGATCTCCTTCACCTTCTTGCCCTCGCGGCGCTCGATGTAGGTATCCATGTCCACCGAGGCCGCGCCGCACGTGCGGGCGAGGCGCCGGGCCACCGACGTCTTGCCGGCGCCCATGAACCCGACGAAAAAGACCGGGCGAGTCAGCTCCATGCGTTCTGCCATCTTAGCGCCCCATGGTGCGCAGCCGCGCCTTGTAGGCCTTGATGTTCGCCTTGATGTCGGCCATGCAGGTGTCGCCGAAGGCCTCCAAGTAGGCGTTCGCCAGCGCGAAGGCCACCTCGCCCTCGGCCACCACGGCCGCCGCCGGCACCGCGCACACGTCCGAGCGCTCTTTCGACGCCTCCTCCACGCAGAGCGTGTCCAGGTTCACCGTTTCCAGCGGCGTCATGAGCGTCGGAATGGGCTTCATGGCCGCCGTGATCACGAGCGGCATGCCCGTGGTCATGCCGCCTTCTAAGCCGCCGGCGTTGTTCGACGTGCGGCGGAACTCGCCGTCGGCGAGCACGATGGGGTCGTGCACCTGCGACCCAGGACGCGCGGCTGCCTGAAAACCGAGGCCGAATTCCACGCCCTTGATGGCAGGGATGGAAAAGAGCGCCGCGCCCAGCCGCGAGGTGAGCCGATCGGCGCCCGTGGCGTAGGTGCCGAGCCCCGGCGCAAGCCCGCAGACTACGATGCGGAAGGTGCCGCCCAAGCTCTCGCCGTCGGACTTCGCGCGGTCGATGGCCTTCTTCATGGCGATGGTCGTCTTCGCGTCCGGGCAGCGCATCTCCGACAGCTCGATGTCGAGCGGCTTGTGCTCGGCGGCGTCGGCCATCGTCTCCTCGGGCATGGCCGCATCTCCCACCGACACCACGTACGACATCACTTCCACGCCGAGCGCCGCCAGAAACTCGCGCGCCACGCCGGCCGCGGCCACCCGGGCCGCCGTCTCCCGGGCGCTCGCGCGCTCCAAGATGTTGCGGCAGTCATCGGTGTTCGTGCGCAGGGCGCCCACCAGGTCGGCATGCCCCGGCCGGGGCGTCACCTCGCGCACCAAGTCGCGCGGCGCCTCGCCGAAGGCGGCCATACGCTCCGTCCAGTTCTCCCAATCGCGGTTGGCCACCTCAAGCGCAATGGGACTGCCGATGGTGCGACCGAAGCGGATGCCGCTCGTGACGCGCACCGTATCCTTCTCGATGACCATGCGGCCGCCGCGCCCGTAGCCGGCCTGGCGGCGGGCCAGATCGGAGTTGATGTGATCGACGGACACGGGCAGGCCGGCCGGCACGCCCGTCACGATGGCCGTAAGATTCGGCCCGTGACTTTCTCCGGCAGTGATGTATTCCATAGACGCAGCTTTCTCGCAGGGCGCGCCGACAGAGGGCGCCCGAGACAGATCGGCACCCATTGTAGCGCACGCAGAGGCACCCGACCGTTTCGGGACGGTAAAGTGCGGGCGGAAGCGGCCCCTGAGCCCTCTTAGAACTCGGCGTTGCCCACCGTGCGCGGGTGCGGGATGACGTCGCGGATATTGCTCACGCCCGTGAGGTACATCACGAGGCGCTCGAACCCGAGCCCGAAGCCCGCGTGCTGGCAGGTGCCGAAACGGCGCAAGTCCAGATACGCCCGGTACTGCTCGGCGTCCATGTCCAGCTCGGCGATGCGCCGCTCGAGCACTTCCAGGCGCTCCTCGCGCTGGGAGCCGCCCACGATTTCCCCGATGCCCGGCACGAGGCAGTCCATGGCGGCCACGGTGCGCCCGTCGTCGTTCAGGCGCATGTAGAAGGCCTTGATGCCGACGGGATAGTCGATCACGAACGTCGGGCGACCGAAGTGCTCCTCGGTGAGGAACCGCTCGTGCTCGGTCTGCAAGTCGATGCCCCATTCAACGGGATACTCGAAGGCGCGCCCGGCCGCTTGCGCCGCGAGCAGGATATCGATGGCCTCGGTGTAGGTGACGCGCGCAAAGTCGGAGGAGGCCACATGGTCCAGGCGCTCGAGAAGCCCCTTGTCGACGAACTTGTTCAACATGGCCAGCTCGTCGGGGCAGCGCTCCATCACGTCGCGGATGACGTACTTGAGCATGCTCTCGGCCAGTTCCATATCGTCCTCAAGGTCGGCGAAGGCAATCTCGGGCTCCACCATCCAGAACTCGGCGGCATGGCGCGCCGTGTTGGAGTTCTCCGCGCGGAAAGTGGGGCCGAACGTGTACACATCCCCGAAGGCCATGGCGAAGTTCTCGGCGTTCAGCTGGCCGGACACGGTGAGCGAGGCGGGCTTGCCGAAGAAGTCGGCGCTCCAATCCACCTCGCCGGCCACAAGCGCGCCGTCCGAGGCCGCGGCAGCCTCCTCGCTCACGAGCGGTACCTGGGCCGGGTCGATGGTGGTCACGCGGAACATCTCGCCGGCCCCTTCGCAGTCGCTCGCCGTGATGATGGGCGTGTGCACGTAGACGAACCCGCGATCTTGGAAGAAGCGGTGGATGGAGGCGGCGGCCACCGAGCGGATGCGGAACACGGCGCGGAACAGGTTCGTGCGCGGCCGCAGATGCTGCTGGGTGCGCAGGAACTCCGGCGTGGCGCGCTTCTTCTGCAGCGGGTAGTCGGGAGCCGAGGCGCCCTCGACGCGAATGCTCTCGGCGGCAAGCTCGAAGGGCTGCGGGGCGTCCGGCGTCAGCTTCAACGCGCCTTCGCACACGAGAGCCGCCGACACGTTCTGGTGCGCAATCTCGTCGTAGTTTTCCAGCGTCGCACGGTCCATGACCACTTGCAAGTCCTTGAAGCAACTGCCGTCGTTCAACGTGACGAAACCGAAGTTCTTCATATCGCGGACTGACTTGACCCAACCGGCAACGGTGACGGTCTTCCCGGCGAAGGCGTCGGCATCGGCGTAGAGCTGGGCGATCTTAGTGCGGTTCATTATGGCGCGACCTTTCGAGCTAGGGTGTTTTCCATTGCCGCTATGATAGCAGGACAGCGCCGCGCCGCCTATGGGGCCAAAGGCATTTCGGCCGCCCACCTGCGCCTCCGAGGCGTCTTAGGCGAGATTAAACCCGGCCGCCTGGGCCATAAGGGCGAACAGCTCGTCCTCGGGGATGTCGAGGGCCGCCTCGCCGGTGATGTCGCGCAGGATGCCCACCGTGACCACGGCCTGGCCGACGAGCATGCCGGCACCGTCGAAAAACCGGCACCCCGCCGCCCGGGCCGCCCGGGCCAGCGCCGTCTCGCCGTGGCCGTACACCACGTCGAACACCGTCTGGTCCGCGCTCAGAAGCGCCGTGTCGAAGGGGGCAGGGTCGCCCGCCTTCATGCCGAGCGGCGTGGCGTCGATGATGATGTCCGCGCCCGCGATGGCCTGCCGCGACGTGGCGTAGCTGCCGAACTTGAAGCCCACCTGCTTGTACACCTCGGAAAAGCTCAGGTGCCCTTCCTTGAAGGCGGGCATGTCCACCACCCGTCCGACCATCGCCCCCAGCTCGTCGGCGTAGGTGCGCATGACGTTGCGGGCCTTGGCCTTGTCACGGCCGATGAGGATCACCTCATCCGGCCCCGCCTGGGCCACGGCGTGCAGGATGGAGAGGGAGGTCGGCCCCGTGCCGCAGACGACGACGGACGTGCCGCGAAAATCGACGCCGGCCCGTTCCAAATAGGCCACGCAGCCCTGGCCGTCGGTGTTGTAGGCGATAAGGGCCCCGTCCTTGTTCACGAGCACGTTGGCCCCGTGGGCGAGCGTGGCCGAGGCGGCCCGCACATCGGCGGCAGCGAAAGCCTCGGGCTTATAGGGCGTGGTGATGTTGATGGAAAGGAAGTCGCGAGCCGCAAGGAACGCCTCGGTCTCGGGCGCCGTCGGCACATCCATGAGACCGTAATGCCAGGGCAGCCCCGCCTTCTCGTAGACGGCGTTGTACATGACCGGCGATTTCGAATGGCTCACCGGGTGCCCCAGCACATACAGCTTCTCGCTCACAGCGATTCCCTTCCCGTTTCGCGCGAGGCCCCTTCGACCCCGCGCTGCGCGCCCTGCCCGAAGCGGCGCGGGGCGCTTCCTTGTCCGCGGCGCGCCGCGGAACGGCTCGCCTCGCATTCCGCGATATTGATTGCCGGCTCCGGCTTGCGATCTCCCAAAATAGCCCGCTCGACGTTGCGCAGCAGCAGCGTGTGGGGCAGATCCTGCTCGACCAACGGCTGCAGCATATAGGCCTTCATGCCCGTCAGATGGGCTCCCAGCACATCGGTCGCCAGCTGATCGCCAACAACGACCGTGTCGGCGGCGGCTCCCCCGATCTTCCGCCGGGCCGCGAGAAACGCCGGCGGCAGCGGCTTTAAGGCCTTGGCCACGATGGGCATCTCCAACTCGCCGGCGAACCGGTACACGTCGGCGTGCCAGTTGTTCGAGAGCAAACAGAAGCTCACCCCGGCCTCCCGCGCCCGACCGAGCCACATCCCCACATCGCGCGGCACGCATCCCGTATCCCGGGCGCGCACGGTATTGTCGATGTCGAGCAGCGCATGAGTCAGGCCGCACCCGAGCAAATCGCGCTCGATATCGATGGCGCTGATGCGCGAGAAATAGCGATCGGGGGTGAGAAGCGCCATGGGTCGCACCTGAAGACCAAAAGGGCGCCCTTAGGCGGCCGCGCCTTCACCGGCGGCAGCATCGCCCGACCCGTCGGCGCCACCAGCGTTGGAGTTATCGGCGATGGCCTGCTGATGCTCCTCGTAGGTCTTGCTGAACGCCGCCTGCATGTTGCCGTCGGCATCGGGATAGAAGTAGAAGAACATGTCCTCGGTTTGGGTCGGCTCGCACACGGCGGTGAGGCTCTCGAGGCCCGGCGAGCAGATGGGCGTCGGCGGCAGGCCCGCATTCGCGTAGGTGCTGTAGGGCGTCTCGGCGTGCACCTCCTCGGCCGTGGGCTCGCGGCCCACCTCGTAGGCCGTGGTGGCGTCGGATTCCAGGTAGGGCCGATCGGAGGCGAGGCGGTTGTAGAACACCCCGGCCACATGATCGCGCACCTCCTGGTCGCCGGTGGACTCCTTGGCGACGATGGAGGCCAGGTTCACCGCCTGGTACAGCGTGAGCCCCTGGCTCGCCGGGTAGCTGTTGGCGAAGTCGCCGAAGATGCTGGCGGTCTCCGTGCCGAACTGGTCGAGCATCATGCGCACGACGGCCTCGGCATCCATGTCCTCGGTCACGGCGTAGGTCTTGGGGAACAGGAAGCCCTCCAGCGAGTTCTCGCCGGCGCTTTCCAGAAACGCGTAGTCGGCCGCATAGGCGCTCGCGTTCTCGGAAGCGGCGAGGAAGGCCTCAGCGGTGATGCGGCCGCCCGTGGCGCTCGCCACCAGCTCGGACAGCTCCGCACGGGTGATGTCCTCGGGCACGGCGAGCGTGTCGCCCACCTGAGCGGGGCCGACCATGATGGCGCGCACCAGCTCCTCGGGGGTGCTGCCGCCCTGGAAGGTGTAGGTGCCGGGAATGAGCGCCGAGGCGGCTTCCAGGCGCGTGACCTCGTCGGTGAACTCCCGCGAGCTGCCGATGAGGCGCGCGGCCACGAGCGCGTCGCCGATGGAGGAGGCGGTCTCCCCCTCCGTGATGGTCACCTCCGCCGACTGGCCCGGCGCGAGCAGTTCCACTTGCGAGCCGGCACAACCGCGGAAGGCGAAGAAGCACACGGCGGCGATAACGACGACAGCCACGACGGCCGCGCAGATGAAGGGCGCCGGGGACTTCTTCGGCATGATGGCGCTCGTGTCGTAGGTGCGGAACTCCCGATCCCCCTTGGCGTGCGCCGCCCGGGCAGCGCGGGAGGAATGGGACGAATAGGTGACCTTCTTGCCATGGAGAGCCAAGGTGCGGCCTTTCTCTACGAAACGGCCCGGCGATTAGCCCCGCGAATACCTCAAGCGCGGGCACGCTCGTCGAGCCAAGATTGCAAAAACAGACTTGCGGCTATCATATCAACCTTGCCGCGCATCTCCTTCTCAGTCAGACCCTTTTCACGCAAACTCCGCTTGGCCTCGGCCGAGCTGAGCCGTTCATCTGCGAAAACGTGGGGAATGCCGCAGGCGTCGCTGATGCGCGCGGCCTCCTTGCGAATGCGGGCCGCCTGGGGGCCCTCCTCGCCGGCGAGCGTGCGGGGCAGCCCGCAGACGAGCAGCTCCGGCTCCCAGTCTTCCAGAAGCCGGCGGAAGGGCTTGGCGCAACCGGTCACCTCGGCGGCGGGCATCACGCACACCGGACTTGCCACGCGCTCGCCCGGGTCGCTCACCGCCACCCCCACGCGCACTTCCCCGATATCCAGCGCCATCACGCGCACGGGCTACTTCACCTCCAGCAGTTTCTGGCGCAGCTCGGCTTCCATGCGGCGCATCTCCGCCTCGGCCTCGGCACGCTTGGCGCGGCCCTCGGCCTGGATCTTCATTACCTCATCGAAGGTCTGGATGAGGTTCTCGTTGGTGGCCTTCAACGTCTCGATGTCCACGATGCCGCGCTCGGACTCGCGGGCCACCTCCACGGTGGAAGCTTTCAACTTCTCGGCGTTCTTGCGCAGAAGCTCGTTGGTCATGTCGGTGACGGCGGATTGGGCTTTGAGCGCCGCCTCGTTGTTGGCGAGCCCCAGCGCCAGCAGCATCTGGCTCTTCCACAGAGGAATAGTGTTCACGAGCGTCGTCTGGATCTTCTCGATCATGAGCATCTCGTTGTTCTGCACGAGACGGATCTGCGGCGCCATTTGCATGGCCACGGTGCGGGACAGATCCAGATCCGACAGCTTCTTCTCGAAGCGGTTGCACGCAGCGGCGAGTTTCTGCACCGCCTCGGCGTCCTCGGTGGAACCCGACGCCTGAGCCCTGGCGGACAGCTCGGCCAGCTCGCCCTCGCGCACCTCGGCCAGGCGCTGACGGCCGGCCAGAAGGTACATGGTCAGCTCCTTGAAGTAGGTGAGGTTCAGCTCGTAGAGCTTGTCGAGCGTGGCCGCGTCCTTCATGAGCTGCACCTGATGGCCCTCGAGGGTCTTGGCGATCTTGTCGACGTTGGCCTCGGCGGTGTCGTAACGGGCCTTGAGCGACGTGATCTTGTTCGCCGACTTCTTGAACAGGCCGAAGAAGCCCTTGTCGTCGTCATCAACGTCGAAGTTCTTGAGCTCGGTCACTACCCCGGCGATAAGATCGCCCGCCTCGCCCAAATCCTGGGTGCGCACCTTCGCGAGCGCCGTCTCCGAGAACGACGCCATCTTCTTCTGGGCGCCGGCGCCGAAGGTGAGTACCTGCTGGGAATTGGCGATGTCGATCTGCTGGGCGAAGGCGTCCACCTGGGCCAGCTCTTCGGCGGAAAGCGAGTCGGCGAGGCTGGGCGCGGCGGGCGTGTCCACCTCGACGATGGAGGCCTCGGCCACCTCGCCGTCGCTTACGGGATCGAGCGTGAGCGTCGGGGCGGGAATGTTCGTGAGATCGGTCAGTTCGTTGGTCATAGCATATCCTTTCACGGGCACGGTACGGATGAATCGGAAATTGCGAGGGGGCCTTGCGAGCCTCGCGCTCAAGAGCGTCCGGGGTTAGGCGCTCGAAGCCATTGCTTACGGTTTCACATCGAAGGGGCCTTCCGTGAGTCCCTCTTGGGCGAGCATGGCGTGCAGCACCGAGATGTCGGCGGACACATCGAGGGAGAGGTCTTGGTACGTGTCGTCGAAGAGCTTCTCGAAAGCGCTGTGCAACACTTCCAACGTATGCTCGATCTCGCTGCGCGAGCTGGAGATATTCTCGCCCTGAATAGGTTCCTCCTCTAACCGGTCGTAGGCATCGAGCAGCTTCACCGTGGTGGGAAGGTAGTACGCGGTCAGGCGGTCGAGCCCGGCGATGATGGCCGGCTCTTCCTCGGCGCGGGCGAGAATGCGGCCCACCACGTCCTGAATGGCCGTAATGCGCTCGCTCACCGCGGCGTCGTCGATGGCGGCGTTCAGCTCGTCCATCTGCCGCACGTAGTCGCGGCCGCAGGCGACAAAGGCGCGCTGCTCGGGCGTCAGGCGCTCGGAGATATCCTGCTCGCGGGCCGCCCGCGCCGCCGCCTCAGCTGCCCGGGCCGCCTCGGCCGCCTCGCGCTCGGCGAGCGTCTGGCGCTGGCTCTGCTGGAACTGACGATACTGGTGGTAGGCGTTCTCAGTCACCATGAGGGTGGTGTTCTCGTCGTCGATGCGCCCCTCGGGGAGGTAGCCGCCCTTGATGAGCGTGCGCGAGGCGGCAAGGGCGGCCTTGGGGCTCACCTGCATGCGCGCGGCGAGGTCGTCGAAGCCAACGGCCTCGCGCTGGCCCACCGCCCGCTGGAGAGCCTTCAGTTTCGAGGCACGCCGTAGGTTGCGGATGCCGAAGCCGAGCAACGTGGCGAAACCGGCCGTCAGAATGCCGAGGATCGCCGTCACGGCCACTTCGGGATTCCCGGCCACCGCCGGCGCCAGCGCCGAGACTAAGGCGGGAATGCCGAAAAAGACCATGCCCGCCCCGCCGGCCGCCGCCATGACGACCCCGGAGGCCGTCAGCCCCCACGACGAGCGGAAGCGCTTCTTTGCCTTGGCCAGCGGCGCCCACTGTTGGGCCTGCTGGGCCGCGGAGGTCACCGCCTGTTGAAAACCCTGGGGGACGCCACCTGTCGGCGCGCCCTGGGACGCCCCGTAGCCCGGATGCCCGTAACGCTGCTGCCCGTGGGCTTGCTGAGCCGCCCGGCGCTGCGCCTCTTCCTGGGCCTTGCGCGCCTTCTTCTCGCGCTTGCGCTTCTCCTGCAGCTCCTTATGGGCCTTCAGGTTCTTCTCGGGCGACTGCCCTAGCGCCTCGGCGGCCTCGTTCACCCCTTGGTCGACCATGCGGGCGAACTGCGAGAACGCTTTGTCAACCGACCGGCACATCTTCTGGAAATCCTTGGCCGACATGCCGGGAATGGGGCTGCCCGAAGGCCCGACCGACCAGGAACCGGCGCCCGGCGTATCCGGCGCCGGCTTCGCGCCCCGGGAACGCCCCTTCGCATTCCCGTTGGCGCTGTCCCGCTGGGCGCTCCGCTGCTGTTCTTGGAAATCTTCGGGCATCTCGTAGACGTACTCGGGGCCGGGTTGCTGCGGCCCGGGTTGCTGCGGCGCGCCTTGCGGCCCGGGCTGCCGAGACGCACCGTAGGGTCTCCCCCAGCTGTCGTACGGCCCTCGACCGCCCGTTCCCGGACTCTGCGGATTCATGGAACAACCCCTAACGCGCCCGCGCAATCGCCGAACCGGATCGCGCATCTCTTATTTCCCCGTCATCTTACCACGCTCCCGCGACCTCGCTCCCCACCCGCACGGAATGCGCACCACCTTTAAGTTTCCCAAGCACGAAGAGCGACCGACGGGGAACAACATAAGGACGCCAGCCGCCGCCTGCGGAACCCGTTATATTCCAAAACGCCCCAGTCGGTTGACGAACAAGGGGGGTTCTGCACGAGATCTCGAGTTATAAGCGTTACCAAGAAGCGATAGCTCTTATAGGATATTGTTATTCGATATGTTATTGTCAAAATGCCGCTTCCCAAACTTCCCGAGACGCTTATAACTCGCGATCTCGTGCAGAAACAACCTCTGTCGGCGACAAACAACTTGTCTCATCGCCGTATTCTTAGGGAACCTTCATCAGCGTGAGCCCTCAAACGAACCAAAAACGCAGAAAGGAACCCAGCAATGCTCAACGAACTCACGCCCAACGACACGTTCTGCGACTATTACCAGCAGTGGGTGGCCATGTATAAGGAAGGGGCCGTGCGCGATGTCACGCTCAGCAAGTACCGGCTCACCTGCGCTTGGCTGCAACGGCTCATTCCCCTGCTGACCCTCGCGGAACTCAACCGCATCACCTATCAGAAGCTGCTGAACGACTATGCCGTCAGCCACGAACGGCAGACGACAATGGATTTCCACCATCAGCTGAAGGGCGCCGTCCTCGATGCTGTCGATGAGGGTCTGGTAGAGCGCGACCCAACGCGCAAGGCCATCATTAAGGGCAAATCCCCGCGCGCCAAGAAGCAGAAGTACCTCAACCAATTCGAGCTGCACCGGCTTCTGAACGACCTCGACCTGGGGCCCGAGGTGAGCTGGGACTGGCTCATCCTCCTCATTGCGAAAACGGGGCTGCGGTTCTCCGAGGCCATTGCGCTGACACCCGACGACTTCGAGTTCAGCCGCCAAGTCGTCTCGGTCAACAAGACCTGGGACTACAAGACGGGAACTGGCTTCGTCCCAACGAAAAACCGATCTTCCGTGCGCAAGGTGCAGCTCGATTGGCAGCTGGTCATCCAGTTTTCCGAACTCACCAAAAGGCTTCCCCACGATGAGCCGATTTTCGTGGAGGGGAAGGTCTACAACTCCACCGCGAACAGCGTGCTGGAACGCCACTGCAAGCGCGCCGGCGTCCCCGTCATCTCCGTGCACGGGCTGCGCCATACCCATGCATCGCTGCTCCTGTTCGCTGGCGTCTCCATCGCCAGCGTCGCCAAGCGTCTCGGACACGCCAGCATGAATACCACCCAGAAGACCTACCTGCACATCATCCAAGAGCTAGAGAACCAGGATGTCGACCTCGTGATGCGCTCAATCTCCAGCCTCATCTAGACCCCCGCACGCTCACGCTGATGAAGGGCGATGAGTGAGTCGAGCCGATCGAAAAGGCTTCCGATGATGCTCTGCTCTCTGATTGAGGGCATGGTGATTTCGCTCTTCAAAAGCTTGTCGAAGAAGAAGTAGAGGCGCACTCCGCCTTCCTGCAACGCCTCAATCTGCTTGGCGAAGAGGGCCGACTTGAGCCAGTGCCACAGAAACCTATCGTCGCAGGTCTCATCAGATCGAAACACTTCGTAAAGCGAGCTGACAATGACATTTTCCCTGGTAGCGAGATACCCGATGGAACCAACGTTGATCCTCGCCGGATTGTAGGCAAATGATCCCGGCTCAACGATCCAGTAAGCAGTTTTGTCAGCCTCTGCCATCGTGCCGCCATTCTCAAATTGTTCACTCTGCGGCACGAAGCCAGATGTGTTTGAAACGGAATGGCTTTCGAGGTCGAGATTGTCCGCATTGCGCGAGCCGGAAGCGTAAACGAACTCGTCGAACGTACGCTGTTCCCAAGGATCAGTAAAACCCTCGAAGCGAATCTCGGGCACATCCTCGCCTTCTTTGGGGAACATCTTCTCAAGCAGTGATTGTTTTACCGTTTTCAGCTTCTCATGCTTACGCTGATGAAGGGCGATGAGCGAGTCGAGCTTGGAGAAGAGCGTTCCGATGCGGGATTGCTCGCGCGCGTCCGGCAGCAGAATTCGAGTATCGTTGATCGCGCTCTTCGACAAACTGGGTAATCCGGTCGATTCATCTTTCGCTTTCCAATTGATTCGTAGAAAGCAGCTTAGTGCGAATTCGATATCTATTCCAATTTTCGGAATTGCATAAAACAGCGTGTCAACCGTCCAAAATGGCGCATAAAGCTTGTAGGGCTGATCGATCGTTCCTTTTCGCCCGATCCCGATGGCATCTTCGTTTTTTGAAAGAGCTTCGTTGACGTACGTCATCAAACCGCCTGTCCCGTAAACCGGAATCAAGCCTGGTTTCAAATGCTTGTAGTCTCTTCCACTGCGAACATCAACCACTTCCCCCAACCTACGCTGTTCCCAAGGGTCGCTGAATCCTTCGAAGCGGAGGGCGGGGACGAGGGCGTTTTCGGACTTACGCTGCTCTTCCATGTTACTCACCGCCCAAAAGCTTACGCAGTTCCGCGATGCCGAGCATGTCGAACTCGTCACCCACAAGCTGGCCGAGCATTGCATCCAGCTCTCTTTCGGCTTCGCTGATCTGCTCTGCCACATCGGCATAGGTGTCTTTGTATTTCTCTTCCAGCGCGTTCACTTTCTTGATAAGACCCTCAATAGACACTTGCGGCAGCGCGTTCAGATCATCCATGAGGGGCTCTACCCATTTGGACTCGAGCAGCTCGTACACCTGCTCGTCGGTCAGCGCCTCAATGGTCTCGCGGGTCTTCTCTTCGAGGGCCGACTCCTGAGCTTTGGCATCCTTCTTCAAGCTCTTTAGCTTCTTCTGAAGGGCCGCGAGCTCATTCCGCTTCGCCGCGATTTCCTCCTCGGCCAAATCGCACGAATCGTCGGCATCGCCCTCTTCGGCGTCCTCGCAGGGCAGCTCCTCTTGCAAGCTCTCGCACTCGCCATTCAAGTGGCTCATCTCATCCTGCAAATCACGCAACTGCTCGGCTTCCACACTCAAGAGCGCGTCTTGTACAAGAGAGAACGGCAGGATATGGCCCTTCCATCCGTCCTGCACCTCAACGTCTTTGCCGCTCTTCTTCTTGATGACGTATTCCGGATCGACCTTCCTCGCAGCGTCGAAACCTTCCGTTTGCAGCATTTCCAAATCGGCGGCAATAACGCCCCAAGCATCATCAAGCGCCTGATAAGCGTCATATTTATCAACCAGAGTAAACGGTTCCACGAGCTTGAACACCTCATCGGCCACCGCAGCCTCCGCGCTCGGTGCGTCCACCCGCTGCCAGTTGCCGATGAGCGTCGCCACGAGCTGACGGCGCAACCCAGAGAACTCTGCGTGGTAGCGGGCAACGTAGCCTTCGACCGCCTCATTCCCCTGAATTGCATCGGCTACGTCCTCGCACGCCATCCGAGCGCAATGGCCATTGTTGGCCGTAAACAGCGCCTCACGAAGGCCGGGAAGCGCCTCCCAATACTTGCTTAGGGCGTCAATTTCCTGAACCGGAATGCCGCCGAACATCGACGCATACAAGTCCCACGTTTCCGTAAGCTCAGAGGAATCCACGTAGCGCGGGATATTCAAGTTGTAATCGTTGGCGCGTATCTCGTCCTTTCCCACAAGGCGCGAGTAGCCCTCGATCGTCCGACGAGCCGTAACCGTATCGACAATGCGGCGGATATCCGAGGAGCGCAGCTGGTTGTTCTTCCCCACTTTCTCGAAGTCCTTCGAGGCGTCGACGATGAGCACGTCGCTCTCGTCGCGCTTCTGACGTAACACCATGATGATGGTGGGGATGCCCGTTCCGAAGAAGATGTTGGCCGGCAACCCGATGATGGCGGCGATCTTGTCGTTCTCGATGAGGCTGCGACGGATCGCTCCCTCCTCTCCCCCACGGAATAGGACGCCGTGGGGCAAGACGATGCACATGATGCCGGAGGGCTTCAGATGGTACAGGTCATGCAGCAGAAACGCGTAGTCCGCCTTCGAGCGAGGGGCGACGCCATAGGCGAATCGGATGTCGTTCTCCTTGCCCTCCGGCTCCCACCGCTGCGAGTAGGGCGGATTGGAAACCACCGCGTCCACGTAGAGCGGGTCGTAGGTGCCCGATGGATCCGAATCGTCGAAGTAGGGCCAGTCTTCTTCCAAAGTATCGCCGTTGCGCACCGTAATGTTAGACGGCTTGATGCCCCGCATGACGAGGTTCATGCGCGTGAGGTTGTAGGTGGACTGATTGAGCTCCTGGGCGTAGTAGGCGATGCCGTCCGCATCCCCCATGCGACGCTTCACCGCATCGCCGATGGTGATGAGCAGCGAACCAGAGCCGCTCGTGGGGTCGTAGATACGAATCGTGTCCTGGCTCCGCAAATGATGAGCGACGATATCCGCCATGAGCACCGACACCTCGTGGGGGGTGTAGAACTCGCCGGCTTTCTTGCCGGCGTTAGAGGCGAACTTCGAGATGAGTTCCTCGTAGATGTAGCCCAGCACATCGTAATCTTGGTGCGTGCTCATGGGGATGGTCTGAATGAGATGGACGAGATCGCGCACGGCTTTCGTCTGCGACCCTGTATTGTCGCCGAGCTTGCTCAGTCCCGTCTGTAGCGTGATGAAGATGCCGTCGAACACGTTTTTGTAAAGGGGGCTCACAAGGCGGCTGAAGGCCGAGAGTGCCTCGTACACCTGCGACACAGCGAAATCATTGCCGGCCTGGACCCAAGTGGAGAACAGGTTCTGATAGGAGATGAAATAGCCCAGATGATTCTGAGCATAGCCTACGGTCTCCTCGTCCTCTTCCACCAGCTGCTCCATATCAGCGGCCGTCATACCCTCGCCCAGGAAGAACTGCTCCTCCTTCTCGGAGAGGTACTTGTAGAAGATGAAGCCCAGAATGAAATCCTTGTACTCGCTCGCATCCACCTTGCCCCGCATGCGGTTGGCCGATTCCCAGATTTTCGCGGCGAGCTGTTGCTTGTTCATTCCGTTCCCTTTCGAATGGTGCACAGATCATTTCATTATAGCTAACGCTTTTATCACAGCGTTAGCATCAGTCGGAGCAACGCATCTGGAAGCGGCGCGGTTATACCGACATTTATACCGACATTTATACCGACACGATCAGCATTCAATGAGATTCTCTCAAGCAATGCACGGCTTGTATGTTCCGAAACGCAAAAGAGGGGCGAGGCAATGCCGCGCCCCTCATGCAGTCGCGCCCCTCCGCGCCGCTACAGGATCATGTTGCGGGCGATTTCCAGGGCGTCGTCGATGCCGTCGGGGTTCTTGCCGCCGGCCTGGGCCATGGTGGGCTTGCCGCCGCCACCGCCCTGGATGGCCGGGCCCATGGCGCGGATGATGGCGCCGGCATCGAATCCGGCGGCCACGGCCTCGTCGGTGCCGGCGGCCATGAGCACGGGCTTGCCGTCGTTCACGCCGGCCACCACCATGGCGCCGGGCGCGTCCATGCGGCTGCGCACGACGTCCCACATGTTGCGCATCTGGCCGCCGTCGCGGACCTCGGTGCGCGCGATGATGACGGGGTACCCCGCCGGCGCCAGCTGAACCTGGGAGAGCAGCGTCGAGAACATGTCGTCGCTCACCATGTCCTTGGCGCGCTTGGCCTTGGTGCGCATCTCCTTCAGGGCCTTCTGGTCGGCCGCCACGCGCTCGGACACGTCGAAGGGCGGCACGCGCAAGGTGGCCGCGGCCTCCTTCAGCTCGGCTTCCACCTTGTTCACGTAGGCGAGCGCGCCGTAGCTCGTCACGGCCTCGATGCGGCGCACGTTGGCGCCCACCGACGACTCGCTCGTGATCTTCAAAAAGCCGATCTCGGCGGTGTTGTTCACATGGCAGCCGCCGCACAGCTCGCGGGAGAGGTCGCCCGCCTCCACCACGCGCACGACCTCGCCGTACTTCTCGCCGAACAAGCCCGTGACCCCGGCGGCGCGGGCCTCTTCCAGCGACGTCTCGTAAATGGTGGTGGGCGTGGCGCTCATGATGTGCTCGTTGGCCTCGCGCTCCACCTCGGCCAGCTGCTCGGGCGTGCACGCCTCGAAGTGGGTGAAGTCGAAGCGCAGGCGGTCGGGGCCCACGTAGGAGCCGGCCTGCTTCACGTGGTCACCGAGCACGCGGCGCAGCGCGGCGTGCAGGATGTGGGTGGCGGTGTGGTTGCGCTCGATGGCGGCGCGGCGGTTCGCATCCACGCGAGCCACAACGGTATCGCCCTCGGCGAGCCCCGCCTCCTCGGCGCGCACCGCGTGCACGAACAGGCCCTTCTCGGGAGCCTTCGTGTCCAGCACGTAAAGGCGTCCCTCGCCGTTCTCGATGACGCCGGTGTCCCCCACTTCTCCGCCCATCTCGGCATAGAAGGGCGTGGCGGCCAGCACCACCTCGCCGGTCTGCCCCGGCGCCAGGGTGCCCACGCGCTCGCCATCGACGACGACGGCCAGCACGCGCGTCTCGGCGGCGGTGGCATCGTAGCCGATGAACTCCGTGGGGCCGAGCTCGTTCAAAAGATCGCTGTAGATGCCGCCGTAGGTGGACCAGGCCGCCTCGGCGTCCTTCGCGCCGGCGGCGCGGGCGCGCTCGCGCTGGGCCTCCATGGCGGCCTCGAAGGCCTCCATGTCCACTTTCACGCCGCGGCCTTCCGCGATCTCCTGGGTCACTTCCACGGGGAAGCCGTAAGTATCGTGCAGGGTGAAGGCCTCCTCGCCGGAGAGCACGTCGCCCTCAAGCTTGCCGAGGGCCTCCTCCAGGTAGGCCTGGCCCTGGCGCAGGGTGGCGCCGAAGCGGTCCTCCTCGGCCATGATGAGGCCGCGCTCCAGCTCGCGGTTCTCCACGATCTCGGGGTACACATCTCCCATGAGTCGCACGATCTCGTCCACGTACTCGTTGAGGAAATGCCCCTCGATGCCGATGAGCTGGGCCTTCATGATGGCGCGGCGCAACAGGCGGCGCAGCACGTAGCCGCGCCCCTCGTTGCCCGGCAGGATGCCGTCGGCGATCATGAAGGTGACCGAGCGGGAGTGATCGGCGATGATGCGCAGGGCCAGGTCGCACTCGGCATCCTCGCCGTAGGTCACGCCGGCCAAACGCTCGCCCACGGCCACCAGGCTGCGCAGCACGTCGGTCTCGTAGTTGGACTGCACGCCCTGCATGATGGCGGCCATGCGCTCGAGCCCCATGCCCGTGTCGATGTTCTTCTTGGGAAGGGGCGCCAAGGTGCCGTCCTCCTGGCCGTCGTACTGGGTGAACACGCAGTTCCAGTACTCGAGGAACCGGTCGCAGTCGCAGCCCGGCGCGCAGTCGGGGCTGCCGCAGCCGAACTCGGGGCCCTGGTCGTAGTAGATCTCCGAGCAGGGACCGCAGGGGCCGGTGGGGCCGGCGCGCCAGAAGTTGTCGTCCTCGCCGAGGCGCGAGATGTGATCCTCGGGCACGCCCAGGTTCTTCCAAATCTCAATGGTCTCGTCGTCGTCCTCGAACACGGTGAAGTACAAGCGCTCCGGCGGCAGCCCCAGCACGTTCACGGAGAAATCGTAGGCCCAGGCGCACATCTCTTCTTTGAAGTACGCGCCGAAGGAGAAGTTGCCGAGCATCTCGAAGAAGCTCAGATGACGGCCCGTGGTGCCGATGATGTCGATGTCGTTGGTGCGCACGCACTTCTGCACGGAGGTGGTGCCGATATAGGGCGCCTCCAGCTGCTTCTGCTGCAGGAAGTAGGGCTTGAACTGCACCATGCCGGCGCTCGTCAGAAGAAGCGACGGATCGTCGGGAATGAGCGAGGAGGAGGGCACGAGCTTGCAGCCCTTCTCCTGGAAGTAGTTCAGGTACTTCTCGCGAATCTCAGCGGTGGTCATGTAACGCATAGGTGTTCTATCCGTCCTTTACGGTCAACGAAAACAGTTGCAGCAGATTATAGCGCTCCTTGCGCGCTACTTTTTGGAAGACGACGTGTCATCATGGGAATGGCGCGCCGTCACCTTCCCATGGGCCTGCGAGCGCAGCTTCGGCAACTTGCGGCCGAACAGCGTCGCGTCGTCCAGCTTGATGGGCTTCATGGAGCCGGTGGTGACGCCCGGTGACGTGGCGTCCGACAGCGGGTTCACTTCCTCGTTGTCCGACGGCACGCCCTTGAAGAACACGCCGTCCTCGGCCACCAGGTGCCGGCCGGTCTTTTTCTCGAAGTAGTAGACGAACACCGATTTGGCCACGGCCACCAGCGGGATGGAGGCGAGCATGCCCACGAGCGACCCCATAAGACCGCTCATGGCGCCGCCGAGGGCCGAGCCCACCATCAACGCGATAAGGGTGAGAGCCGGGTGGATGTCCACCGAGTTCGCCATGATCTTCGGCGAGACGAAGGTGTAGACGAGCTGCTGGATGACCACGGTCCCGGCCAGGGCGATAAGGGCCACCAGCGGGCTCACGAAGACGGCAGCAATGGCCGCGAGCGCACCTCCCAGCCACGGGCCGATGATGGGGATGATGTTCATCACGCCGGTGATGAGGCCGAGCACGGCGGCGTTGGGCACGCCGACGACCTGGAACAGGATACCGCAGCCCACGCCGATGACGGCGCACTGCAGAAGCGTCCCCTTGATGTAGCCGCCCATGACGCGCGTGAAGGTGGCGTGGAAGAACTCGGCGTCCTCGGCGTGCTTGGGGCCGATGAGCCGGCGCGTCTCGCGGCCCATGGCCGGTAGCTCCATGAGAATCCAGAAGGCGATGACGAGCGCGAAGCCCAAGGCCATAAGGCCGTTGGCCAGCGTCGTGGAGAAGGCCACGATGCCGTTGGCGCTGCCCTGGGCGATGGAGGAGGCCCAGGATGCGGCCGACTTCTGCACCTCGCTGATGACGTTCTTCACCGTTTCGTCCTCGAGCATCGGGGCGTAGCGGGCATACAGGTCGTTGCCCCAAGCGATGACCGCATCAACATAGTGGGGCAGGTTGCTGACCAAGTCGTTGAACTGGGCGTTCAGGCCGAACATAGGCGAGAACAGCAAAAAGCCGATAAGAGCGAGCACGAGCGCCATGATGACATAGGCGATCGTGGTGCCCAAACCACGGTTGACGTGGTGCTTCTCCAGCCCGTTGACAATGCCGCGCAGACAGAAGACGATGATGACGGTCCAGATGAGGATGGCCACGGGCACCGACAGGATGTTCAGCAGGTAGACGATCGCCGCCAAAAGCAGGATGGCCGCCACCACGGCCCACAGGTCGAAGAAGCGCGTGCGGGCGCGGGCCTGCTTGGTGCGCGAGATGGCATTGGCGGCAGCGGTGGCCGCGGCGGCCGCGCTGCGCGGGTTGTTGACGGAAGCGGGCGCGTCGGCTCCTCCCTGCGATTTGGACGCGTCGGTGCTCATGGGAATCTCCTCGGACGCGAGCTACTGAACGGTGTAGGGGCTGTTCCCCATCGGGGCCGGCTTGGCCTGGGCCGCGGCGGCGTTGGGCGAGATGGCCGGCGAGGCTGCGGCTGCGGGATCGGCAGGGGCCGTCGCGGCCGGCGTGTCGGTGTCGGCGTTGGCGTTGGCCACGGCCGCGTCGGTGATCGTGCCGGCGGTACCGGAGAGCTGGTCTTCGAAGTCGTGGGCGCGTTCTTGGTTGGCCGCGTTAGCGGCCTTGACAGCGGCGCGGCGGTCTTTGCCCTCGGCGACGACGGCGCGGGCGACATCCCCCATGGCCGAGACGGCGTCGGCGACGGTCGCCCCGCGCTCGGGCGCGCGGCCGGCCTTCGCGGCGGCGCTGGCGTCGGCAGCGGCTCCCAAGCTCACGGACTCGTCGGAGGCGTAGCGCGGCTTGAACTTGCTGCGCAGCTTGCCCGTGAGCGAGTTCACCAAATCGATCGGGGCGCTCGTCACGGTATCCACGGCACCGGCGGCCTTCGAGACGGAATCGGTGATCTGGGTCACGTCTTCCAGAATCTGGTCGACGCGCATGAGTTCCAAATTCGCCGCGTCCACCGTGAGCGACAGACGCTCCACCAGCGGATCGACGCGGCCCACAGCGGGCTTGGCTTCCTCGGCGATCTCGTTCACGCGGGTCAGCAGCGGGTCGATCTGGTCAGTTACCAGGGCATCCACATGGGCGATGAGGGGATCAACCTGGGCGGTGATCTTCTCCACGTTCTGCAGCGTGGGCGTGAGCTCCTTATGGGCGTCGTCGATGGTCGAACGCGTCGAGCGGATGGTCAGCGCCAATTCCACGACGAACCATACGAGCACCGCGCCGACGAGCACGTAGACGACGGGCAGCGCGATGTCCACGATCCCTGCGAAATCCATGATGAGCCTCCTTATAATTCCGAAGACCTGACTATACCATTACTGGAGTCATTCTAATTAAGTTGCGCAGGGCCTCCACGGAACGCGTCCGCATAGTAGCCATTCCGTAAACGGAAGTTGACATCGTGTCACACGCGAGCGGCATCGCCAGCGGCACCCGCGCTGGGGCGCCCTCGCCGGCACGTCGCCCCAACACGATGCCTGGCTCGCTGCGCGGCGCCCGCAACGCGGCGGGCGCAACACGCCGAGCCGCGACTCAACTCCCCTGACGGTCGCGGGCAGCGGCGTCGGTGCGGTAAGCCTCCCAGCCGCGCTCGCCGGGTTGGTAGAAACAGCCGCGCTCAAGGCCCTCGGGCAGATAGCGCTGATCGACCCAGCCGGCCGGGTAGCTGTGGGGGTACTTGTACTCGCCGTAGTTTTCCAAGCCGGGGCGATGACGATCGCGCAGGTAATCGGGCACCTTGCGCACCGGGCCGTTGCGCACTTCGCGCAGCGCCGCATCGATCGCGGCCTCGGCGCTGTTGGACTTCGGCGCCAGCGCCAAGTAAATGGCGGCCTGGGCCAGGTTGATGCGGCACTCCGGGTAGCCGATGACCTCGGCAGCCCGGAAGGCGGCCTCGGCCACGAGCAGGGCCTGGGGGTCGGCGTTCCCGATATCCTCCGAGGCAGCGATGTACATGCGCCGGGCGATGAACTTCGGATCCTCTCCCCCGTCGATCATGCGGGCGAGCCAGTAAACGGCGGCATCCGGATCGCTGCCCCGCATGCTCTTGATGAACGCCGAGATGATGTCGTAGTGCATGTCCTTGTTCTTGTCGTAGGGCAGCGCGCGGTGGGGCGTGGCGGCCCGCACCATGGCCTCGGTGATGGCGACCGGCGCCTCGCGCGTGCCCGGAGCCACCATGCCGGCGGCCAGCTCAAGCGTCGTGAGCGCCCCGCGGCCGTCGCCGCCGGCCAGAGTGACGATGGCAGAAGTGGCCTCATCTTCCAGAGCATAGCAGCCGGCAAGCCCCCGATCGTCGGCCACGGCACGGCCCACCAACTCGGCGATCTCATCATCGGCGAGCGAATGCAGCTCCACGATGCGCGAGCGCGAGATGAGGGCGGAGTTCACTTCGAAAAACGGGTTCTCCGTGGTGGCGCCCACAAGCACCACAAGGCGATCTTCCACCGCGTGCAGAAGCGCGTCCTGCTGGCTGCGATTGAACCGGTGAATCTCGTCGACGAACAGGATGGTGCGCAGGCCTCCCATGACGAGCCGCTTCTCCGCCGCATCGATTTCCCGGCGCAAGTCGGACACGGTGCCCCCGATGGCTGATACCTCCACGAAGGTGGCGCGGGTCGACTCCGCAATGACATGGGCGAGCGAGGTCTTGCCCGTGCCCGCCGGCCCGAAGAGGATGACCGAGCTTAAGGCGTCGTTCTCGATGGCCGCGCGCAGCCAGCTGCCCTCGCCCACAGCCTCCGCCTGCCCGACCACCTCGTCGAGCGTGCGCGGCCGCATGCGCACCGCCAGCGGCGCCACGTCCCGCTTCCGATCATTTTCCATAGCAGTAAACAAAGTATCCATAGCCCGTAATGGTACCACGGAGCCCGCCAAAACAATAGAACAAATGTTTTTGGTCGTTCGTCCGATAAAAGAACGCTAGCGATGGCCCGAAGGGCCGAGCCCGCAACCGTGAACCCACTCAGAGGTGCGCCCAAGGAAGCCAGCGAGCGGCGGCGAGGCGCCTCAGATTGCCCCGCCTTCGGGTCAAGCGGCCTTCGTGCCGCGCAGCACCCGAAACAAGGGGCAAGATGGGGCGCATCGCCGCCGCGCAGCGTCGACAGGGCGTAATTGCGATGCAATTACGCCCGCAAAAAGAAGCGGCCCGGCGGAGGGGGCCGCCGGGCCAGAAGGAGGGGGGATGCGACTCTCGCGGAGCCGCTTTCTGCTTTAAAGAGACAAAGCAGGCAAGTGATCGGAGGGGGTTGTCTCACTTGCTGACGTCAGTATAACAGCCACCCTTGAATTCCCTATGATGCACCCATGGTGAACTTGTGGATTCATAGGCTCATCGTTAAGTAATTCTTCACATTTTAGAAGAAACCTCACCAGCGGGAACGCCTATCCCTGCCGGCGGCCGAACAACACGTTGTTCGTCTCGAGCCAGCTCTCCACGGTGCCCGTGTCGAAGCCGTCGGCCGGATCCACCACAAGCGCATACATCTCCTCCTCGTCAAGCACCGCGTCCAGCGCGTCGGTGAGCTGAATCTCGCCGCCCATCCCCGGCTCCACATCGGCCAGCAGCTCCATCACGCGGGGCGAGAGCAGATAGCGACCGAACACCGCCAGGTTCGACGGTGCATCCTCAAGCGCCGGCTTTTCCACCAGCGAGTCCACCTTCCACACATCCTCGGCTACCGGGGCCCCGGCGATGACGCCGAAGCGGCTCACCTGGTCGTCGGGCACGGGCATGACCGCGATGACGCTGGCGCCGCCATGGGCGTCGGAAACCGCCTTCATGGCCGGCAGCATCTCATTGCCCGGCACGAGCACGTCGCCGAGCAGCACGTAGAACGCCTCGTCGCCGGTCTTGGCCGCCGCACAGCGCACGGCATGCCCCAACCCCAGCGCCTCTTCCTGGTAAACGTAGCTCACGGGCAGATTGCCGACGTACTCCACCGCGTCGGCGTAGGCGTCCTTGCCGCGCTCGCGCAGAAGCGCCACCAGCTCCGGGTTCGGCGTGAAGTGGTCCTCAATGGCCTTCTTCTCGCGGCTGTTGACGATCACGACCTCATCAGCGCCGGAAGCCAGACCCTCTTCCACCACATACTGTATGGCCGGACGATCCACTACCAGCAGCATTTCTTTGGGCTGGGCCTTGGTGGCCGGCAAAAAGCGGGTACCGAGCCCCGCCGCGGGAATGAGTGCCTTCATCGAGCGCCTTTCTCTTCGTTGTTCGCGTGCCGCCCATGATACTACAGATGACGCGCGCGTCGCCTCTCTCCTTCGCCGAGTTCGCTATACTGTCCCCCATGAGTAAAACGGACGCACATAGCCTCGACCCCATTCCCGACGAGCAATTCCTGGAGACGCACGACGCCGCCGAGGGCAAACCGGCCGGCGTGCGCTTTTTGGCCTTCAACACCGTCATCGACATCGAGGCCTACGGCGAGACGGCAGCATGTCAGACGGCCTTCGAAGAGGTCCGGGCGCTCTGCCGCCTCTACGAGCGCCTGTTCAGCCGCACGCTTCCCCACTCCGACATCGCACGCATAAACAGCGCGCACGGCCAGCCCGTGGCCATCGACCCTTTGACCTACGACCTGCTCGAGAGGGCGCTTTCCTACTGCGCGGAAAGCGAGGGCGCCTTCGACATTACCGTAGGCCCGGCGGTGCGCCTGTGGAATTTTCACGAGGGCACGGTGCCCGATGATGGTGCACTCGCCGAGGCGGTGCGCCACGTCGACTGGCACGCGCTCAAGCTGTGGAAGGCGGCGACAGCCCCAGCGGCCGAGAGCGACGCCGATGCCGCAACCGAGGCGGTGCCCGGGTTCGAGGCAGCGCCCGAACCCAAGGCCTGCTTCGCGCAGCTGGCCGACCCCGATGCCGCCGTGGACGCCGGCGGCATCGCCAAAGGATGGATCGCCGATGCGCTCGTGGCGGCCATGGAGGCCCACGGACTCTCGGGCACCATCGTGAACCTCGGCGGCAACGTGGCCGTGAGCGGCACCAAGCCCACAGGCGACCCCTGGCGCGTGGGCATCCGCGATCCGCGCGACCCCTCCCAGCTCATCGGCGCCGTGCCCCTGGTTGTGGGGTCGGCTGTCACGAGTGGCGTCTACGAGCGCTGTTTCACCGCACCCGACGGCACCTTCTACCACCACATCCTCGATCCGCGCACGGGACGCCCCGTCGAAACCGACGTGGCCGGCGTCACCGTCATCTGCGAGAAATCCATCGACGCGGAGGGCTTCTCTACCACCCTGCTCGCCCTCGGCCTCGAACGCGGACTCGCCCTCGCCCGTCGACACCCCGAAATTCCGCAGGCCTTCTTCATCGCCCCCGACGGCACTATCACCAACGCCCGCTGAGAGGGCTATGAAGTCTTTGTATCGGGCATGAATCGGCGCCCCCGCAGAAAGGCGCGAAGCGCTAGACTGATCGTTGCATCAATGAACTAACTTGCCGCGAGCGGAAAGGGCGCAATGGCCGAGGTCGCGAACAAATTCAACCTGGACTCCACGTACTTCGTGGCCTTCGAAATGGCCCATGAGGCCCTGCGCCGCGGGTTGGAGCAGGCGAGCGACCTGAACATCACCCAGTACCGCATTTTAACGAAGCTGATGCAGGCCTCGGCGCCCGTAAGCCAGGGGGAGCTCGGAAAGATTCTAGGCATGAAGCCCAATGTGGTGACCCAGGCCGTCGACGCCCTCGTCGCCCATGGGTACGCGACCCGCGAGGCTGGCACGACCGATGGCCGCACGCGGTTCCTCGCCGTCACCGACGACGGCGCCGAGCACGTCGCTGCCGTCAACCAGTCCCTGGTAGAGAGCTTGTACGCCACCTTCCCAACCCAAGATCCCACGTATCGCACCATTCTGGAAGCGGCGGTTGCCGCCGCAGCCCACATCGAACCCCCACTGCACGCCGGGCGCGCTCAGCGTTTCCCTGCCACGCGCTCGCTCGTATCCATCGAGCTCATCCGCGCCGAGACAGAGCGCACCCTGCGCGATGCCACGGGCGCGTCGCTCAACGAGTGCCGCATCGTCCAACGCCTCGGCGAGACGGATCATCCCGAACGCGTCGGAACCCTGGCAGAGCAGCTGATGATGTCGCCGGTGAACGCGGCGCGCGCCGTGGATCGCCTCGTGGGCCGCGGCTGGGCCAAACGCCTGAAGTCGCCTCACGACAAGAAGGCCGTGTACGTGGCCCTCACCGACGAGGGCGTTTACCAGGGATTTCTCATCAGCGCCACCGTGAACGAGCTGGCTGCCACCAAGCTGTGGGTGCGCCTGACTCCCGAGCAGAGGGACGCCATCGAGCGCGTGGGCCATGTGGTGGTGGCCGACCTGAACGCCCAGCGGCAAGCAAAGGAGCAGGCCGCATTCGACCTGCTCCAGGAAATCTAGTACGCGCTTTCAGGCGCTTTTTTCGAGTTGTTAGACTCGAGTTGCTAGAAGGTGAGTATCAAATGCCCATGTTTTGACGCTTCGCGGATCGAAAGAGAGGGAATCGCCCATCAACCAGCCTCCGAAAACTCTAACAACTCGAAATTCTTGTCACGAGGCGAGGCTCATCTTGTCCGCATAGACCTTCGCGCCGAAGAGCATGGCCACATTTGCCACGACATCCGCCGCGAACCAGCCGCTCAGCGCCGGCAGGCTAATGCTCGCCACGTTCAGGGCCGAGAACGTGCCGACCGTGAGAGCTGCGACGACGGCACCGCACAAAGCCACCGCCGCGATGAGCGAAAGCTCCAGGCTGTACCCTGCGCGCCAGCGAGCCACGCACGCACACACCACCATGGAGGCCGCCCCCAGAAGCGTGCCGAGGAAGGCGGCGAACCCGATGACGCCGACGACGATGATCGGCAGTCCCGGCAGCTTCGATGACATGGAGCCCACCTGCACCGCCGACAGAATACCGAGCACCACCACGACCAGACACACCAGCGCCACGAGCGCCGTCGCCCAGCCCCACAGGAATGCCGTCAGCGGACGGGGGCGCACCGCGGGAGCGCCCGCATCGCCCTCTGCCCGCGAGGCCAGCGCGCCGTAGAGCACCGCGCCGGCCGTCGACACGCAGAGCGCGAGACCGGCCGCGAACAGAAAGGCCACGAAAGCCGAGCCCGTGAGGATAGAGCAGATCACATCGAGCACCGGCACGCCTGAGGCCGAGATGTAGTCGAAGGCGAGCACGCCGGTGTCCCCGGCCACCGCAAGCCCGATGCGTCCCAGCAGCGCAATCACGAGCGCCATGGCATACAGCGCGAGAAACGGCCGCGCCATCGCTTTCATATCTTTCATAACGAACTCCTATCCGTACGCGCGCTCGCGCCCTTACGCCTGGCCGCCGTTGATCTCGTTCTCCACTGCAAAGGTACCGCACAGATACCCGCCGCAGAAGGCGAGCCCCACGTCCCCCATGAGCGATCCTAAGATCGGGTCGCCGATGTAGCTGTTCTCGCCGCAAGCGCCCCCGGCGGTGTGCCAGCCGGCGTACAGGCCGGGGATCACACGGCCATCGGTGCCCACCACCTGCATCTGGTCGTTGATGAGCAGTCCCGCCTTCGTGCCGTACAGGTTGCCGCCGATGCGGCAACCGTAGAAAGGCGGCTCCACAATAGGGTGCAGCCACTCGGCAGGCATGGGGTACAGAAAGTCATCCTCGCCGCGCTCGCAGGCGTCGTTCCACCGCGCCACGGCCCCGGTAAGCACGCCTTCGGCCAGGCCCAAATCGCGCTCCAACTCCTCCAGGGTGTCGCGGCGCTTCAGCACGTCGGCATCGATGGCGTCCTGCACACCGTGGTGCCAGTCGCGGTAGTGCTCGGGCACCTTCTCGATCTGCTCCAGGTCGGGCGTGAGGAGCTTGCGGCAGTGCTCCTGGGCGAAACCGGCCAGGTGGTCCTCGTAGTTCGCGTCGAAAACGATGTAGGAGCGGTGGCCTGGAGGGGTCATCTGGATGGTGGCGAGGTCGCCCAAGGCGTAGATGGCGTTCGCGCCGTCCTCGGCCACGCGGGAGTCCATGTAGCGCAGCCGGTTGCCGCAGCGGTCGATGGTCAGCCACGGCTGGCGCGAGAGCTGGGTCATACCGTCGTAGAGGAACCGCGCCCAGGTGCCGCCCTCGGCCTGCCAGTCGACCCCGCCGTCGAAGGAGGCGGAGCTGTTGAACCCGGACACGTCGGCGCCAACGCCCAGCCCCATGCGGAAGCACTCGCCGCGCTCGCCGGCCGTCAGATAGCTGGACGCGCAGCCCATGGCGGCCGTGGGGATGTACTTGTCGAGCAGCGCCTTGTTGTTGCAGAAGCCGCCCGCCGTGAGGATGACGGCGCGGTCGGCACGGATGTAGCGCTCGGTCTCGTAGTCCTCGTTCACCACGACGCCCACGATGCGGCCGCCGTCGTCCTGCACGAGGGCCACAGCGGGGCTTTGGAAGTGGAAATCGACGCCGTGGGCATAGCCGTAGTTGTACATGGCGTCGGTGGCGTCCTTCATCTTCAGCACGTGGTGGTCCAGCGTCGAGCGCTTCGGGGCCACGTACACCGGAACCTCGCCCAAACGCCAGTGCACACCGCAGTCGGCCATCCAATCCAGCGATTTGCCACCCTCGCAGGCGAGCCGATAGATGAGCTTCGGGTCGGCAGCGTAGTGGTACTCGTCCATGGCCCAATCGGTCAGCGCCTTGGGATCGAAGGGGTAGCTCGGGAAGGCGAACTTCTTCTCCTCCTGGCCCGAGTAGCCGCCCAAAATGCCGCACATGCCGGCCTCCTGGGCGTTGCCGCCGGGAAGCCCCATGGCCTCCACGCAGATGACGTCGGCGCCCAGCTGAACCGCGCGGGCCGCCGCGTTCAGGCCACCGCCGCCGGCTCCCACCACGCAGATGTCGCACTCGTAGTCCCAACGAGCAGGCAGGGCCCGGGGAGGGATGGGCGTGGCGTCGTCGGCGGGAAACGAGCTGGCGTTGTGCTCGCGGTAGGTGCCGTCGGCGGCGGTGGCGTTGGTGGCGGCGGAAGGCTCGGCGGTCACGGCCGCGGAGCCGTCGGCGGCCCAGTTGCCGCTGCGGGTCTCGGCGGCCGTGGCCGGCTCGACGGCGGCAACGCCCAGCATGGCAGCCCCGGCGGCGGCCACGACCGAGCCGGTCAGGAAGTCGCGACGGGAAAGGGCGCCAACGCCCGTGATGTTCTCGGCCATGGCTAGGCCTCCTTTCCGGTTGGGACGCCGGCCCCGTCGGCGCCGCTCGTTGCGGCGGTATCCTCGCTGCTCTGCGCTGCCGCGCCGCCAGTCGTCTCGGCGCCGGCGGCAATCTCCGCCTGGGCGAGCGCGTCGGCCACGGCCTGCTTCACCCCGGCGGTCGTAATGGTGGCCCCGGCGACAGCGTCGATGTCGGCGCCCTGGGCCGCCTCGATCATCTCGGCGTACAGCCCGTCGCGGATGGCCTCGTAGCCGCCGCGGCTCTGACTCTCCCCTTCCTGGGTCGTCTCCAAGCAGGTGATGCGCCCGTCATCCAGAAGCAGCGTCACCGTAATGGCGCCCTCCATGCCGCGCCCGCGCCCGACATACACCCCGTCGGCGTAGGCACCCTCGGCCCGGGCCGCACCATCGACCGCCACTTCGGCAGCCCAGGGATCGTCAGTGCGCAGGGCCAGCTGCTCCGCCGAGGCGGCATCCTTCGACCCGGATCCCTCGAAGGACGCCCCGCAACCGGAAAGCCCCAGGGCGAGAGCGGCCGCGCTGCAAGCGATGGCCGTCGTTGTTCGCTTCATGTTCCCTCCTATCATTCGGCTGTGCGTTCCAATTATTTCTTCGTAAAAGTTTTCTTTTTCTTTCTTCAATGAACTTTATTTGGGGAATCTTAGCAGTATTTTCCCCGCTTATCAATGCTTTATTGACTCATTTACCAATTCCGTCAATTATTACCAACTTGCAAAATTATGGATATTGACTGAAGAGTTCTTCACAGGTATGGTACTGCACAGCATCTATTTGATGCCGCGCGCAGCCGGTGCGAGTGGGTCAGCGAGGCCTCTTGTGCTCCACCCGCGGCGGGCTTCGCGGGAAGGAAGGCACCGATCCTTAAAGGAGGGATCACCATGTTATTCGACGTGTACGGCCCGAACGCCGGCTTCCAATGGCTCGGCCTGGCGATGGTGCTCATCGCGCTCATTCTGCTGAACGAGTTCGCCCGCCGCACCAAGGCCGGCGGCATCTTCATGTTCTTCGGCGTCTGCGGCGCCATGACCGTCTACTGCCTGGCCGTGGAGATCGGTGCGGCGTCCGGTGCCGAGTGGGCCGTGAACAACCCCACCCACACCGATATGAACAGCTGGTTCCACTACGCCAAGGTGTACGCCGCCACCGCCGGCTGCATCGGCTTCATGATGCTGAAGTACTCCTGGGGCAAGATCGGCCGCTCGCATTGGTTCAAGGCCTTCCCCTTCGTCATCGTGGCCATCAACATCCTCATCGCCGTGGTGAGCGATTTCGAGAGCGCCTTCCGCGCCTTCGGCACCACGTGGGTTTCCACCGAGGGCGTCACCCTGTACGGCGGTTGGCACAACGTGTTCAACGGCATCGCCGGCCTGCTTAATATCGCCTGCATGACCGGCTGGTTCGGCATCTATATCTCCAAGAAGCGCCAGGACATGCTGTGGCCCGACATGACCTGGGTGTTCATCATCGCCTACGACCTGTGGAACTTCTGCTACACCTACAACTGCCTGCCCACCCATTCCTGGTACTGTGGCATCGCGCTTTTGCTCGCGCCGACCATCGCCGGCCTGCTTTGGAACAAGGGCGGCTGGATCCAGAACCGCGCCTTCACGCTTTCCATGTGGTGCATGTTCTGCCAGATGGTGCCCATGTTCGCCAACGACTCCGTCTTCGCCGCCGACTCGGTGAACAACCCGCAGGTGAACCTGGTCGTGTCCATCGTCGCGCTGGCGGCCAACATCGCCGCGCTGGCCTACATCGTCTACCGCGCCAAGAAGCTCGGCGTGAACCCGTACAAGCAGGAGGTGTTCGTGGGGACCAAGGACTTCCAGAAGGCCATGGAGCGCCGCGCCGACACCGCCTACCTGCTTGAGACCGAGCCCGCGAGCGCCACAGCCGCCGAAATCGCCGAGATGGTGGCCTACAACGAGCTGCCCGCGACCGGCACCCCTGGCTACGTCTACGTCGCCGTGGAGAAGGACGAGCAGTAGTCATTTGGTTGGCTAAGCTGGCATTCGACTAAGTGGCTGGCCAGGGAAACCAGCCTGGCCGCGGACGCTCGAGCAAGCCCATTTCCCAAAACAAGCTCATCCCGCAGAGGGGGGATCCGCAACGGCGCGGATCCCCCCTCTTCTTTTTCGCGTGAATCCCCCTCCTTTTCATTTTCGCGAAGTGAATGCCAGTTGGGGGCAGAAATGGTCAATGCCCGATTCGGAAAATGCCAGTTGAGGGTAGAAATGGCCGGATAACCGCGATTTCTCGCGCCGCCTTTCGACCATTTCGGCCCCCAACTGGCATCTACGGCGCCCTTTTCGCGAATCACCCACGTCAGGACCTCTTCGCGAACCGCCTACAAATGCCACAAGTTGACACGGTAGCGGCGCAGACGCTCCTCACCAATGTCGGAGATGACGGCGTCGAGAGCCGCAAGGAGCCCCTCGCGCTGCTCGGGCAACCGACCGTGCAACATCACCGGGTTGGACGCCCCCAGCATGGCGAACTCCACGGGAATATCCAGCTGGACGACCAGCTCCTTCACCTCCTCATATTTCTCCACCTCAGCCGCCTCGCGCCACCGCCCGGCCTCGATCTCCCGGTACAGCGCCGAACTCCGGTAGATGGTGAGCATATTCGCACCGATGAGCCAGGGGTTCGTCCGGTTGCAGACATCCGCCGTCGCCCGCGCCCCCGCCAGACCGCGCCCGGCGCCCGAGATACCCACCAGGTAGAAGAATGCGTAGGAGATCCCCGCAGCATCGAGCCGTGCACACTGTTTCGCGATGTCCTCGGCCCCGTAGCCCTTGTCCATAAACGCAAGGGCCTCCTCGTCACCGGTCTCGATGCCGATGGTGAGGCCGTCGAACCCAGCCGCCGCGAGCTCGGCGAGCTCCTCGTCGGTCTTTGCCGCCACATCGGTCACGCGGGAGAAGCACCCGATGCTCTTGCATTGCGGGAAGTAGGCGCGAACAAGCGACGCGATCTTCCGCAAATGCAGCGCCTTCAGCCCGAAGGGGTTCGCTCCCGCAAGAAATATCCGACTCGCGCGGGCGAAGGCGGGGCGAGGAAGTGGAGCGCTACAGATCCGTCTCCACCATCCAGCGCATGATCGGAGGAAAATGGAAGATCGAGATCCTCTTCTACATCGCCCTTAAAGACGTGCGGCATTTCGGGCAGCTCAGGCGCTGCATCGGGAACACATCCGAGTCCGCCCTCTCCAAGCAGCTCAGGGAGCTGGTGGACGACGGCTTCCTTGTGCGCACTGATTTCGGCGAGGTGCCCCCGCGCGTGGAATACACCCTCACCCCACAAGGCGAAAGCTTCGTGCCCATTCTCCTCGCCATGAAGCAGTGGGGCGAAAAAGAGCTGGGGCTTTGAGGCGCGAATGTCGCGCCTCTCCGAGTCATCCGGCAACCTATTGCGCCTTTTCGAACAGTTGCCCCCAACGGCAAGCCTTATGAAACGAAGCACTACAACCTGAAAGCAATTATCGCCGTCGGCAACAAGATCGATTCCCCCAAGGCTGTCCAATTCCGCAAATGGGCCAATGCCATCATTGAGGAATATACCATCAAGGGCTTCGCCATGGACGAGGCGCGTCTCAAAGAAGGCGGAACGATCCTCACCGACAAGTACTTCGAGGAGCAGCTCCAACACATCCGCGAGATCTGTCTTTCCGAGCGAAAGTTCTACCAGAAGGTTACGGACATTTACGCCACAAGCATCGACTACGACCCTTCTTCTCAAACCACCCGCATGTTCTTCGCCCGCATTCAGAACAAGCTGCACTGGGCCATCCACGGCGAGACAGCAGCCGAGACCATCTACGACCGCGCAATTCGATGGCATCCTGCGTCTTACAGAGCGCGAAGTGCTCGATCATGCGGGCAGCATTTCCGCCTCCAGCGACTAGCTTCCCGCCTGATCGATCTCTTCCAGCTTGTCCAGAAGCTCTTGGCGGCTGTGCACGTTGGCCTTGCCGTAGATTCTCCGCATATGGGTCTTCACCGTGTTGGGTGACAAAATGAACTTCTCGGCAATGTAGGGGACGCTGCGCCCCTCGGCGAAGAGCGCCAGGATCTCCGTCTCTCGTTCGGTGAGCCCGCAGTCATCCGCCAGACGCCCCACGCTTTCGGGAATCCCCACCGCAAGGCCATCGGCCGCAGCGCTCGGGGCCGCAGAGCCTGACGCGGCCCCGAGCTTCTCGGCCTCGCGCAGTGACGCCGATCGCGAAAGCCGCTTCTCCTCACCCTCGTCAAGACGAAACATACGCATCAGGCCGATGACCGCCACAAGCTGCAGATAATTGAGGCCGAGCATTACCGGGTTGCCCGCCAAGCTCCCATAGTCCCCCACCAAAACGCCTGCGATCTCGCCCGTCGCAATACCCACCTGCTCAGCCAGCATGGCAACCGCGATCAGAAGAGCAGGGCACAGCCGACCTCTTTGAATCTGCTGGGCCATGATAGTCCACACGAGGATGTCGAAAGCAGCGTACCCGACGGGAATGCAGATGCGAGCGAAAAGCCTGATGTCCTCCGAGTACGCGCCTACGGTCATGGCGAGAAGCCCCACGGCAATGAGAGATACGCATATGTTGAACAGGTGCTCGATCTTCTGCCCATGGCTGGTGAAGCTCACGATAAAGAAGAGCAGCGCCGTCACGTCTCGCATCCCTATGACATCCGTCATGCCAAGAATGCCGCCAGAAAAAGCCTGCGGAGAGAACTCAAAGCCGTACATGAGACCGAAAACGGAGCAGAACACGAGAATGAACACGATGAAGGAGGGTCGCACGCCCGAAAGCCTCTCTTTCGAGCCCTTCCGCCCGCAGACAGGGAAGTCGGCATTGTTGGCTTCCGCCTCACCGGAAATGCGAAATGCCGCCCTATCTTGCAGGCGAAACAGAACATAGTAGCCCGCAAAGGAGAGCAAGGGCAAAAGGCTCACCGACAAGGCCGCCGCCAGGGGGAGGAGCCCCTCGAGAAGAAGATTGCCCACGAGCCCCAAAGCCCATGCGCCCGAAACATGGGTGAGTGCCTTCTGCATTCCCTGAGCCGTGGCCACCCGTCCCCACAAAACAATGACGGGAGCCATGGCTCCCCCGATCAAGCAGCAACCGGCGAGACACACCGGCGTCACCGAGCCCAGATAGCCCGCCGTTGCGGCCACGCCTCCAACGGCCCCTGTCACGGCACAGCCGGCAAACGTCCTCCAGCGCCAAAACTCTCCACCGTCGCTGCGCACCAAAACAACGACGATGAGCGCAAGGGCGATGCAGCTTGAGGAAAGAACGATGAGCGGTACCAGCCAAGCCAACGCCTCAGCTCCCCCCGAGCCGACCGCATCGGGAAGCAGCGCGTCGCCGAACATCGCGCGATCCATCCACATCCAATAGAATGCGGCGCCGACGATGCTCGGCCACGATGCCGAGCCCGTTAGCGCCTGGGTGCGTCTTCGTTTTTTCTTCGATTGCCCCATGACTCCCCTTCGGAAACGACCGCAAGCGCTCAAGCGGCCCGATCGCCGTGCAACAGGAAAAATTCTAGCACAGCCTTTTGGCGTGTCTTGCCGGATCAAAGCCTCTGCCTGGTCTTTCGCTCTCGTAATCCTTTTCGGGTGACATTTTCCGAACGGTAGCTAATTCACTATTTTGGGAGGTCGCTTCCAGCGTCGGCACAGGCCAATATGCTTGCAGGCCGCATAAAGGCACAAGAAGGCGCGGCCCCAAACTCAAAGGAGGAATCAATGGAACAGAGGGAGCACACGAAGCGAAACGGAACGGCAAAGGCCTTCGCCATAGCCTTGGCCATAGCCGCCATCATGGCACTTGCCCTTTGCGGCTGCGCGGGACAGGGGGACACGGCGAAAAGCAACATCCCCACGGAGGATCGCACGAATGCCAAGCAGGTGATCATGGCCGCCGGCGACTTGTTCACCATGATGGATCTAGGACTCACCGATGCCGACAGTCCCGCCACCATCTCCCAGGACGACCCCGCCTTCGCAGAATTCTGGGACGAGCTTCTCCAGTACAAGAAGGTTGCCGACCTCGATGTGCAGAACGCCGAGATCACCGCCGACATCACTGCCGTCGAAGCAGCCACGGCACGCGAGGACAGCACCCAGACGAACTACCGCTACGCCATAAAGAGCGCCACCATGACGGTCAACGGCAAAACCATCACCTACGACGCCTCCAAAGGCTTCTCGGCATAGCAGCCCCACACCCCCGGAACACACAGAGGAGAACACTATGGAAAATCTGTCTCGCAGAAGCTTTCTCGCCCTCGGAACGCTCGGCGCCGCTAGCGCCGCCGCAGCCGGCCTGGCCGGTTGCGCTCCACAGGCGAAAGGAACCGCTTCAGAGAAGCTGGCGAGCACCGGCAGCGGCTCACAAGAGCCCATCAACAGCTCGGGCATCGAAGTGAACCCCGACGAGGTCGTCGAGGTCATCGAGACCGATATTGTCATCGTGGGCGGGGGCCTCTCCGGCCTCGCTGCCGCCGTGCAAGCTGCCGAAAACGGCGACGACTTCATTCTTCTCGAGGCTCAAGCCACGCTCGGCGGCAACGGTCAGGGCGTCGAGGGCACCTTCGCTGTGGACTCCCGCTTCCAGAAAGAGCAGGGCATCCAGGTCGACCGCTCCGTCATCATGCAGGAAGAGCTCGGGAAGACCCAGTGGGTGGCCGACGGCCTACTGTACAAGGATCTCTGCGATAACTCGGCGGTGAACATCGAGTGGCTCGTCGATCAGTGCGGCTGCGAGCTGGAGGGCAACATCGACAACTACCCCTTCGGCGTTAGCGTGGGCTCTGTCGATACCTTCCACTGGTGGAAGGACGGCGCCGCCTACGTGGGCTACGTGCTGCCCATGCAGCAGAAGCTGCGCGATGCGGCGGCGGACATTCGCCTCAACAACCGCGGCCTGGAATTCAGCTACGACGAGAACGGGGGCATCAACGGCGTGTACGCCATCGACGCCTTCGGCGATCTCGTGCAGTACCAGGCCAAGGCCGTTATCGTGGCCACGGGCGGCTTCGCCGATGACGACCGACGCATGACCAAGTGGGGCTTCGACCTCACCACCCTCGAGCGCATCGGCACTCCCGGTCACTTCGGCGATGGCATCAACATGACCATCGCCGCCGGCGCCGAGGAATTCAACGGCGTCTGCTACCTGAAGTACAACCGCATCAGCCATCAGGTAGAGAAATTTGGTGCTTACTGGGGAGCCTTCGCCTTCGGCGGCCCCATGCTCTGGGTGAACCAAGACTGCGAGCGCTTCGTCGATGAAGGCTATGTCTTCCGCGTCGGCAACGCCATTACCCAGTCGGCAGCCGTCCACGGCCAGAACGGCGTGGCCTACAGCATTTTCGATCAGGCTATCTACGAGAAGCAGCTCGCCGACAACGCGGACGCCGCCGCAGAGTGGAAGGTGGATCTCGCTGAGCAAATGGAGGCCATCATCGCTGCCGGCGACGACGTCTGGCGGGCAGACACGCTTGCCGAAGTGGCCGAGGCAGCCGGACTGGATGCCGCAGCCTTACAGACAGCCGTCGATGAGTATAACGCGAAATGCGCCGCAGGAAAGGACGACCTCTACGGCAAGGACGCGGAGTACCTCCTCGCCATCCAAGAGGGCCCCTTCTACGTCGCAAAGATCCACGAGGCTATCGAGGGCCCGCTCGGCGGCGTGAAGACGAACCGCAAGTTCCAGCCTGTGCTGACCGAGGGCGGCGTGCTCGACAACGTTTGGGTCATCGGCCTTGACGGCATCATGCTCTATCGCGACGTCTACCCCATTGACGTGCCCGGCAGCGCCAGCGCTGAATGCATCAACGGCGGTCGCTCGGCGGCTAATCAAGCCCACGAGCTTGTGCAGGCCTAAGCGCCCCTAAGCGACAATCCTCCCCCCTCCCGTCCGGCCCGAGCGATTTCCCTCC
>UMHU01085310.1_pt1 | contig 43500 bp, 34 predicted proteins | sample 1965591 | NCBI WGS metagenome assembly UMHU01 (sample SAMEA4836101, study PRJEB28245) | human gut metagenome | biome: gut microbiome; material: fecal sample | place: Denmark | collected 2008
CAGAATCAATATTCCTCCCACGATTTGATTTCGAGCGTGTCGAGGTCTATTTCGCAAAAAGCCGAGATAAAAGCCGAGGCCAATCGGGAGTTGGTGATGAGGGGAATATTCAAGTCGATGGCAGCGCGGCGTATCTTATATCCGTTGTCGAGCTCGCCTACGGTGAGATTTTTCGGGATATTCACCACAAGGTCTATCTCTTTTTTGTGTAACAGGTCGAGGGCTTGCGGAGCTCCGTCTTCACCGGGCCATGCAACGAGTGTCGAAGGTATGCCGTTGCCTGCGAGCATTTTGTGAGTACCTCCGGTAGCGTAGAGTTTGTATCCTTTTTCATGTAATTTTTCGGCAGCGGCGAGCATATCGATTTTTTGTTTGGCCGTACCTGTCGAGAGCAGGATTCCTTTGCCCTTGTCGGGAATGCGCTGTCCGACCGAAATCATTGCTTTGAGTATGGCGCAGTCGGTATCGTTGCCCAAACAGCCTACTTCTCCCGTAGATACCATATCGACACCCAGTACGGGATCGGCCTTTTGTAGTCGGGAGAAGGAGAATTGCGAAGCTTTGATCCCTACGTAGTCGATGTCGAAAAGCGTATGATGGGGCTTCTCGACGGGCAGTCCCAGCATGATGCGTGTAGCCAGATCGATGAAATTTATTTTCAGTACCTTGCTGATGAACGGGAAACTGCGAGACGCGCGTAAGTTGCACTCGATGACCTTGATGGCATTTTCTTTGGCGAGGAACTGTATGTTGAACGGTCCCGAAATGTTCAGTTCTTTGGCGATGAGTTTCGAGATACGTTTTACGCGGCGCATGGTCTCCATGTAAAGTTTTTGGGGCGGGAACTGTATGGTAGCGTCGCCCGAGTGCACGCCGGCAAATTCGATATGTTCCGAGATGGCGTAGGCGATGATTTCTCCGTTTTCGGCGACAGCGTCCATCTCCACCTCTTTGGCGTGTTCGATAAATTGCGAAACGACGACAGGGTGTTTTTTCGATACGTTGGCGGCCAGTTCGAGGAATCGCACCAGTTCGTCGTGGTTCGAACATACGTTCATGGCTGCTCCCGATAGCACGTAGGAGGGACGTACCAGCACGGGGAATCCTACTTCCTCGATAAACTCGTTGATGTCGTCCATCGATGTAAGTTCGCGCCAAGCCGGTTGGTCGATACCCAGTCGGTCGCACATGGCCGAGAATTTGTTGCGATCTTCGGCATTGTCGATGCTTTGGGCAGAAGTACCGAGAATATTCACACCCTGATCGGCCAGTTTCAGTGCCAGATTATTTGGTATCTGGCCACCGGTCGACACGATGATGCCGTGAGGATTTTCGAGGTCTAGAATATCGAGTACCCGCTCGAAAGTCAATTCGTCGAAATAGAGGCGGTCGCACATGTCGTAATCGGTCGATACCGTTTCGGGATTATAATTGATCATGACACTGCGGTATCCCTCCTTGCGTATGGTATTGAGGGCGTTTACCCCGCACCAGTCAAATTCTACCGAGCTTCCGATACGGTAGGCTCCCGACCCGAGTACGACAACCGAACGACGGTCGCCGAGGTAGCGGACGTCGTTTCCCGTACCGCTGTAAGTCAGGTAGAGATAATTGGTCTGAGCCGGATATTCGGCGGCGAGCGTGTCGATTTGTTTCACGACAGGCACTACACTATGACTTTTTCGGAACATGCGCACGCGCAGAATGTTGGCGTCCATGTCTCCGCCTTTAAGTACGGCCCGGGCGATTTGGAAATCGGAGAATCCTTCACGTTTGGCCTGTTTCAACAAGTCGAGGGGCAGGGCTTCGAGTTGGTTGTATTTTTCGAGTTCGTCGGCTGTACGCACGATGTTATGCAGCTTTTCGAGAAACCAGCGGTCGATGCGGGTAAGATCGTGTATCTGGTCTACGGTGTAACCGGCGCGCATGGCTTTGCTGATGACGAAGATGCGTTTGTCGGTCGGTTCGTGCAAAGCTTTGTCGATGTTGTCGATGACCAGTTCTTTATTTTCGACGAACCCGTGCATACCCTGGCCTATCATGCGGAGGCCTTTCTGTATGGCTTCTTCGAAAGTGCGGCCTATGGCCATCACTTCTCCCACCGATTTCATGCTGCTGCCCAGTTCGCGGGATACGCCGTGGAATTTACCCAAGTCCCAGCGGGGAATTTTGCACACTACATAGTCGAGTGCCGGTTCGAAGAAGGCCGAAGTCGTCTGCGTTACCGAGTTTTTCAGGTCGAAAAGTCCGTAACCGAGTCCCAGTTTGGCGGCGACGAAAGCCAATGGATACCCCGTTGCTTTCGATGCGAGTGCCGAGGAACGGCTCAGACGGGCGTTTACTTCGATGACGCGATAGTCTTCCGATTCGGGGTCGAAAGCATATTGCACGTTGCATTCCCCAACGATACCGATATGGCGAATGATGCGTATGGCCAGCTCGCGCAATTTGTGGTATTCGCTGTTGGTTAATGTCTGGGAGGGAGCGATGACAATACTTTCGCCTGTGTGGATACCCAGCGGGTCGAAGTTTTCCATGTTGCACACCGTGATGCAGTTGTCAAAGCGGTCGCGCACGACTTCATATTCGATTTCTTTCCAGCCTTTGAGGGATTTTTCGACTAGAACCTGCGGAGAAAAAGAGAAGGCTTTCTCGACGAGTCGGTCGAGCTCTTCTTCGTTGTCGCAGAATCCGCTACCCAAACCACCCAGAGCGTATGCGGCCCGTATGATGACGGGATAGCCCAGCCGTGCGGCAGCCGCACGGGCGTCGGCAATGTTTTCGACAGCTTCGCTTTTGATGGTCTTTACATCTATTTCATCGAGTTTTTTGACGAAGAGTTCGCGATCTTCGGTATCCATGATGGCTTGTACGGGAGTACCCAGTACCTGCACGTCGTATTTTTCGAGGATTCCGCTTTTATACAAGGCGACACCGCAGTTGAGGGCCGTTTGGCCACCGAAGGAGAGCAGAATACCTTGCGGACGTTCTTTTGCGATGACTTTCTCTACGAAAAAGGGAGTTACGGGGAGGAAGTAGATATGGTCGGCCACACCTTCCGAAGTTTGCACCGTTGCGATGTTGGGATTGATGAGGACGGTCTCTATACCTTCTTCCCGCAGCGCTTTGAGAGCTTGCGAACCTGAATAGTCAAACTCTCCGGCTTCTCCTATTTTCAAGGCTCCTGAGCCTAATAACAGAACTTTTTTTATCGTTGTATCCATAGGGGTGAGGCTTTTAAATCATATCAATAAATGTATCGAACAGAAATTCGGTATCGGTAGGTCCGCTGGCAGCTTCGGGGTGGAATTGTGCCGAGAAGAACGGTAACCGTTTGTGGCGGATTCCTTCGTTGGTACCGTCGTTCATGTTCAGGAAAAGAGGCTCCCAGTCATCGCCCAGCGTATTGTTGTCGACGGCATAACCGTGATTCTGTGAGGTGATGAAACATTTTTCGGTACCAGCCATGCGCACCGGTTGGTTATGGCTTCGGTGTCCGTATTTGAGTTTGAAGGTTTTGGCTCCGCCGGCTTTGGCGAGTAACTGATTTCCCATGCAGATACCGAAAATGGGTTTCTTCTTTTTCATGGCTTCGCGTATGTGGTTCACCGTTATCTCGCAGGTATCGGGATCACCGGGACCGTTAGAAATAAACAGCCCGTCGAATTCCAGCGTGTTGAAATCGTAATCCCACGGAACTCTCACGACGGTTACATCGCGTTTCAGCAAGCAGCGGATAATGTTATGTTTCACGCCGCAATCGACGAGAACCACCCGTTTTTTCCCGGTACCGTATGTAATGACTTCTTTGCAGCTTACACGAGCGACTTGATTGATGAGATTGGGATCGACAAAATCGATTTCGTTTTCATTCTCAAAAACGATTTTTCCTTTCATGCTACCCTTTTCCCGGAGCAGTTTGGTCAGTTCGCGCGTATCGATACCCGTGATGCCCGCTATTTTTTCTTTTTTCAACCATTCGCCGAGGCTTTCCACGGCATTCCAATGACTGTAATTTTCGGAGTAATCCGATACGATGATGGCTTCGGCATGGATTTTCTCCGATTCGAGAAAGGTTGATATGCCGTTTGTTTCAAACGTTTGGCGAGGTACGCCGTAGTTACCCACCAACGGATAAGTGAGAACCATCATCTGACCCGAGTAAGAAGGGTCGGTGAGGCTTTCGGGGTATCCTGTCATGGCGGTGTTGAATACAACCTCTCCGGCTACGGCCTTGTCGTAACCGAAAGAGTACCCGCGGAAGCGGCTTCCGTCGTCGAGAATCAATAAAACTTCTTTTTTTGCTTGCATTGTAGTGCGCTTAGTTTTTGAGGGGTAATCTCTCTTTTTCTATGTATTTGATAAAAGCTTCGTTTACCAGTTTTGTTCCACCGGGGGTCGGGTAGTCTCCCGAGAAGTACCAGTCGCCCGTATGGTTGGGACATGCAGCACGTAGACCCTCCTGCGTTTGGTATACGATTTGTACTTCGGCTTGCGTGTCGGCAGGAGTGAGCAGTCGGGCAATTTTAGCCGAAATCTCTTCGTCGGTAAACGGCGCATAGATTTCTTTTACATAATTCGTCATTTCCTCTTTGGGAAGCGAACGCTGAGCCACTGAACGACGGTATACATCGAGAATGAGATCGTCCATGCGTCGTTCTTGAAGTAGGGCGATGGCCGCTTTGAAAGCGATGAATTCGTCCATGCGGGCCATGTCGATACCGTAATAGTCGGGGTAACGTACTTGGGGAGACGATGAGACGATAACGATCTTCTTGGGGTGTAACCGGTCGAGTATGCCGATGATGCTTTGTTTCAGGGTTGTGCCGCGTACGATACTATCGTCGATGGCGACCAGATTGTCGACGTAGGGAGTCAGGCTGCCGTAAGTAATATCGTATACGTGTGCGGCGAGGTCGTTGCGTGTGTTGCCTTCGGCGATGAACGTGCGCAATTTTATATCCTTGATAACGACTTTTTCGGGACGTACGCGCATGGAGAGAATACGTTCCAGATCTTCCCGGGTAACGTTGTTCTGATGGGAAAGGATATAGTCGGTTTTCAATCGGTTGAGGTATTCTTCAAAACCTTCCATCATACCGAAGAAAGCAACCTCTGCCGTGTTGGGAATGAAAGAAAAGACCGTGTGCTCAATGTCGTTATCGACAGCTTTGAGCAACGGCCTTACCAGATTCTTCCCTAATTGTTTGCGTTCTTGATATATGTCTTTGTCGGAACCCCGAGAGAAATAAATGCGTTCGAACGAACAGGCTTTTTTCTCGCGGGGAGAATTGATTGTTTCGGTACGGTATTTTCCGTGTTTGTCGATGAGTAAGGCTTCACCCGGTTGCAGTTCTCGAATGGAATCGACCGGCAGATTGAAAGCCGTCTGTATGACCGGGCGTTCCGATGCAACGACAACGACCTCGTCGTCGGCATGCCAAAAGGCGGGACGCAATCCCCACGGGTCGCGTATCGAAAACATTTCTCCGCTACCCGTAACGCCGCAAATGACATATCCTCCGTCCCATGCCGGACTGGTTCTGCGCAGGACGTTGGCCACGTCGATACGATCTTCGATGGCTCGGGTAAGTCCCGTGCCTTGCAGTCCCTCGGCTTTTAGTAGGTCGTGCATTTTATCGGCTTCACGATCGAGGCGGTGTCCCATTTGTTCGAGCATGATATATGTGTCGGCATATTGGCGGGGATGTTGGCCTTGTCCGGTGATTTCATCGAAAATTTCGTCGACATTGGTCAGATTGAAATTCCCGCAGAGGCATAAGTTCTTTACCCTCCAATTATCGCGGCGCAAAACCGGATGGACATACGATAATCCCGATTTTCCGGTCGTACTATACCGCAAATGTCCCATATACAATTCTCCTGCGAAAGGGGTATAGCGTTGGGCGTAGTCGGCATCGGACAGTTGGTCTTTATCCGGAGTCGATGCCGCTATGTCGCGATGTACGGCTTCAAAGATTTCGGTAATGGCTCCTGTTCCCAACGCTCGTTCCCGGAACATATATTCCTCGCCCGGCTGCGATTGCATCTTTACACAAGCGAGTCCCGCGCCTTCCTGCCCCCGGTTGTGTTGTTTTTCCATGAGCAGATAGAGCTTGTTCAGTCCGTACATCCATGTGCCGTATTTCTCTTGGTAGTACGACAACGGTTTCAGTAACCGTATCATGGCTACACCGCATTCGTGTTTGAGTGGCTCCATAAAGTTATAACCTATAATATTTACTTTCTTTTTATTCGACAGTTACCGATTTTGCGAGATTGCGGGGCTGGTCGACATCTTTCCCTTTGCAGATTGCGATATGATATGCGAGCAGTTGCAGGGGTATGGTTGTGATCAGCGGTTCGAGACAGGCAACGGTATGGGGCAATTCTATGCAGAAATCGGCGATTTTTTTTATTTCGGTATCGCCTTCGTTTACAACAGCGATGACTTTACCGTGCCGGGCTTTTATTTCTTGTATATTGCTGATTATTTTCTTGTATTGTTGATTATGGGTCGCTATTACGACGACGGGCATTTCGGCATCGATGAGGGCTATGGGGCCGTGTTTCATTTCGGCGGCGGGATAACCCTCTGCATGGATATACGAGATTTCTTTCAGTTTCAACGCCCCTTCCAGCGCTACGGGATAGTTGTACCCTCTGCCCAAATAGATGAAGTTATGGGCGTAGGTGAAAATTTTTGCAAGTTGAGCGATACTGTCGTTGAGTTCCAACACTTGTTTCATTTTGTCGGGTATCCGATTTAGCTCGCAGACAATCTTTTGCAATTCTTCGGGCGAAATGCAATCTTTGGCATGAGCCAATGAGAGTGCCAGCATGGTGAGTACCGTAACCTGTCCGGTGAATGCTTTGGTCGATGCTACACCGATTTCTGGCCCTACGTGTATGAACGATCCTGTGTCGGTGGCTCGGGCGATCGATGAGCCGATGGCGTTGCAGATACCGTAAACGAAGGCACCTCGTTTCCGTGCTTCTTCGATGGCAGCCAATGTGTCGGCCGTTTCGCCCGATTGGGAGATGGCGATGACGACGTCGTTTTCATTGATGACCGGGTTGCGGTAACGGAATTCCGAGGCGTATTCCACTTCTACCGGAAATCGGCAGAATTGTTCGATGAGATATTTCCCTATCAGGGCGGCATGCCATGATGTCCCACAGGCAACGATGACGAAACGGCGTGCGCTGAGCAGTCGTTTTTTGTTGTCGATAATGGCCGATAGGGCGATGTCGGATCCGTCGATGCTGACACGTCCCCGCATGCAGTCTTTGATACAATCGGGTTGCTCGAAAATTTCTTTCAACATGAAATGGGGGTATCCGCCTTTTTCGAGTTGTCCGATGTTGAGTTTTATCGTGTTGATTTTCGGATTTACTTTGGCATTGTTCTGAGTAACGACATGCAGTTTCTCGCCTTTTTTCAATACGGCGATTTCTCCGTCTTCGAGATAGACGACGCGATTGGTGTATTCGACGATGGGAGAGGCGTCCGATGCAAGGAAAAATTCGTCTTTGCCGATGCCTATCGCCAGTGGGCTGCTTTGTCGTGCCGCAATGATTGTGTCGGGGTTTCGCCGGTCGAGTATGGCAATGGCATACGCTCCTATGACTTCGTGCAAAGCCAGCTGTACAGCGGCGAGCAGGTCGAGATTGTGCGAGATCTGCACATACTCGATAAGTTGTACGAGGACTTCGGTGTCGGTGCAACTTTTGAAAGCATATCCCTCTCTTTGCAATTTCTCTTTGATGGTGGCGTAGTTTTCTATGATACCGTTATGTATCAGGGCCAAGTTGCCCGACGCCGAGTAGTGGGGATGTGCATTGATTTGGTTCGGCTCTCCGTGTGTAGCCCAGCGTGTATGGGCAATACCTATATGGCCTGTCGTATCTTTGCTTTCGACCATGTGTACCAAATCGGCGACTTTGCCTTTGGTCTTGTATACGTTGAGTTCATCGCTATCATTGATGAGGGCTATTCCGGCACTGTCGTAGCCTCTGTATTCCAATCGTTTCAGTGATTTGATAAGTATCGGATACGCCTCTTGGTCTCCTATATATCCAACTATTCCGCACATACTGTCGAGGTGTATTTAAAATTTGGGCAAAGGTAGCGATATTCTGTCGCATTTTAAAGTTATCTTTAAAAATAATTGAGGAGCGAATCGGTTAAAATATTTTTGTGTACCTTTGCCGGTGCAACAGACACAGTTCCGTCCCGTTTCCCGGGAGGAAAATCCATATTAAAAAAGCAACGTAAAATGTCAACACTTCGATTCAGAGTTGTAGAGACGGCTTTCAAGAAAAAGCCTGTCGAGGTTCCTACTCCTACGGAACACCCTTCGGAATATTTCGGTAAGTATGTGTTCAATCAGGCGAAGATGCAGCAGTATCTTTCTCCCGATGTATACGAGCAGTTGATGAATGTGATATGCAACGGTGCTCCTCTCGACCGTTCGATAGCCGATCGTATCGCCGAAGGTATGAAGACTTGGGCGGTGGAGATGGGTGCTACGCATTATACCCACTGGTTTGCTCCGCTTACCGAGGGTACGGCCGAGAAGCACGACTCTTTTATCGAGCCCGATGGAAAAGGGGGTGTTATACAGGAATTCTCGGGCAAATTACTGGCGCAGCAGGAGTCCGATGCTTCGAGTTTCCCCAACGGAGGCATTCGCAATACGTTCGAAGCGCGCGGCTATTCGGCGTGGGATCCGTCGTCTCCGGCGTTCATTGTCGATGATACATTGTGTATTCCGACTATTTTTATCGCTTATACCGGCGAGTCCCTTGATTATAAAGCTCCTTTGCTCAAAGCATTGCGGGCGGTCGATAAAGCTGCCGTCGATGTATGTCATTATTTCAATCCCGAAGTGAAAAAGGTAGTTGCCTATTTGGGGTGGGAACAGGAGTATTTTTTGGTAGACGAGGGGCTTTATGCAGCCCGTCCCGATTTGCTACTTACCGGCCGCACGCTTATGGGGCATGAAAGTTCTAAGAACCAACAGCTCGAAGACCACTATTTCGGTGCGATACCCAGCCGGGTTGCCGCCTTTATGAAAGAGCTCGAAATTGAAGCGTTGAAATTCGGGATTCCGGTGAAAACCCGGCATAACGAGGTCGCGCCCAATCAGTTTGAATTGGCTCCCGTTTTCGAGGAATGCAACTTGGCCAATGATCATAATCTGTTGATTATGGCGTTGATGCGGAAGCTGGCGCGGAATCACGGATTCCGTGTATTGTTGCATGAGAAGCCGTTCAAGGGGGTGAACGGGTCGGGCAAACACAATAACTGGTCGCTTGGTACCGATACCGGCGTATTACTCATGGCTCCCGGAAAAACACCTCTCGACAACCTGCGTTTTATTACTTTCGTGGTAAATACGTTGATGGCTGTGTATAAGCATAACGGTCTGCTGAAAGCCTCCATTTCGAGTGCGACCAATGCTCATCGTTTAGGGGCGAATGAAGCACCTCCTGCCATTATTTCGAGTTTTCTCGGTACGCAACTTTCACAGGTACTCGGCCATATAGAGGAAAGCGATGATAACGATTTCTCGTCTCTCGGCGGTAAACACGGTATGCGCTTGAATATTCCCCAGATACCCGAATTGCTTATCGATAATACCGACCGTAACCGCACATCGCCCTTTGCTTTTACGGGAAACCGCTTCGAGTTCCGTGCTGTCGGTTCCGAAGCCAATTGTGCGTCGGCCATGATTGCTCTGAATGCGGCGGTGGCTCACCAGTTGGTTGAGTTCAAGAAAGATGTCGATGCCATGATTGCCGAAGGAAGCGACCAACAAGTGGCGATATTGCATGTGCTGAGACGTTATATCAAAGAATGCAAGGCGATACATTTCGACGGGAACGGTTACAGCGACGAGTGGAAGGCCGAGGCTGCCCGCCGTGGTCTCGATTGCGAGACGAGTGTACCCCTTATATTTGACAACTATCTCAAAGAAAGTTCGGTACGGATGTTCGAGGAGACTGGGGTCATGACCCGTAAAGAGTTGGAGGCTCGCAATGAGGTGAAGTGGGAAACTTATACAAAAAAAATACAGATCGAGGCCCGTGTTTTGGGCGATTTGGTAATGAACCATATCATACCCGTAGCAACATCTTACCAGTCGACGCTTATAGATAATGTATACAAGATGAGAGACCTGTTCCCTGCCGATAAGGCGGCGCGTCTTTCGGCCAAGAATCTCGAAATCATCGAAGAGATCGCCGAGCGGGAAATCGCCATCAAAGCAAAAGTCGATGAGTTGGTCGAAGCCCGGAAAGTGGCCAACCGTATTGCAAACGAGCGGGAAAAAGCGATTGCTTATCATGATGTGATTGCGCCGAAACTCGATGAGATACGATACCATATCGATAAACTCGAATTGGCTGTCGATGACCGTTTGTGGACATTACCCAAGTATCGGGAACTGCTTTTCGTGAGATAATGTATGTTGTCTTTCATAGGAGAACGGGCTGTGCTTGTCAAGCACAGCCCGTTCTTTTTCTTTCGATCTAAGAATTGATATGCAGACCTATCGTAAGTAAAATAAAGAATACCCGATAAAGAAGAAACGAAGAGATTCCTCGTCGGGCGGATGTCTTCACTTGAAATGACATTATGAAAAACGGTGTGTTAGAGATTCCTCACACTCGGTCGACAGCCCTCGGTTCGGAATGACAGATGTATCATTCTGAATGTAGCGTAGTGAAGAATCTCTTGCTAAGCGATGTTCCCTTGTGGGTACGATGTCATTCTGAGGGGTATAACCCCGAAGAATCTCCTACCAAATGAGCATCTGGCATGAGATCTTTCACTTTCGTTCGAGATGATATTGTCCATGATCAGTATGGCGTGTTAGGGTTTCCTTGCCGGCCTTACCGATCTCGGATAATTTCGTTTCTTTCCTTTGCGCCTCGGCTGTGCTTGAACAGGCATGCTCGTGCAGCATTCGGCTTGGAATGATACCATTATACCGAACCGAGGATTCAGGTCTTATGAATCTCAACTATATGAATACCATATACCATATGGGTAGCAATAAACGGCGGTTCCTATTTTGTTATAACGAAGATATATATTGCCGGAAGCGTTCCAATCCCTCGGTGAGACGGGAGCGGGGACAAGCAATGTTCCAACGCATGAATCCTTCGCCTTCGGCCCCATACATCGTACCGGCATTGAGCCACAAACCGGCTTCGTCGATAAGCCGTTTCTCCAATTCTGCCGATGCAAGACCGATAGTCTTGCAATCCATCCATTCGAGATAAGTCCCTTCAAGACGGGTGAGAGGAAACTGCGGCAGGTTCTGGCGACAGAAATCCCACATGAAATCGTCGTTTCCCTTCAAATATGCGAGCAACTGCGACAGCCATTCTTCCCCCTCGTTATAGGCGGCGATGAGAGCTTCCACCCCGAACGGGTTTACGTCGCATACTTCGTTGATATTGATAGCCCTGTCTATTCGGGTACGCATATCGTTATCGGGTACGATGATATTGGCGATCTGCAATCCGGCGATATTGAACGCCTTACTGGGCGAATTGCAGGTTACAGAGTGAGAGGAAAATTCGGGAGAAAGAGAGGTAAAAGGAATATAAATATTCCCCGGGAAAACCAGTTCGCAATGAATTTCGTCGGCCACGATATACACACCGTTCCTAATACATATTTCACCCATGCGGGTAAGTTCTTCGCGTGTCCATACCCGACCTCCGGGGTTGTGGGGGTTGCACAACAAGAAAAGTTTTACTCGCGGATCGGCGGCCTTTTTTTCGAAGTCGTCGAAATCGATGGTGTAAGTACCATCGGCATATACAAGAGGACTGACCGCTGTTTCGCAACCGTTGTTACGGATCGACGAAAAGAAACAATTATATACGGGTGTCTGCACCAAAACCCGGTCGCCCGGAACAGTAAGTGCTTTGATAATGGCCGATACTGCCGGTACGACACCCGATGTGTAGATGACCCAGTCGCGCCGGATCGTCCAACCATGCCGACGCTCGAACCACCAGATAAGAGCCTCATAGTAGGCATCGGGAACGCGCGTATAGCCGAAGATGCCATGCTCTACCCGACGGCGCAAGGCTTCTATGATGGGCTCGGCCGTGCGAAAATCCATATCGGCCACCCACATGGGCAACACATCTTCCCGGGCTGCCGAGTCCCATTTGTAAGAGCGGCTTCCCCGGCGGGAAATCTCTGCATCGAAATTGTACCTCATAACTCGATTGTTTTACAGTTCGTTATATAGTTTTATTTCACAATCGGCCGGAGCTTTGATGTTCTCGTCGATAATGATTTCTCCATAACTCCGGGCAATGATGCGGCCGCTTGTCGGATTCTTTACACTGCACACGGCACTGTCTATGGTCGCTTGCACGGTGCTGTATTCAAAAGCGAGGTCGGCGTCGGGTGCAAAGATACAATTTTCCAGCACTAAATCATGCGCATAGCAGAGCGGTTGCGTACCTGAAATTTTGCAGTTGACCAAACGTAGGTTGTGTGAATGCCAGCCTAAATATTCACCGTCGATTTCCGAATCGTAGACGGTAACGTTTTCGGAATTCCAGAATGCGTCTTTCGAATCAATGACTGCACGGCGTATCTCCACATTTCGGCAATACTGGAACGAATAGTTTCCCTGCTGCCGGTAATTTTCGATACGGATATTCTCGCTATGCATGAATAGGTAGTCGGCCTTTTCGATGCGGACGTCTTTCAACTCGACCTTGCGGCAATGCCACAAGGTCTCGGCAGCATCGGTCAGCTGTACATTTTTCAGGCTGATGTTTTCCATCTCCCGGAACATTTTCGGAGCATCGACCACCGTGTCGCTCATTTCGAGATTGCGGGAATACCATAGGGCTGCCCGTGCTCCTTCGGTAAAAAGACAATGGCGTATGACAAACCCGTCGTTGTGCCAAAACGGATATTTCCCTTCAAAACGGCAGTTCACGGCTTCGATATGGGAGCACTCTTTCAACGCCGACTCTCCGGCATGCACAGTTACATTTTCGAGGTAAAGATCATGAGAGGCAAACAGCGGACGTTCACCCTCGAATTCGGTATTTTTTATTTGCTCCATAACTTGATATTCTTTCATTATAATTTCTGATTCAAATCCTATTTTCGTCGATGCAAAAATAGAACATATATATGGCTCGCATTGTATACGAATTCCGTTTTTACCAACCCGAAATACCGATTTACAGCCGCTTGATCCATCTTCCCCATTTCATACGGGCGAGGAATATCATACCCCGGAAGCAGAGTTCGATGCACATCGCAATCCATACGCCGTGCAGCCCCATGGAAGGAGCCAGCAAAGCGGCCAGCGTAAGACGAACGGCCCAAATACTCACGAAATTCATCGTTGCTGGAACCAACGTATCGCCGGCTCCGATAAACACGCCGTAAGCCACAATGGCGGCAGCGAACATCGGTTCGGCAAACGCTTCGATACGTAAGATGGAAACGCCCAGCGAAACAACTTCGGGAACCGGTGTCATGACACCTATCATCAAAGGTGCGGCGAGATACATGATAGCACCCATCACTGTCATGACTGCCATCCCATCACTACGGTGATACGAGCGAAACTCCGCGCCAAGTCATGGCGTTTTGCACCGAGACTTTGCCCTACCAATGTTGTGGCAGCATCGGCAATTCCGTAACCGGGCATATAACAAAGGCTCTCGGCCGTAATCGCAAAAGCGTTGGCCGCTATGGCATATATCCCCAATGGGGCCACGATAACTGTTGACATGATCTGTGCACCGCACATGATGATGCGTTCGCACCCCATAGGCAGACCGATGCGGAAAGCCCGACGCAGACAATCGCCCGTAAAAAAAAGTTTTTCCCTACGATGACGCAGCCCCAATTCGGGAGAGCGGAAGCATAAAAAATAAAGCATCAGTAAAGCCGTAACAAGCAATGCGAGAGCCGTACCCAAAGCCGCTCCTTCGACCCCCAATCCCGCACCGGGAAGATAAAAGGAAAATCCGGCTATCTCATGCATTCGGGAGGGGAATATCAGGAAAAGATTGAATATTACATCCATTACGCACATGAGCATATTCAATATGCTCGGTACATATACATTACCACTGCAACGCAACATACTGCCGGCCAGCATATTGAGTTGGAGGGCAGGCAGTGAAAGGGCGTAAATCATAAAATATCCTGTCGCATCGTGCCGAATCGCTTCATCTCCACCGAGCCAACGGGGTAAATATCCGCTGATACCGCAACCTGTGGCGGCCAACAAAAAACCGAAAAGCAAGGATAAAACAAGCGCCTGACGCAATACCACACGAGCTCCCTTGTCGTCTCTGGCACCGAGAAGATGCGCCACCTGCACGGCAAATCCAGCGGCCACAGATGTACATAATCCCATGAACAACCACGTAGTCGTAGAGACAAGCCCGATGGAGGCCGACGCGTTCGCTCCCAAACTCCCGACCATGGAGGCGTCGATATATTGCATGATTACCGACGAAATCTGCGCGAAAATGGAAGGTATGCTCAACTGGGCTGCCAGATATACCTGTTGGCGCACGGTCATAGGTTGCCCGCTGCGCACAAACCGCAGCAAGTCTTTTTTTCGTCGATACATGATATGGTAGCGGATTTTTGCTCTATTTCTTTCCGGAGCACAAAATTACTGCAATTTATGTACCTACCAACTGCATAACGGGTATAAATTTTCGCTGCTTGCCTTTAAAATTTATTTCTTTCTATTGTGTTTATGAAATAATATTATATCTTTGCAAATGTATGAACAAGCCAAAATATTTAAATGTGATGAAAAAAAATCTGATTTTATCTGTACTATTCTTATCGGTATTCTTTGCGTCATGTTCCAAAGAAACAACTTATAGTATTACGAATGCGACGGGTGGTTCTATTATGGTTAGGGTACATGAGTACGATGATAAAGATAAACCCATCAAGATTCAGGAAGAAACGGTTTTAAATGCCAACCCTATCACGTTTATTGCACATGAAAAGGCAGAAACGATAAAAATTTACATAACCAAAACATATTATTCCCAGTATGACACTTGGATCAATATGAACCAATGGGTACAACAAGTTTACTATTTGGACGATACCCAATCTATCACAATCGAAGGAAATACCATTGTGGGCAGCGTCGAGCCTTAACAATAAAACCGAGAAAGACAAATCTTTCTCGGTTTTATTGTTTTTCAATTTTGTTCGATAACAGTATTTTGCAAAAATAATCGGGCTTTACAATTTGTAAAGCCCGACATGAAATATCTAAAACGAACTTATCCGGTTTATTCCGTTTTTGAGGGAGTATCGGTCGATGACCCGTTGTTATTGCCGGAAGGACGTCGGCGATTGTAACGATGATTGTTATTTCTTTTTTTTGAAGCGGTTTCTCCTTCTCCGGTATGCCGAAGCGTATCGGCAGATGTTCTTTCGGAGTTTTCTGAAACGGCCGGTGATTTCGATCTTCGGAAATTTCCTTTGCGACGGTCTCCACCAGCATTACCCGACGAGCGACCGTTTTTTCCCGAACGTCCTCTACTGCCTTTGCGGGAAGAACGCCGGTCGAGCGACATGATATCATACTCGGGAGCTTCGCCCAGTCCCTCGGGCAAGGGCATTTTGGGGACTTCCCGTTCGAGGAATTTTTCTATCCGATAGAAACGATCTTGGTCGTCGACCGAGACAAATGTTATCGCTTCACCCTCGGCATTGGCTCGGGCGGTACGGCCTATACGATGAATATAGTCTTCGGGATCATGCGGGACATCATAATTGATGACCAGTACAATATCAGTAATATCTATACCTCGTGAAACAATATCGGTCGCCACGAGAATATCGATTTTTCCGTTTTTATAATCGAGCATGACCTCTTCTCGTTGCGGCTGATCGAGATCGGAGTGCATGGCACGCGCATTGTAATTCCTGCGCCGGAGAGCTGTGGTAAGTTGCTTCACTTTCAATTTCGACGACGAGAAAATAATCGTTTTGCCTTTTACGCCTTGCGAAAAGATAGCATTGATGATTCCCATTTTCTGCGGTTCATAGCAGATGTAAGCCGATTGGCGGATCGATTCGTTCGGTTTGGAAATAGCGATACTCACCTCTTCGGGTTCATGTAGAATCTGGCGGGCAAGTTGGCGTATCTTCGGCGGCATGGTTGCCGAGAACAACAACGTCTGGCGCTCTTTGGGTAAGAAAGAGCATATCTGCATAATATCGTCGTAGAATCCCATGTCGAGCATGCGATCGGCCTCATCGAGTACGAGATATTCGACCCCCGACAAGTCGACTTTGGTATTGAGCAGATGCGATATGAGCCGTCCCGGTGTGGCGATCATTACATCGGCTCCCATTTGCAAGCCGCGTTTCTGCTGGTCCCACTGAGCTCCATCACCGCCTCCGGCTACGACAAAAGTGGAAATGGGCAGAAAATAGGAAAATCCCTCGAACTGCATATCGATCTGTTGAGCCAACTCCCGGGTAGGGGCGATAACGATAGCCCGTACCAAATCTTTTTCCGAGGGTCGGCGGGTAAGCAGATTGAGCAACGGCAATATATAAGCTGCGGTTTTTCCGGTTCCGGTCTGGGCGCAGGCAATCAAGTCCTTTCCGTCGAGAACGACGGGAATCGTTGCTTCCTGCACGGGAGTCGCTTCCTTGAAATTCATAGCGTCGAGTCCCTGTAAGACCTCCGGTTCCAAATTCAAATCTTCAAATTTCATATCTATTCTTTTTTCAAAGAACAAAGATAGTGATAAAAAGCGATATTTCCCTTATTGACAGATAGGAGTTGTAACAACCGTTTTTCGGTACGACACGGTGCGGTTAGAGTCCGTATTTTTCATAAATCGTCTCGATTTCTGTGCAAAGGTATGACGAACCGTCAAAGAAAAATTTGTCAAATCAACCCTAACATTCGTAAAATCGTAGGGGTGAAAAGGGCGGTGAAGATTCCGTTGAGTGTCAATCCCAATCCGGCATACGCTCCATACTTACCGCTGACTTCCATCGCCGCCGAAGTACCTACGGCATGTGAAGCCGTACCCATAGACAATCCTTGCGCAATAGGACTTTTCACGTGTCCGATCGACAATACTTTGAATCCGAAAATCGCGCCGAAAATTCCCACGCATACCACCACAGCCGCCGTGAGCGAGGGGATACCTCCGACAGCTTGCGTTACCTCCATGGCAATAGGGGTGGTTACCGACTTGGAGGCCAGCGATACGATGACTTCTTGCGTGGCCCCTAAAAGTTTGGCTACCCCGACGACCGAAACGATTCCTACCAGACAACCGACCAATTGCGACACGATGATGGGCAGAAGCTGTTTCTTGATGGTTTCGAGTTGCAGATAAAGAGGCACGCCGAGTGCTACCACTGCCGGTTTGAGCCAGAACTCGATAAGGTAGCCACCTTCTTCATACGTTTCATAACTGATGCCTGTAAATTGCAGGAAAACGATAAGCAGGGCAATCGTAACCAATATAGGATTCAGTAGGATAAAACCCGTTTTTTTCTGTAATTCTTTCGCCCCGAAAAAAAATGCGAATGTAAGTGCCAACAGAAAAAATTTATTTTCTAAGAAGTCCATTTGTCTTACGTGTTAACTGGTGAGACCATCCGGTAACGACCAATACCAATACGGTGCTGACGACTGTCGCGATAACGATGGGCCAAAATTGTGCGGTTATCACATCGAAGTAGAGCATGAGTGCCACTCCGGGTGGAACAAAAAAGAATCCCAAATTGGCAACTAGAAAGTCGGAAAGGCCGCGTACCCAATGCAACTTTATCCAACCTAATTTGAGGAACAGCGTGAGCAGTAACATTCCTATGATGCTCGACGGGAGTTTTACGCCGGTAAGATACACGACAAGCTCGCCTAAGGCCAAGCAACCGAACAAGATAGCACATTGTCTTACCATATTCCGAACCCTATTGAAAAATTCGGCTCAAAGGTACGAATAAGCTTTTTTATTATATTCGATAAAAGGTATTTTTTTTGGTATATCTTTTTCAGATACTTGTTCTATCCGTTTTTACGGGTAAGACAACCATGTATGTAAACGATCGTTTTATAATCCGTATATACGAAGGGCAAGGTATATCGGGACATTTTCGTAAAAATTTTAAGACGTAAACGCCGTAATCGGGATAGAAAGACTTTAAGGACAATTTAAAAGCCTGTTTTATTAGTGAATTCGGTTGTTTTTCCGTATTTTTGTTTATTGTGTTTTTGATTATTTAAAGCGTAACAAATTGAATATAAATTTTATATGCTGCGATATGATAGAAATTTCACCTCGGTGTTTCGATATATTCCTGCTGATAATGAGCGGTATTGCCGCAATCGTATTCGTTGCACTCTATTTCTTGAAAGCGGGTTACGGCATCTTTCGGAGTAATCGATGGGGTGTTGCCATTGATAACAAAATCGCTTGGGCGTTGATGGAAGCTCCGGTTTTTATTGTTATGACTATGCTTTGGTGGAACTCCGAGAGGCAATTTGAAACCGTTCCTTTGGTCATATTCATTTTCTTTCAGTTGCACTATTTCCAGCGATCATTCATTTTCCCTTTTCTTATGAAAGGGAAGAGCCGTATGCCCGTAACGGTCATGCTTATGGGTGTTGTCTTCAATATTCTGAACGGATTCATACAAGGTGAATGGCTTTTTTACCTCGCGCCTGACAACCGTTATACGGTGTCGTGGCTCACAACCCCGCAGTTTATAATCGGTACCCTTGTTTTTTTTACGGGAATGGCGATAAATTTGCATTCCGACAATGTCATACGTCATCTGAGAAAACCCGGAGATACTCGTCATTATCTGCCCGACAAGGGGTTGTATTCTCGGGTAACTTCGGCCAATTATTTCGGAGAAATTGTCGAATGGACAGGATTTGCCATTCTTACTTGGTCGGCTGCCGGTGTCGTGTTTGCTTGGTGGACATTTGCCAATCTTGTGCCGCGTGCCGATGCCATATACCACCGTTACCGGGACGAGTTCGGAGAACAACGTATGGGTCGCCGTAAACGCATCTTTCCGTATATCTATTGACAACAAACATATATCACATCATGGAATCGAAACTCTTCACACCTGTTACCATAGGCCCGCTCACTCTGCGTAACCGTACCATACGCTCGGCCGCCTTCGAAAGTATGTGTCCCGGAAACAAACCGTCGAAAATGTTGCACGACTACCACAAGTCTGTCGCCGACGGCGGTGTAGGCATGACAACAATCGCTTATGCGGCGGTATGCCAAAGCGGACTGTCGTTCGACCGTCAGCTATGGATGCGTCCCGAAATCATTCCCGGACTGAAAGAAATCACCGATGACATACATCGTTCTGGTGCAGCAGCTTCGATACAACTGGGACATTGCGGCAATATGTCGCACAAGAAGATATGCGGTGTAACACCTATCTCTGCATCGACGGGCTTCAATCTCTATTCGCCCACATTCGTGCGCGGCATGCGCAAATCGGAATTACCCGAAATGGCCAAAAACTTCGGCCGGGCTGTAAATTTGGCGCGTGAAGCCGGATTTGACGCCGTGGAGATACATGCGGGACACGGCTACCTCATCAGTCAGTTCCTCTCGCCTTATACCAACCACCGCAAAGATGAATACGGAGGTTCGCTCGAAAACCGTATGCGATTCATGGATATGTGTATGGAAGAAGTGATGAAGGCTGCCGGAAATGATCTGGCCGTCTTCGTAAAGATGAATATGCGGGACGGATTCAAAGGAGGTATGGAGATAGACGAAACCATGCAGGTAGCCAAACGTCTCGAACAATCGGGTGTACACGCGCTTGTTTTGAGCGGAGGTTTTGTGAGCAAAGCTCCCATGTATGTGATGCGGGGTGCTATGCCCATCAAGACGATGACCCATTACATGGATTGTTGGTGGTTGAAGTATGGAGTAAAAATGTTTGGGCACATGATGATACCGTCCGAACCTTTCAAAGAGGCCTATTTCCTCGATGATGCCCTGAGATTCAGAAAAGAATTGCAAATACCTTTGGTATATGTCGGTGGGCTTGTCTCTCGAAAAAAAATCGACGAAGTGCTCGATAACGGTTTCGAATGTGTACAGATGGGCCGGGCATTGCTCAATGAACCCGATTTTGTGAATCGTATGGCCCGGGAAGAAAACGCTTGTAATACCTGTGGGCATAGCAACTACTGCATAGGGCGTATGTACACTCTCGAAATGGCTTGCCATCACAAGATAGACGGACTGCCCGCTTGCCTGAAAAAAGAAATTGAAAAGCTCGAATTCAAATAATATCCCTATATTATACTATATTATATAAGAAACAGATTCTTATATGGTCAACCCTGAATATATGAACTGGATTGTTTTAGTTATAGCCGGATTCTTTGAAGCCGGTTTTGCCTTTTGTTTGGGAAAAATGAAAGGACTCTCGGGCATAGAGTACTACCTTTGGGGAGTCGGATTCCTTATTTGTCTGGCCATCAGCATGGTATTGCTGGCCAAAGCGGTACATACGATACCTATTGGTACGGCCTATCCCGTGTGGACAGGTATAGGTGCGGTAAGTACGGTGGTATTGGGTATTATTTTCTTTCATGAACCGATCTCTTTCGCTCGAATATTTTTCGTTACTACGCTGATTGCATCGATAGTCGGTTTGAAAATGGTTTAAATTCCTCAATAAGAACGGAGAACGGATATTTGAAAACCGTCATATCGCTCCAACCGACCGGTGGCATTAGGGCGATACATTTTTATACCGTCCGACGAGGATATTTTGTTTTTGTCAAATTTTGTGCCGGAATATCTTCGGGGAAAGAAAACACCGCTATTTCTTTTCCCGGAGATTTTTTTCTATCTTTGTACCGATATAGGAGAAGGAAAAAAAGGAGAAATAAAAAGCGCGTATAGTCGCTTTTATTTCTCGTATGTGTAAATTTGCGTATTTTGTTTTCCCATGACGAAACATACGCCCACAAAGAGAAATTTAGCGGTTATCACAGGAGCCGACGGCGGAATGGGTAGGGAAATAACCCTTGCAGTAGCTGCAAAAGGTTATACCGTTGTTATGGTCTGTCAAAATGAGGAGAAAGCAGAACCGAAACGTCGGGAAATCGTCGCCTGTACAGGAAACAAATCCGTAGAAATCATGACGGCCGACTTCTGCTCTTTGGCATCGGTGGGACGGTTGGCCGATAGGCTTTTACAGCGTAATGAGCCCATCGATCTGCTCATGAACAATGCCGGTACGCTCGACCCGCGACACATCGAGACGGTCGACGGGCTGGCCCGTACTACAAGCGTCAACTATGTCGCTCCGTACCTGCTTACCCGCAAGTTGCTCCCTCTTATGCACAGCGGTAGCCGCATCGTGAACATGGTGTCGTGCACCTATGCCATCGGGAAAATCACTTTGCCCGAATTTTTTACCCGGGGACGCAAAGGAGGTTTTTGGCGTATTCCTATATATGGCAATACTAAACTCGCTTTGACTCTTTTTACCCTTGAACTGGCCGACCGGGTAAGAAACCGGGGCATTACCGTAAATGCGGCCGACCCGGGCATCGTATCGACCAATATTATAAAAATGTACAATCCTGTCATCGACATATTGTGCGACCTGTTTTTCCGGCCGTTTATCCGCGCGCCGCGACAGGGGGCCGCAACAGCCATAAATCTGTTGCTCGACACCGATGCCGACGGGCGTTCGGGTACATTCAACGCCGGTTGTCGGGTAAAGCCGCTCTCTCCCAAATACACCGAACATCCTATGCGTAAAATACTCTGGGACGAAACCGAAAAAATCGTAAAGAAATATCTGATATAACAACAAAACATACTAAAAACGAACCTTATGAAGTTAAAAAAATCTTTAGCAGCTCTGCTCGCTGCCACCATTGCCGTCTCGCCGGCGGTGGCAGACGAGGGTATGTGGCTTCTCCCTTTTCTCAAACAGCAAAATAGCGAACAGCTGAAAAAAGCCGGTCTGCTTGTCGACATCGATGATATTTACAATCCCGACAGTACATCGATGAAAGATGCCGTCGTCATTTTCGGCGGAGGCTGTACCGGTGAAATCATATCACCCGAAGGTCTTATCCTTACCAATCATCATTGCGGATACGATGCCATACAACAACACAGTACCGTCGAACATGATTACCTGACCGACGGCTTTTGGGCAATGGAGAAGAAAGACGAACTTCCCACGCCGGGGTTACAAGTACGTTTTATCGAAAAAATCGAGGAAGTTACCGACAGCATCAACAAAGCCGTGGAGGGGTCGGGCAATGAGATGAACGCATTCAGCACCCTTTTTCTCAACAAGCAGGCTCGTAAAATGGCCGGTGAAGAATTCCTCGCCGAGAACCCTTTTGCCGAAGTCGTCATTAAACCCTTTTACGGCGGTAACCGTTACTTCATGTTCACCATCACCGTTTACAACGACGTGCGTATGGTGGGTGCGCCCCCTTCGTCGATCGGTAAATTCGGTGCCGATACCGACAACTGGATGTGGCCGCGCCACACGGGCGACTTCTCTCTCTTCCGCGTGTACACCGCTCCCGACGGAAAACCGGCCGAGTACAGTGCCGACAATGTGCCGATGAAACCCAAACGTTACTTCAATATCTCGTTGAAAGGCGTTGCCGAGAACGACTATGCCATGATTATGGGATTTCCCGGCACGACAAATCGTTACTATACTTCGTGGGAAATCGAAGATATGCGCGATGTGGTAAATGCCACCCGCATCAACATGCGCGGTGTGCGTCAGGCCGAAATGCTCGACGAGATGCTGGCCGATCCTGCCGTACGCATACAGTACGCCAGCAAATACGCCCGTTCGAGCAACTATCATAAAAACGCCATCGGCATGAACCGGGGTATCGATAAGCTGGACGTCATCGGCGAAAAGCAAAAAGAAGAAGAGGCATTGCGCCAGTGGTCGCGTGCCAACAATCACCCCGAGTATATCGCCGCCCTTGATAGCATCGAAGCCGTCATGAAAGAACTGTCGTCGGTCAATTATGCTTACTACCAGTTGCTCGAAGGTATCGCCATCGCTGTGGAGTTTTCACAAGTACCGCCTACGGGTGCATTGATAAAGGCACTTAAAGAAAAGAACCAGCCCCGTGTCGATTCCCTGATGACGATTCTGAAAGAAAACTACGGCAAGTTCGCCGACAAAAACTATAACCGGAAGGTCGACCGCCGGGTGGCCAAAGCCATGTTGAAGGCTTACCGCGATGCCGTACCCGAGGGTGAACGTCTTGCCATCTTCGACCTCATCGATAAAAAATTCAAGGGAGACATCGATCGTTATGTCGATGCGGCATTCGAGAAATCGGTATTTGCCGGTGATGCCAATTTCGAGAAATTCTGTAAAAAGCCTTCGGCCAAAGCGCTCGAAAACGACCTTATGGTAGCCCTCCGCAATGCGTATATAGAGAAATCGATAGAACTATCGGGCAAACGTAAACCGCTGAACGACCGCTTGACTCGCGCCAAGAAAATCTATATCAAAGGGTTGCTCGACATGGCCGGCGACGCTCCGACTTATCCCGATGCCAACTTTACCATACGCATGACCTATGGTAACGTATTGCCCTATTCGCCTGCCGACGGCGTAGATTATCGCTATTACACCACGCAACGGGGTATTCTCGAAAAAGAAGATCCCGATAATTGGGAATTTGTCGTTCCGGCCAAGCTCAAAGAGTTGATTATCAATAAAGATTTTGGCGAATATGCCATGGAAAACGGCGACCTGCCTTGCTGTTTCCTCAGTAACAACGACATTACGGGCGGCAACTCGGGCAGTCCCGTCATTAATGCCAATGGCGAACTGATAGGCGCAGCCTTCGACGGCAACTGGGAAGCCATGAGCGGCGACATTGTTTTCGAGAAGGATCTGCAACGCTGCATCAATGTCGATATACGTTACGTACTTTTCATTATCGACAAATATGCCGGAGCCAAAAATCTTATCGATGAAATGACGATCATACGATAAAAACTTCTTCCCTCAACCGGAAAAGCCGCTGTCAAGCGGCTTTTCCGGTATATACCATGAAATACTACCATACCCTCTTGTCATTCTGAAAGGCTTTGCCTTGAAGAATCTCCTGCTAAGACGTATGGCATGAGATCTCTCACATGCGTTCGAGATGACAATAAATTCCATGCCACGTGTATGTCATTCTGAACGTAGCGTAAGCGGAGTGAAGAATCTCTACCTAAGCACATGTCATTCTGTGGTGCAGAGTGCCGAAGAATCTTCTGTAAAAATGATGATCCCACCCTTTGGGTTTGTTGCCTGCTGGCCGCTGTTGCCGCAGGGCAGGAATTAATTCCCCAAGAAGATTCGAATGGCAAGTGGGGTTTTGTCGATGAACAAGGTCGTACGGTAATCCCTTTCCAGTACGATGATGTATGGCCTTTTTGCGAGGGGTTGGCTGCGGTGGAACTGAATAGCAAGTATGGTTTTATCAATAAACAAGGCCGTACGGTAATTCCTTTCCAATACGATGATGTATGGTCTTTTTGCGAGGGTTTGGCTGCGGTGGAATTGAACGGCAAATGTGGTTTTATCGATAAACGAGGCCGTACGCTAATTCCTTTCCGATACGATGGTGCAAGGTCTTTCAGCGAGGGGGTGGCTATGATGAAATTGAATGGCAAGTACGGCTGTATAGACAAACAAGGCCGTACGGTAATTTCTTTCCAATACGATGATGTATGGTCTTTCAGCGAGGGTTTGGCTGGGGTGAAATTGAAGGGAAAGTATGGTTATATCGACAAACAAGGTAATACGGTAATTCCTTTCCAGTACGATGATGTAGGGTATTTTCGCGAGGGTTTAGCTAGGGTGAAATTGAAGGGAAAGTATGGCTATATCGACAAACAAGGTAATACGGTAATTCCTATTCAATATGGTGATGCAGGTTTTTTCAGCGATGGGTTGGCTCGGGTGAAGTTGAACGGCATAGCGGGTTATATTAATACTCGGGGAAAATGGTTCTATACCAAAGCGGAAGGACAGAAGTGGTTAGCCAACGAACCTTTCTCGGCCTATGCCAAAGGTTATGTGGAGCAGCGTGTCAACGAATGGCAGAAAAAGGGGGAATTCGAAAAGACCGCCGACTGGCGGGCACGGGTCAACGAGCAGACGCGCAACGCCAAGATTGCCGCCTTGACCCGGGAGGCCGAGCAGCAATATATAAAAGAATATATCGGTAAAAAACCGTTGAATTATACCCTCGGCCGTTACGATGCCGACAACGAAGTCTATCTCATCACCTGCAACAACAAAAAGTTGCTGGTGCCTGTACCTATTGCCGAAGCACCGGCTTTCAAGCAACAGTGGGGGCGCGTAACCGTAACCTCGAAATGTTTTATCGAGAACGACCGGTTGGCCGTAGCCGAGGTTACTTTCTCACTTCCCGGGGGCAAGCGTTATCTGTACAGTAACGCTGCCTCACTTACTTACACGCAGGCCGATATTGCATACAATTTTGATCCCATAGAAATCGACCTCCCGGCTGCGGGCAGCCGCCCTGCCGGGAGGCAGACGGTGGGCACGGTAAATCTGCAAGCGGGGAAATCGGACGTCGATACCGACATACCGCAGGGAAAAACCTCGGCCGACCGTACCTTTGCCGTGATTATCGCCAACGAAAACTACACGCGCCTCGCACCCGTTACCTATGCCCTTGCCGACGGGAAAACCTTCGGCGAGTATTGCCGCCGCACGCTCGGCCTGCCCGATACCCATGTGCGCTACTACGGCGACGCCACTTACGGTACCATGCTCTTGGCCATGAAGGATATAGAGGATATTGCGGCGGCCTATGACGGGGAGATAGAGGTGATATTTTACTACGCAGGTCATGGCGCTCCCGATGAGACGACGCAAGAGGCCTACCTCATGCCTGTCGATGCATACGGCGTGGGGGGCGAGGCGAGTTATCCGTTGGCGCGTCTCTACAAGGAGTTGGGCAGCCTCGGCGCCGAGCGGGTTACGGTATTTCTCGATGCCTGTTTCAGCGGCTCTACCCGCGACGGGCAGATGCTGGCCTCGGCGCGCGGCGTGGCCATAAAGCCCCGTGCTACTGCGCCTACGGGCAACATGGTGGTGTTTACGGCGGCGCAGGGCGACGAAATGGCACTCCCTTACCGCGAGAAGGGGCACGGCCTTTTCACCTACTATCTGCTCAAAAAACTGAAAGAGAGCCGGGGGCAGGTAACCTGCGGCGAGTTGGGTGAATACCTCACCGAGCAGGTACGCCGCCGGTCGCAGGTCGTCAACCGTAAGAGCCAGACCCCTGCCGTGCTGGTTTCGCCCGCCCTCTCCGGCAGTTGGCAGACAGCCCCCATTCTCTCCCGCTGACCCCTCTTGGGCGGATATTGAGAAAAAACCGCCGCACAAAACGGTGCGGAATGGAAAGATTCCGTATATTTGTAGAGATGGCGGCTCGCTGAGGGAGAGGTATGCCCGAGTATGGATGCGGGTCGCCGAAAACTTACCTAAATGATGTACGTATGAAATTGACGAATAACTGGTTTACCTCCGTAACCGAAGGCGAAGGCGGGACGATGGTCATCGTATGCGGCCGCGATGAGATAGATGCGTTTATGGCGTCGGGGAAGTTCGGGGAGCGGGTAGAGATTACGTGGCCGTATGTGCGTACCGCCAACGGTATGCCCGATGAGGCGGAGGCTAAACGCATGGAGGAACCGCAGGAGGCTTTGCAAAAAGCGATGGAGAAAGACAAACTTTCGATACTTACCGGCGTATATACCGGCGACGGGGCACGGACGTGGATTTTTTACACCCGTAACATTCCGGCATTCGGCGAGCGTCTCAATCAGGCATTGGCCCCTTTTGAGCAACTGCCTATTACGATTTATACCGAGAAAGATCCCGATTGGAACGAGTATCGCGAGATGTGTTCGCTTTGCGAGGATGCGTGTCGCGACGTCCAGTCCGACGATGAAGGGTAGCCCGTATCTCCCTCTCTCGGGATAGAGTGCTCAATCAGGGAAAAACGGTGGAAATAGACCGCACACCGAGATGGGCAAATAAAAAGCGCAGGAGATTTCCTGCGCTTTTTATTTACAGTGTGGAGTGGGAGACGGTTTATTCTATCTCCATACCTTCCAATGTGAATCCTTCGATGTCGAAATGCAAAGAATCGGTTGCTTCGGTGCTCCACGGGAAAATGCGTATGCCCAGCCGTTCATTCGGCTTTACCGTTATGTTTACCGGCAATGTGATTTGTTGCGTGCCTTCGACGGCCCGTTGGTTCTCGCCCAAGTCGGTTCTCGGATAGAAATCGTTCCCTTTCGATGCGGCGACGCGGTAAGCGACTTTTCCCGACAAGGTGAAAGATACTTGTCTTACGATGACGCTCTTTTTCAGACCTTTGACAAAAAATTCGATGTAACGGCTACCCGATTCGTCGATGTCGGCCGGCCATGCGCCTTTCTCTATCGTAATACCCGAAGCCTCTTCCACCAAGCCTTTTAACGTATGATTTTTGACAGCGATTTTTTTCGGGGTCTCTTTGCTGATTTGTTTACAATCGGCATATACGGGCAGTGTACGTTTTATTTTCCCGCAAGAGATGGTTACTTTGTCGTCGATTTTTCCCGGTCGGGTGGGCTTGAAATAGAGATAGAAACATTGGTTCCACAATTTGCCGTCGGAGTATTCGATGTCGATTTGACGGCTTTTGGGCGCTTCCGGGCTCGATGCCACGGTCATGCCTTCGGGGGCGGTGATGGTTACTTTCCCGTTTGAACCGGGTAGGGCCAAGCCGACGAAATCGAAACAGATACGGGCTTCATCGCCTACATATAACGTGTTGAAATTGACGGACTCGGGATTCAGTACGATCGGGGTTTCCGGGTGTACCGAACGTTTGAGGATTCCCATCTCCTGCAATTCTTTGGCTACCATTTGTGCATAGAGGGCTGCACCGGTCGCTTGGGTATGGGTACCGTCTGTGGGCACATAGATGAGGGCGACCGTCTTTTTCTCGCCCAGTTTTTCGACGAAAGTTTTCGTCAGGGCGGTGTGGTCGATAAGAGGTACGTCCATATCGCGGGCTACCTGTTTCATGACGAATACATAGTCGAGCGTCGAGTCGGCCGGCGATGCGCTCAGGTTGTGGCAACCTTTGGCGCTGATCGTCCCGTCTTTCATAAAATAGCGGCGCACGATAGGGGTAACGAGAATCGGATTTCCGCCCGATTCCCGGGTTTCGTTCACATATCTTTCCAAGTTGGCTTTGTAATGCCCCCACGGGTCGGTACCCCGTCCGTCGTCGCTGTACGTGCCTCCACCTTTCTCATCATTGTGGGCAAATTGTATGAGTACATAGTCGCCTTTCCGAATATTGGCTTTGACCTTGTCCCAGAGGCCTTCGTTGATAAATGAGCGGGTACTGCGTCCGCCCCGGGCGTAGTTCATGACTTCCACATCGTCGGAGAAGAACTCTTGGAACATTTCTCCCCAGCCTCGGGTGCGGGTGGTATTTTCGGCGTAATCGGCCATCGTAGAATCTCCGATGGTATGTACGCGCACTTTCTTTTTGGCCTCGGCAGGCAGGAGAATACACGATAAGGCCAATGCTGCGAACAGTAATTTTTTCATGTCGGGATATTGAGTTTTATAAAGGTTTTATTTTTTCAGCCATGACCAGCGTTTACCCCAGTCTTCCATGGCATCGTTTCTCCATTTCGATACGGTTTTGCTTCCCAAGCAATCATTCTCTATGAGATTTTTGTCTCCGCGATCGGTAAACCAATTCTTGCCGACGGGATAGTCGGTTGCCCGTTTTTCCCCCGGCCACACATTTTCAATGGTGATTTCACCTTTCTGTTCGGGGAAACCCGGAATATCCGAAACGATGGTGTAGGGCAATGTTCCCAAATAGTAGGTCGTGTGTCTTACGGCATACACACCGTTGCCCAAATGGTATCCACCCCAATTTTGTTTTCCGATGGTGAGGGTGAAGCAGGTCGAGTCGGCCGGAATGTCTGTAACCGGACCTTTTATGCGGAATTCGATGATCGAGTAGACCGGTACCGTGTCTTGTGCCGTAGCCGGCCGGTCGATTATGACACGGGAACTGTAAGGCAAGCGTTCGAAGCTGCCGCCCCATGATTCTTTATAGGGGTCGTTCGGGTCGCCGTCCATCATATAGAGGAGCGAGGGCGTATCGCCCAGTTTCGATTGCCCTTTGTAGTAGTTGATGTAGTCGGCCCCCAAGTGTCCGGCACCTTTGATGTAGATGTCGTAGTAATTGCCGTTATAGCGGTCGGCGATTTTTTTGTTCCCGATGAAGCCCCGGTAAGCGGCGTTGTTTTCGATAAACCATAAGTCGGGGAAATTCTCTACGATATAGGCGTAGCTGTTTGTGCTCCATTTTTTATTGGGGCCGCCTATCCAGTAAATTCGTATTTTGTCTTGAATGTCGGGCGCATCGTGCAGGGCTTGGGCTATATCATCGAGACCGCCCCATACGAGTATCCATAATGGCCGGTCGCTCTTTTTCCGGGCGCATTTGACGATCCACTCCGAGCCCTCGGTCGGTGTCATATATCCGCAGTAGGGGGCGGCACCCCGGCGTCCTTGTTTGCAGATGGAACGAAGGTACTTGGGGGTAGCGAGATTTTTATTGTGCTTTTTCAGTTGGGGAAAGTCTTTTTCGTAGAGATCGATCATTCTCAACAGTTCGGCTTTGCTGCCGGAACCGTAAGAGGGAGAAGATACGAGACCCTCTGTATCGAACAGGTCGCTATACATCAGGAAGTGAGCTATCGACTGGTTGTCGTCGGGGTCGGTTCCTCCGATGTCGGTACTGATGAGAATACGGGGCTTTTCAGGAATCGGCTGTTGGGAAAAAACAGCCGAAGAACAGAAAATACATAGAACGGCAAAAAAAATTTTTTTGCTAGAAAATGTGTGTTTCATAGAATTAAGAAGATTTTGTTATTGATGATTTGCAAATCTAATGTAAAAAAATGGGAATAGAAAATTTTGTTATATTCGATCGGTAGATAGTCTCTGCATTTTACGCTGGATTATTTACATTTGCAGAAAATTATCCGGAGTAACGAATGAAAGTAAGGAAAGCGGTAGAAAAGGACTTGGGCACGTTGGAGCGCATTTTTGACAAGGCTCGTTTGTTTATGAAAGAGTCCGGTAATCCGGCGCAGTGGATCGACGGTTATCCTGCGCCCGACCGGATAATGGCCGATATAAAGAACGGCGATTGCTATTGTGTGGTAGATGACGCAGGGCATGTTGTGGGGACATTTGCTTTTATCGTGGGCGAAGATCCCAATTATAAAGAAATTCGTAACGGTAGTTGGCTCAACGACCGCCCCTATGCGACGATACACCGATTGGCTTCCGACGGCACTTGCCGGGGTGTGGCCGATACCTGTTTCCGCTGGTGTCTTGCCCGGCAGGAAAACATCAGAGTCGATACGCATGCCGACAATAAAATATTGCAACGGTTTTTACAAAAATACGGTTTTTCGTTTTGTGGTATTATCCGTGTGGCAAACGGTACCGAACGACTTGCTTTTCAGAAAGAAATTCGGAGTTAGTGTTGTCGACAATCCGCTTGGAAGAGATGTCGTTCCGTCGAAAATCTCATCGTCCCATTTTGTATTATAGACAAAATAGCCTTATCTTTGAACATCTGTATAGTAAAAACTTTGGCGGGAAATAGGTTGGAAAAGTTTCTGCCGACAGTTTTTTCGGAGACGTGGAAGTATGGAAGAATCGTCATTGAAAGAGAAAACGGCAAAAGGGCTGTTTTGGGGCGGGTTCAGCAACGGCATGCAGCAGTTGTTGAATCTCTTTTTCGGTATTTTTTTAGCCCGTTTGCTCTCTCCCTCCGATTATGGACTGGTGGGTATGCTCACGATTTTTACTTTGATAGCCGGCTCGTTGCAGGAGAGTGGTTTTATCTCGGCGATAACCAATCGCCGGGACGTAACGTCGAATGACTATAATGCCGTTTTTTGGTTCAGCATATTGGTTTCGGTCTCGGTATATGTCCTGCTTTTTTTCTGTGCCCCCCTTATAGCCCGCTTTTACGATGAACCGAGACTCATTCCTCTTTCGCGATTTATTTTCCTTTGCTTTGTCTTGTCGAGTACGGCAACGGCCCATAGCGCATACCTGTTCAGGAATCTCATGGTAAAGAAGCGGACGATAGCGCAGTTGTCGGCATTGGCGGTTTCGGGGACGGTCGGCGTAACAGCCGCTTATAACGGATTGGCTTACTGGGGAATCGCTTTGCAGAGCGTAATTTATGTTTTGGTCTCTTCGATGTGTTATTGGCTGCTTACGCCGTGGCGTCCGTCTTTTCATATCGATTTCCGGCCGTTGAGGGAGATGTTCGGTTTCAGCAGCCGGGTGTTGGCGACCAATATTTTCGTACACATCAACAACAATATTTTTTCGGTTCTTTTGGGACGGCTTTTTTCTGCTGCCCAAGTCGGCTATTATACGCAGGCGGCCAAGTGGAACATGATGGGGTATAATACGGTCAACGGAATGATTGTAGGGGTGGCCCAGCCGGTTCTTTCTCAGGTGGCCGGTGATAGAGCACGGCAATTGGCCGTTTTCCGTAAAATGTTGCGTTTTACGGCGTTCGTCTCTTTCCCGCTGATGCTGGGGCTTGCTTTCATTGCCCGGGAACTGATTGTTGTATGCGTTACCGGGAAATGGCTCGCCAGCGTACCTATGATGCAGATATTGTGCGTGTGGGGAGCATTCGTCCCGGTGCAGGGACTGTTTTCCAATCTTGTCATCAGCAGCGGGAAATCCCACATATACATGTGGAATACCATTATATTGTGTCTGTTGCAAATCGTTGTATTGGTATCGATGTCCCCCTATGGAATCGAAAATATGATCGTGGCTTTCGTGGCGGTGAATATGGCTTGGCTGGGGGTATGGTATCTGTTTGTCCGCCAGCAGCTCGATTTACGTTTTCTCGATTTGCTGAGAGACGTGCTCCCTTTTGCCCTCATCGCATTGGCAACGATGGCAGCGACCTATTATATAACGCGCGGAATTTCGGATATTTACTTGTTGTTGGCTGCAAAAGTGGTAACGGCGGCCGTTATATATGTGGCGATGATGTGGGTGTGCCGGGCCAAAGTGTTGCGCGAGAGCATCGAATTTTTGAGACGGCGCTCTGTCCGTCATGATCGGTAATCGTATGGATATGAAAAGAAACACGGTCTCCATTGTCATGTGCACCTATAACGGCGAGTCGTTTATACGCGAACAGCTCGATTCGATTATGGCGCAAACCTATCCTGTCGAGGAAATTATCATACAGGACGATTGTTCGACCGACGGTACGTTCGAGGTCGTGAGCGAGTATGCGAGCCGTTATCCGCATATTCGTCCCATACGTAATAAGACTCGGAAAGGGGTGAACGGTAATTTTTTCGATGCGTTGGGGAAGGCTTCGGGCGACTACATCGCTATTGCCGACCAAGACGATATTTGGGAACCCTACAAGATAGAACGTCAGATGCAGGCTATCGGCGATAAGCTTATGTGTGCCAGTTTTTCGCAACCTTTTTACGGCGACGGTAAAGATTACGCATTTGATTCCCGGGTGCCGAATTGCAGTCTGTTGCGTATGATTTACGTGGGTATTTTCCCGGGACACTCGACCGTCTTTTCCCGTCGGTTGCTTTCGCTCATGCCCGATCCTGCACCCATTGCCGTATATCGTTGTTACGATCTCATTTTGGCTTTGACGGCTGCCGCGTTCGACAGTATCGTGTTTCTCGGCGAAGTGCTTTCGAGGCATCGCCGCCATGCCTCGGCCTATACTTATATCGTCCCGACAAGCAGTCGCAAGAGTGCCGGGAATGTCTTCCGTTGGTTGCGGAGGACGTGGCGTTTACACAAGGAATTGAAAGATACGATACGTTTGCGCCTTTCGACTGCCGAAGAGTTTCTTTCGCATATCGATTCGGAAGAACCGGTATTGCAGAAAGCCTTGTATATGCTGCGTTTGCAGGCAAGTCTCTCTCGACTCGATTTTTTTCGTCTGCAACTCTTTTGTATGCGAAATTGTGAATATTTGTTATATACCCCCCCCCGTTGCAAAAAAACTTTAATAGATTATTTGAGGGGATTTTATTTCCCGATTTCGTGCAGCGATTATTTCAGATTTCTCAGTACCTCCCGGTACGATTGAGCGGAGGGTATCGGCGTATGGGAAATCGGAAAAAAGATATGGTCTGTCGGGGAGAAACTCGGAAGTGCATTTGTGGAAAGAAGATATTAAATTGTTATTTTTGTACACATATAATCTCTGTACCATGAGAAAAAATATAGCTGTGATATTGGCCGGAGGCATCGGTAGCCGTTTGGGATTGTCCACACCCAAACAGTTTTTTAAGGTTGCTGGCAAGATGGTGGTCGAACATACGGTCGACGTTTTCGAGCACAATCCTCGCATCGATGAAATTGCCATTGTATCGAATCCTTTCTATGTCGCCGATTTTGAATCGATAATCATAAAAAACGGTTGGAAAAAAGTGCTTAAAATACTCAAAGGAGGAGAGGAGCGCTATCATTCGAGCCTTTCGGCCATTCGGGCATATGAGGGCTGCGAAGTAAATCTTATTTTTCATGATGCCGTGCGACCGCTTGTAAGCCAGCGTATTCTCAACGATGTCATCGATGCTCTTGCCGATTATGAAGCCATCGATGTGGCAATGCCCGCGACCGATACCATTATACAGACCGATGGGGATTTTATCGAATCGATTCCCGACCGCAGCCGGCTGAGGCGCGGACAGACACCGCAGGCCTTCCGACTCGAAACGATACGGAAGGCTTATGATATAGCATTGAAAGACCCGGCATTCAAGGTTACCGACGATTGCGGAGTTGTCGTGAAATATCTGCCTGATGTACCCGTGTATGTGGTAATGGGGGAGGAGAGCAATATGAAGTTGACGTACAAAGAAGACACCTATTTGCTCGACAAGTTTTTTCAGTTACGTAAAAGCGAACTCGGACATGGTCCTATTGACAGCAAATCGTTGGATGGGAAAGTTACCGTCGTTTTCGGTGGCAGTTATGGAATCGGAGCCGACGTGGTAAAAGTGTTGCAGGCACATAAGGTTCTCGTTTATAGTTTTTCCCGGACACAGGGCGGTGTCGATGTCGGCGACAAAGATACGGTAACCCGAGTACTCGAAGATGTTTTTGCCGAGACGGGTCGTATCGATTATGTCATCAATACTGCGGGATTGCTGAATAAGCAACCTCTTGTGAGTTGCGATTATCGCACGATATGCGAGGCAGTGAATACCAATTATATGGGAACGGTAAATGTGGCTGTGGCCTCTTATCCTTACCTGAAAGAGAGCAAAGGCAAATTGCTGTTTTTTACTTCCAGCTCATATACACGGGGCAGAGCCTTTTATAGTATTTATTCGTCGACCAAAGCCGCTATCGTGAACTTCGTGCAAGCGATTGCGCAGGAATGGGAACCGTTTGGTATAAGCGTGAATTGCATTAATCCCGAACGTACAAAGACGCCTATGCGGATACACAATTTCGGTGTCGAACCCGACGATACGTTGCTGCCCTCCGAAAAAGTTGCCGAAGTTACCGTGCAATCTTTGCTCTCTGATTTTACGGGGCAGGTTATAGATGTGAAAAAGAACGAATATGAGTAATCCCAATCTTTCGGCTTATGTGGCCGATCATTTGCGTGCTTGCCAGTTGAAACAGCTTTCGATACTCGAAGAGGTCGATCGCATTTGTAAGAAACACGGTATCGGTTATTGGCTTGATGGCGGTAGTCTGCTGGGTGCTGTGCGTCATGGCGGGTTTATTCCCTGGGACGACGATATTGATATAGGTATGACGAAGTCCGATTTGGAACGTTTTGAAAAAATTGCTCCGGCAGAATTGCCCGAAACTCTTTTTTTACAGACACGCCGTAGTGATCCCGCTCACAAAAGTTCTGTTGTGAAAATACGCGATAGAAATTCTCTTTATATCGAAGATGCCGATTTTTTCAAGTCCGATTATGAAAAAGGTCTTTTTATCGATATTTTCCCTTTTGTATCGTGCCCGTCGATGCCTAAGTCGTTGGTGAAGCGGCTGGGGCATGGCGTTTCTATTGCGCACCTTATCTTACACAGGGCACATTACTATTCGCTTCGTTCTTTTGCGGAATTTTTTTATTTCGGGGGTAAATATCTCCTTTATAGAGGGCTATGGGGTATTTTAAAGCCTTTTTTCCCGAAAAGAACGTATATTTCCAATATCGTAATTCAAAACTGGTATGGGACAAGACATCGGAAAGATTCTGTTTTCCCGCTTTCCGAAATTATGTTTGAAGGAAGAAATTTCAATGCACCGGCCGATCCAGATGCTTATCTTCGGGATTTGTATCGGGACTATATGACAATTCCCCCCGAGGGCAAACGTAAAATACATGCCGTTTACCTTCACCCCGATTTGAAACAAGATATTCCCGATACGTCAGCAGAGTGAAAGATGTCTGTAATAAGGAGGTTGGTATTCTTATCTCAACGCATTCAATATCCTTTCGCAAGCGTGTCCGTCTCCGTAAGGATTGTAACTTTCTGACATTTGCCGGTAAACGTCCTCATTTTGCAGCAAGAGGGTAACGTTGTCCACAATGGCCGAAGTATTCGTACCCACCAATTTTACGGTTCCTGCCTCTACTGCCTCAGGGCGTTCGGTTGTGTCTCGCATGACCAAAACCGGTTTCCCCAGTGAGGGCGCTTCTTCTTGTACACCGCCGCTGTCGGTCAACAATAAGGTTGAGTGCTGCATGGCATAGACAAAAGGCAGGTAGTCGAGAGGTGAGATAAGATATATGTTGGGTGTGTTCGAGAGTAATTCGTAAACAGGTTTTTGTACATTCGGATTCAAATGTACCGGGTAGACGATGTCCATATCGGGGTGTTCCGAGGCTATTTGCCGAATAGCTTTGCAAATGTGCAAGAAGCCCTCTCCGAAATTTTCACGACGATGTCCCGTAACCAAGATATAAGGACGTTTGCCGATTGTGTAACCTTTTGCTTGAAGCTCTTTTTCTGTGGCCTCTTTTATATGGGGCTTTTTGTCGAAAATGCTTGTTGCCATCAATAAAGCGTCGATGACGGTGTTCCCGGTAACGAAAATTTTTTCGTCGGATATATTTTCTTTCAACAAGTTCTGACGCGATTTCTCAGTCGGAGCGAAGTAATACGTGCAGATTCGGTCGGTAACTTGGCGATTCATTTCCTCGGGCCAGGGCGAGAGCATATTGTAGGTACGCAAGCCAGCTTCGACGTGTCCTACGGGAATCTGTTGGTAAAAAGCGGCAATGGCAGCTGCCGTAGAAGTTGTCGTATCGCCGTGTACCAACACGATATCGGGACGGAAGTCTTTGAGTACGTCGCGTAACCCCAGCAGAACTCGGGAAGTGATGTCGTACAAGTCCTGATTGGGTGCCATGATGTTTAAGTCGTATTCGGGTACGATGTCGAATACCTCCAATACCTGATCCAACATTTGGCGGTGTTGTGCGGTAACGCACACTCTTGTCTCGAAATGTTCCGAGTCTTTTTGAAAGGCTTTTACCAATGGAGCCATTTTTATGGCTTCGGGGCGGGTTCCGAATACAAGCAATACTTTTTTCATGACATATTTGTCCTCTTTGCGGGTAAATGTTCTGTTATTTACGTACGCCGCAAAAATCTAATTCTATTTTTTTGTTGTCTTTGGGTAATTCTAAGAATGGTGTATGGCGCACGAGCCATACAATGATATCGGCTTTTGCATAAGCCTCTTTGCTGTCGGTCAGGTTGAAACTGGTGTGTGTCGATATATTGGGCTCCACAATCAGTACATCGGCACGGGCTTCGGAGATGATCCGGGAGGCAATGTATTTGGCCGGCGATTCGCGAAGGTCGTCGATGTTCGGTTTGAATGCAAGACCCATGCAGGCAACAATCGGTTCGCGTCCGTTCTTTTCTACGAAATTACGGCACGTTTCCAATACTTTATTGGCGCACCAGTCGGCTTTATAATCATTGGTTTCACGGGCACGTTTGATGAGTTGCGCCTGTTCTGGATAGTCCGATACGATAAACCACGGGTCTACGGCGATGCAATGACCGCCTACACCGCAGCCCGGTTGCAGTATGTTGACTCTCGGGTGCTTGTTGGCAAGTTCTATCAATTCCCACACGTCGATTTTTGCTTTGTCGCAGATCATCGATAACTCGTTGGCAAAAGCTATTTGAGAATCGCGGGACGAATTTTCGGTGAGTTTGCACATTTCGGCTGTCCGGGCATTGGTACGATGGAGTTTACCCTGTACAAATGCCGAATAAAACTCTATGGCTTTTTCTGTCGATTCGGGATTGATACCGCCTATGACCCGGTCGTTGTGTACCAGCTCGTAGAGGGTGTTTCCCGGCAATACCCTCTCGGGACAGTAAGCTATGAATATTTTGTCTCGCAGCTCGGGGCGCTGGCGATATATCAGTTCGGCCATACGTTCGGTCGTGAAGACGGGAGAGGTCGATTCTATGACGAAGAGGTCTCCCTCTTTCAGAAACGGGATAACCGAGCGTGTCGCCGATTCGACGTATGTGGTATCGGCACGGTGGTTTTGCTTGAAAGGGGTGGGAACGACAATGAAGAATGCGTCGGCTGCCTCGGGTTTGGATACAGCACGTAAATGACCGTTTTGTACCGATTCCTTGACAACTTTGTCCAACTCGGGTTCTACGATATGTATTTCTCCCCGATTGATCGTTTCGACCACCGATGGATTCACATCGACACCTACCACATCATATCCGTGATGGGCGGCTATGGCAGCTGTGGGTAAACCGATATATCCTAATCCTAAAAAAATGACTTTCTTCATTTTTGAATGCTGATGTCTTTGTATTTTGTGTGCGTGGCGGAATACTTTACCTGTGCGAGTGAGTCTTCGCACATAGCGCCGTCCAATAAAATGGTGCAAAATTACAAATAAAATATGATTTTGGAACTTTTTCATAGGGAAAAAAGGTATTTTTGCCGTATAAAATTATGGGAGGAATGAGGGTACTGCTTGTCAATACATCGGAACGCACCGGAGGGGCGGCTGTTGCCGCCGGCCGGTTGATGGTTGCACTTCAAAAAAACGGTGTTGAGGTAAAGATGTTGGTTCGGGATAAGAGCTCCGGTAACTCCGATGTCGTAGCCGTAGGAAACCGTTTTCTCATGCAGTGGCGTTTTTTATGGGAACGCATAGTCGTGTGGGCGGCAAACCGTTTTAGGAAACATCACCTTTTTGCGGTCGATATAGCCAATGCGGGAGTAGATATTACAAGTACGCCCGAGTTTAAGCAGGCCGATGTGATACATTTGCATTGGATAAATCAAGGAATGCTTTCGCTTCGGGATATTCGGAGGGTTCTCGATTCGGGAAAGCCTGTTGTCTGGACGTTGCATGATTTGTGGCCGTGTACAGGGATTTGCCATTATCCGTCCCGTTGCATACATTTTCACGACGTTTGCCACGACTGTCCTTACCTTTGGGGCGGAGGGAGCAGTCGCGATTTGTCCCGAAAAATTTTTCGACGTAAAGAAAAACTTTATCGCGGCCGGCATATAACGTTCGTCTCGTGCAGCCGCTGGTTGGGAACAGAGGCCTGCCGCAGCGCCCTTTGTGTCGGGCAGCATGTAACCAGCATTCCCAATCCCATCGATGTGGCGTTTTTCAAGCCGGGCGATAAAAATGAAGCCCGCCGGAGATGCGGTTTCCCGCTGGATAAAAAACTGCTGCTTTTCGGCTCTGTGAAAATATTCGATGAACGGAAAGGCTTCGATTATCTGGTGGAAGCCTGCCGGATTCTCCTCGAAAAATATCCCGATATAAAAGAAAAATTGGCTGTTGTGGTAATGGGTAAATGTTCGCAAGAACTCGAAGACCGTTTGCCGCTTGCCGTTTACTCTACCGGATATGTCGAAGACGAAACCCGCATGGTGGATATATATAATGCGGCCGACGTCTTTGTCATACCCTCGCTCGAAGATAATCTGCCCAATACGATCATGGAGGCGATGGCTTGCGGTACTCCTTGCGTGGGATTCGATACGGGTGGGATACCCGAAATGATCGACCATGACGTCGATGGTTATGTGGCACGATATAAGTCGGCGCAAGACTTTGCGCACGGTATTTATACCTTGTTATATGACGTAGACCACAGGGCCTTTTCGCACGAAGCCCGGGAAAAAGTGCTTTCGGCTTACGCTCCCGATGTTGTGGCCGGCCGCTATATCGCTCTTTACCGCAACGAAATCGAGAAGTGTGGAACATGTGAAAAATCAAAGCCCTCTTAAATTTCACTGTTTCACTTATTATATTTACCTTTGCGGGAGAAAAAAGCAACGCTTATGTCCGATACTGTCGCACAATTTGAGAAAGTTATTTCTATCTGCCGGGATCTCTTTTCCCGCAAACTCGAAGATTACGGTGCGTCGTGGCGTATCATGCGTCCTTCGTCGCTGACCGACCAGATATATATCAAAGCTAAACGCATACGGAGTATCGAGGAAAAAGGCTCGTCGATGATCGACGAGGGAATACGATCCGAAATCATCGGCATTGTCAACTACGGTATCATAGCTCTTATCCAGCTCGAACTGGGATATGCCGACCGTGTAGATATAACCAATGAAAAAGCCCTCGAACTGTACGACAAATATATGACGGTAACCAAAAATCTCATGTATGCCAAGAATCACGATTATGACGAAGCGTGGCGAGGTATGCGTCCCTCGTCATATACCGATTTGATTCTCATGAAAATATGCCGGACCAAACAAATCGAGAATCATGAGGGCGTTACGCAAGTTTCGGAAGGCGTAGATGCCAATTATATGGATATGGTCAATTATTCTCTTTTCGGATTGATAAAGATCGAATATGGTGAATAGATCGGCACGTACTCTGTGGCTGCGGAACATACAGCCGACGTTTGTCGTATTGGCACGGTTGGTTGTCGGTGCGACATTTGTCTTTTCGGGATTTGTCAAGTCGGTCGATCCTATGGGTACGTCGTTGAAGATACGGGAGTATTTGTCGGCGTTCGAGCTCGATTACATAATGCCCATATCTCTTTTTCTGGCTATGTGCATAGGCGTGTATGAATTGGTGTTGGGCGTGAATACGCTTTTCGGCTCTTACCGACGGGTAACGTCGATCTTGCTATTTCTCACGATGCTTGTCATGACGCCGCTTACATTGTATTTGGCGCTTGCCGATCCGATCAGCGATTGCGGTTGTTTCGGCGAAGCCGTGTATCTTACCCATTGGCAGTCGTTCTCCAAAAATGTCGTTTTACTGTTGTTGACGGTTTTCCTTCTTCGCTGCAATCATCGTCTCAGGGGAGTGTATCATAAAGAAATTCAGTCGTTGACGGTATATTTTGTCGTGCTTTTTGCCGTAGGAATGTCATTGTATGCTTATTATTTCCAGCCGGTATTCGATTTCCGTCCGTATAAGTTGGGTACGAATATAGAAGAGGCCATTTCGCTCGAAACGTTCGACGAGCCGCGATATGTATTCCGGAATGGCGATGTTCGCGCCGAGTTTACCGTAGACGAACTTCCGTCGGATACGGCTTGGCATTTTGTCGAGCGCATAGATGCTCCCGCGCCGTCGGTACACAGTATTCAGAATTTTGTGGTTTATGACGGCGAAGATGATATTACCGAGGCGATACTTTCCGATCCGAATTATACGTTCTTGATTTTATCCCCCTCTCTCAGTGCGGCCGAAAGCAGTGTCATCGATAAAATCGACGAGCTTTACGATTATACGCAGGAGTACGGGTATAACCTCTATTGCCTTACGGCTTCCTCGCCCGAGGAGATCGCCGAATGGCAGGACAACACGGGAGCCGATTACCCCTTTTATTCGATGGACGCATCGACCATACAGACGATTGTACGGGGAAATCCCGGCATTGTTCTGTTGCATGATGGCGTTATCGTGCAAAAAGTGCGTCCGGTGCATTTGCCCGAAGAAGCCGAGTTGAATGCCCCGCTCGACGAATTGCCTTTCGGCCAGCTCAGGCCATACACATTTCGGCGTCCGCTATTGACGGTATTGGTGGTATTTTTCGTGCCGATGTTGCTGTTGCTGCTTACCTCGAAGACTGTCGAAGCCTATGTCGTGCAGGCGAGGGTGCGCCGTGTCGCCCGGTTGCGGAAAATAAGAGAAGCCGTCATGGAAAAAAATCGTAAAAATAAAGAAGAGAACCAATTATAATAACTTAGAATCATTATGAGAAAAAACATTGTGGCAGGGAACTGGAAAATGAATAAGACCCTGCAAGAAGGTTTGACATTGGCAAAAGGTATTGAAGCCGCTTTGGCTGGTAAAAAAGTAAATTGCGATGTGATTATCGGTACGCCGTTCATACATCTTGCGTCGGTGGCTCAGGCTATCGATACGAAAAAAATCGGTGTTGCTGCGGAAAACTGTGCCGACAAGGCTTCGGGTGCCTATACCGGAGAGGTTTCGGCCGCTATGGTTGCCTCTACCGGTGCGGAATATGTGATTTTGGGCCACTCCGAGCGTCGTGCTTATTACCATGAAACACCCGAGATACTCAAAGAAAAAGTTCTCTTGGCTTTGGCTAATAATCTCACCCCGATATTCTGTATCGGCGAAGTTCTCGAAGAACGCGAAGCCGGTAAACATTTCGATGTCGTAAAAGCACAAATCGAAGAATCTCTGTTCAATTTATCGGCCGAAGATTTCGGGAAAATCATTCTTGCTTACGAACCTGTATGGGCTATCGGTACCGGCAAGACCGCTACGGCTGCCCAAGCTCAGGAAATGCACGCGTTTATCCGTAAAACCCTTGCCGATAAATACGGCAAAGAAGTAGCCGAAAATTGCTCCATACTCTATGGCGGAAGCTGCAAGCCCTCCAATGCCAAAGAACTGTTTGCAAACCCCGATGTAGATGGTGGTTTGATAGGTGGTGCCGCACTCGAAGTAGATTCGTTCATGGGCATTATCGAAGCATTTTAAGCCATATAAAAACCGGAGAGAATCGGACGGTTACAAAATCGTCCGATTTCCCTCTTTTATCACCGTTACCCCTTATGTTGAAAAAAACGCTTCTTCTTTTTTCTCTCGTTTTGAGTTGTGCCCTCCCGGCGGCTGCCCAGTCTTATAGTGCAGATACGACGATTGTGCAGTCGTTGAACCGTTCGATGAACGGCGCTCGGGTGGTACTGCATCAAGATTCGGTACTTGATGTGCGTCTTTCCCGTAACAGCGGTACACAGAAAGTCGATAAAGAGGGAAATATCGCTACGCAAGGATATCGGATACAGCTTTTCTCCGATAATAAACGCAATTCCCGGGAAGAAGCCGAATTACGTTCGGACGTTGTTGCCGGGGATATGCCCGAGATACCGATTTATGTAACTTATCTTTCTCCGTTTTGGCGTCTGCGTGTGGGCGACTACCGCACTTACGAAGAGGCCAATGCGCAGATGCAGGTCTTGAAGAAAAAATTTCCAAAATATTCGGTCGAGATGCGTATCGTCAAGGACGAGATCGTATTGCCGTTGTATAAAGAATAAGGTCATGTCTGACAGTATACAGAATCTTTCGGACGACCAACGGGTAGAGCTGTTGGCCGGACATTATAAAGCCATACTCGAAATTCTGGGAGAAAATCCCGACCGCGAGGGCTTGCTGAAAACCCCGATGAGGGCAGCTAAGGCCATGTTGGCGCTTACATCGGGTTACAGGAAATCGCCCGACACGATTATCAAGTCGGCTTTGTTTGAAGAAGAATACGGTTCGCGGGGACAAATGGTCGTTGTGAAGGATATTGAGTTTTATTCATTTTGCGAGCATCATATATTGCCATTTTTCGGGAAAGCCCATATCGGGTATATACCGAATGGCCGTGTAACCGGCCTCAGTAAATTGGCTCGTCTGGTCGATGCCTTTGCACGTCGGTTGCAGTTGCAGGAGCGGCTTACGGCCGAGATATGCAAGAGCTTGCAGGCATCGCTCGATGCGCAGGGCGTTATTGTTGTAATCGAATCCCGCCATTTGTGTATGCAAATGCGGGGTGTGGAGAAGCAGGGTGCGGTAACGACGACCAGTTCTTATACGGGGGTCTTTGAAGATTGGGCGAGACGGGAAGAATTTTTCTCGATGATAGGTCGTCGGTAAATCGTTCATTTACAAATGACTTGAATTTTTTTGAAGAAAAAAGCCTCTAACTATTTGTACAAATCAAACAATCGCCGTATATTTGCAACCGCAAACGCGAAAATAGCTCAGTTGGTAGAGCATAACCTTGCCAAGGTTA
>UMHU01000993.1_pt1 | contig 41443 bp, 40 predicted proteins | sample 1965591 | NCBI WGS metagenome assembly UMHU01 (sample SAMEA4836101, study PRJEB28245) | human gut metagenome | biome: gut microbiome; material: fecal sample | place: Denmark | collected 2008
GTCGGACTCTACGAACACGCACCGCAGATGAAAGCTGCCGATGCCTCTGATTGCAGACAGCGACTCGGTGTTTTGGGGAGATTACTCGCCGAACTATGAATATGTCTGCAACATAATTTTTCGTATGTAGTAAAAGCCGCAGGATTGCGGGTATGTGATTTCTGCAAATACACAGAGTCACCCACAAAACGGGCGCAAAAAGGTGCGTCAATGAAAACAGCCTGTTCATTGGCGGTGCTTACTGCACAGTTATAACAATATTCTGGGGGGATCCCTCCAAAAAAGTTACGCAAAAACGTCATCTTCTCCTTGTAAACAAGGCAGAAATATGATAAAAATTTTCAAAAAAGCGATTGCTGAGCATTTTTGCTGCGAGTCTACTACATACGAAAAATTATGCTGTACCGAAGCGTCTGCATCGATAGGAAGCGCAATTACGGTTTGACCTCCTGAAGTCGGGCTGCATCGTGCTATTTTTTACCAATGCTTTTAGCAAACACAAAAGCAATCGTTTGTGCAGCTGCAAATGTGTCCGCTACACGGCAGGAAAGGAAACAGTATGGCAGGCCGATATTCAAAACAAGAGCTGAAGGACAAGCTCCAGCGCTCCGCGCTTCATCTTGTAGCGACGGAGGGCATCGAGCGTCTCTCGACGAGGAGACTGTCCGCAGGCTGCGGATTGTCCGACCCGTACATCTACCAGTGCTACAGCGATATACCGGAGCTGCTGGCGGATACATTCCTGCGGGTGGACTGCGAAGTGGCGGAGCTGATGAGAACCGTCATCGGGACGCAGTTCATCGCTCCTGCCAAGCCAGTGAAGCTGGCTGATGTGTGCCGACTGCTTTGGGGTGCGTACTGGCGATACCTGATGGAGGACCCAGAAAGAACGGTGTTCTATTGGCGCTACTATCAGTCCGGCTACTACAACCGGGATATTCTGGCTGTCCGGGAGAAGAATTTCCGGGTGTTCACCGATTTTATTGTCAATACCGGAAAAACGTTGGGTCTCTCCGACGATGCCCAGCGGCTGGCCATTGTGACCATGCTCATCGACGATACCGTTTCGGCGGCGGTGAGGATACACCTGGGCTATATACAGAAGGATGCCGTCAGCGAGGACGATATTTTTTACTCCGCCTTTTCTCTGCTACTGCGCAAGATCGACCCGCTGATCGGAATCAGCGGCGCAGCAAATCTGACGCCTGCGGAGGGAAGCCCTCGATGACGGAAAAGGAACTGAGAAAGCTCAACCGCTATGAGCTGCTGGAAATGCTGCTTGCGCAGGGGAAAAAGCTGGAGCGGCTTGAACACGAACTGGCCGAGGCAAATGAGAGGCTGGCGCAGCGGCAGCAGATCGTTGCGACCTCCGGCACAATGGCCGAGGCGGCAATGCGTCTGAACAGAGTTTTTGAGGCTGCGGACAGTGCTGCGAAAGAATATCTCAGCAACATGGAACTGATCGCAAACAGCTTACTTGATGATGCACGACGCAAAGCGGCTCGTATCATTAAGGATGCGGAACAGCAGGCGCGGATATATTCAGAGCATTTGGAGGAGCAGAATGACCCACAGCGAGAATACAGGCAAAAAGGAACAGCCGATACCTTCACTGGAGGAACTGAGTGGTGAACTGCGCCGGGAGAAATTCCGCCGACGCTACCGAAAGCTTCTGCGAAGCACGATCTATGCGCTGGTCGTGGTGGCGGCTGTCAGCGTGCTGATCGCCACGCTGCTGCTGCCGGTGCTGAAGATCTACGGCACCTCCATGAATCCCAATCTGACGGAGGGCGACATTGTGGTTTCGGTGAAGTCACCCTCCCTTGAAACGGGCGATGTCATCGCATTTTACTACAACAACCGGGTGCTGGTCAAGCGGGTGATCGCCACCGGCGGAGAGAGCGTATATATTGACGCCGCCGGAAATGTATCCGTGAACGGAACCCTTTTGGACGAGCCGTATCTTGCGGAAAAGGATGCCGGAACAAGCGATTTGGATTACCCTTATGTGGTGCCGGCGGGGACATACTTTGTGCTGGGTGACCATCGGGAGAGCAGCGTGGACTCACGCAGCTCGCTGGTGGGCTGCGTGGAACAGAGCGAGATCGTGGGGAAGATAATCTTCCGTGTCTGGCCGCTTTCATCATTTGGAAAGATAAAATGAATTTTCAGAAAGGAAATATGCGGTGAATCGGGATATTCAGCGACAAACGGAACAACTGAATAAAAAGCGCCTACTGCGGCAGCGTTGGCATCGGTGGTTCTCTATCCCCGCCTGCGCCGTGGTGTTCGTGACGGCGTATGCGCTGATCCTTCCGGCCATCACGCTGGACACCGCACCGGACACCTACTGCGGGCAGGAGGAACATATCCATACGGATGAATGCTATGAGATCCCGGGCGTACCGGAGCATACCATCATCGACTGTCCGGTACAGCAGGAACTGCACATTCATACCGCAGCGTGCTATGGAGAAGACGGTGCGTTGCTCTGTACGGAGGATTCGCCGCAGATCATCCATCACCACGACAGCTTTTGCTTCGATAGCAGCGGTGAGTTGCTCTGCACGCTGCCGGAGGTGAGTGAGGAGGATGTGCCCGGCGGTATGGTACACCAGCATACGGCGGATTGCCTGACGACTGTGCCAGCTGTCGCACCGGAGGGTCTGCTGTGCACGAAGCCGGAGCATATCCACACAGCGGACTGTCTTGACCCGGAAAAATGGGACGTGACGGCGGTGGACGGCGAAGAGGACTGTGGGGACGACCCATATCTTATCGGACGAGACACATCGCTTATCCCTCTGACGGAGATGACAGGCGCAGAGCTGTTCGCCCTGACCGACGAGGAGCTCGTTGCGCGGACGCAGGAATTCCTATCGCTGACGGACGAGGAATTTGAGGGGCTAAACGAGCGCATGGCCGCACTGGTACGGGATATGGCGCCGGCGGAGAACGTTGCACAGACGGAAGCGGGGATGCTCCGCATCGCACCGCAACGCACACCGGCAACCGCTGCCATCGACCCAACAACGGCCACGCTCAAGATGCAGGACAACATTGCGGTAAACGGCCACTATGACCTGTCCCTCAACGGCGGAGACGCCCAAGCGGGCGGACAGGTGTCCTACCGCTGGTATCGGACGAAGGACAACGGTACACGGGAGGCCGTCGCACGGAGCTTCTACCGCAACGCCGATGGTACCACCTCCTCCAACCTCGGGCCCAGCGGCAGCTACCTGTATTTGGCGCTGGATGGCGGCGGAGTGACCGATGCGGTGTCCTCCGTGGAATACGAGGCAGTCCTTGTACTCAACGGCACGGAAACCAGCGTCAATGCCAGTATCACCAATACCGACTATAACAAGTCCGTGCTGAACGGCAGCTTTGAACGCCCTCAGAACAACCGGGCGTCCACGCAGTACGATCAGGGGTACACGGGGCTGGAATGGCGCACCACCGCCACCGACAATAAGATCGAGATCGTGCGGCTTACCGACCAGACCCTGAGCAGTTGGAGATACAGTTATAGCTACCGAAGCGGATGGTCGTACATAGATGTGTGGCCCGTCGACGGCAACCAGTATGCCGAGATCAATGCGGAGCAGGACAGCGCTCTATACCAGAGCATCCTGACTGTCCCCGGCACAACGATGAACTGGCAGCTCTATCACGCACAGAGACCAGGGTGCGGCTATAAGATCGGACGCGATAAGGACACCATGTATCTGTGCATCGTGTCGGATACGCGGGCGAAGCAGTATTTCAGCAGCACCGAGAGCCTGCGCTCACATGTAAAACAAGTGCTGGGGAACGAAACGGTCTATAACGAGGACGGCCTTTACATCCAGAAGATCTCAGACGACACGACCTGGGGCAAGTATACGGGCACCTATACCGTGCCGGAGGGACAGTACCTGACGCGCTTCTTCTTCCTCAGTGAAGAGTACACAGGCGGGGGACTCGCCGGTAGACCGACCCTCGGCAACTTCCTGGATAATGTCTGGTTCAGTCAGGAATTGCCCGATCCCTCATCCAACGAGGCCACCATCACTATTCAGAAAACGGTGCGGGGCGACCTTACCGCCGAACACCGCGCCGAACTGCAAAGCCGCCTCTATTTTGAAATACGGGAGGGTGACACGGTATTGCAGACCCTTCCTGCCGCCGCACTGGGCGACTGGAAGCAGAATGGCAGCGACTGGTGGATCAGCAAGAGCATCCCCATCAGCGACGAATGGGTCGGCAAGACCGTGGATGTTGTGGAGTGCAGCTACGAGATGGACGATCTCTCCTACACCGTTACGACGGAAAAGTCTGGGCAGGAGACGACGCTCAGCCCACACAGCCAGCCCAAATTCTCCTTTGTCAACGACTATCGGAAATCCGCTGCGACGCTGACGGTGGAAAAAATCGTCAACGGCACCGATACCTCCGGCAGTTTCCCCTTTGTCGTGTCCTGCGTCATCACTGATCCCAACACCGGGGAGAAAAAGACGGTGCATGAGGAGTTCACGCTGACGAATCATGGCGTGCAGAATGTTGCCAACCTGCCCATCGGTGCGGAGGTCACGCTGACCGAGACGAAGTACGACGGCTATACCGCCGCCGTGTACCAAGGCGGCAAGCAGGTGGCGGATAGCGGCACATATACCTTTATCATCACGGAAAACACCGAGCTGACCGTGTATAACACTATGGGCGTGCCCCTGCCCGAAACAGGCGGCGCGACCCCCTACCTTTTCATCTACGGCGGACTTTTCCTGATGCTCTCCGCCGTTGTGACCGGATATATTCTCAGGCGCAGGTACGGAAAGGAGGGCTTGGGGTAATTGGATCGTCTCTCCCGACCGGCGTGCCGGCACGGCAGCGCCGCAGGATATATCCCGGAGATACAGCAAGCAGAAATTTCATAAAAAGAGAAAGGAATAAGACCATGAAACACACGAAGAAAGCGCTGGCGCTGCTCATGGTGCTGGTCATGTCGCTGTCGCTGTTGACGGTGACGGCCTTCGCCGCAGGAACAGGCAAGATCACCATTGAGAACGCCACGGCGGGCATGGAGTACAAGCTCTATAAGGTTTTCGATGCCAGCTATATTGACGGCACGGCCGACGGCACAAAGCCTGCCGGTGCGACCTACACGATCAAGGATACTGATCCGTGGTATTCCCGTGTCAATGCAGATGGCAATCCCTTTACGCTGACGCCGGACACCGCACATCCTGGTACCTACATCGTCTCTATTGCGGAAGGCCAGCAGGAAACCGCTGCGACTTGGTTTCAGAATGTAAATACTTCCACTCTGGAGGCAACACAGACTAAAACCCCCACCAACAACACCGTGACATTTGACGGACTGGACAAGGGCTATTATTACATCAAGAGCGGAGTGGGCGCTACCGTGACACTGACCCATGCCAATGAGACAAGAACAGTGATCGACAAGAACCAGCAGCCCGGCTGGGGCACTGATCCGGATGACGGCACCAAGCCCGGCGGCAAATTCATCAAGACCGGCGCCAACGGAACAGGCACGGAATACGGCACTCTCGGCACCGCCGACATCGGCGGCAAGCTGGACTACAAGATCGACATTTTCAGCGCCACCAACTATCAGGGCGATAAGATGATCAAGGAGTATATCATCGAGGATACGGAGAGTCCCGCCGTCTTCATGCACTTTAGCACCATTAAGGTTTGGGTCAACGGTACCGAGCTGACAAAGGGCTGGGTCGAGGGTGTAGACGAAACTTCTGACACCAGCCACGCCATCGGATCTTCCACGACTCCCGCCACTTCAAAAGACGATGCCGACTGGTATGTGGAGAACACCGATAATACCGACAGCAAATTCAGCATCCACATTAACTGGCTGAAAAGCGATGGAGCCTTCAAGTTTGACAACAACGGCAAGCCCAATGTAATCAAGATCACCTATGAGGGCGTGCTGAAAAGCAAGGGCGTGGTCTACGGCGACAACGGTAACCTGAACACCGCGACGCTGTTTGTCCTGCCGAACGGCTCTACGACAAGAGCACAGGTCGGCAATCCCAGCGAAACCAAGGCCGTTACCTACTCTGGCGAGCTGTTCAAGTACACAACGGAGAATGGTGTCAAAAAGCCTCTGGCTGGTGCAGAGTTTACGATCATGCGGGCAGGTGAAACAGAGCCGCTGGCGTTCTATCCCTCCAAGGCCTATGCCGGTGTCTATTATCTGGCAACTGATGAGAACTGGAACTCCGAGCATGTTGACCATTCTGATTCCTCGAAGAAGGAGAGCATGAAGGTCACCACGCTTGTGACCCCTACTGACGGCATGATCATCACCCGTGGTCTGGCTGGCGGCGAATACACCATAACGGAAACTAAGGCCCCCGGTGGCTACAACAAGCTGACTGCCTCGATCAAAATGCCTCTGGAGCAAGGCGGCAATCCGACTGCCGGCGTTAACGTAACAGATGTCAACAAAACGCTGGCGGCTGACGGATCACCGCTGTCAACTCCCGTCGCATTTCAGAATGTCCATGTAAAGGAGATCGAGAACAACAAGGGAACCGTCCTTCCTGAGACTGGTGGCATCGGCACCACGCTGTTCATCACGCTGGGCGCACTGGCTGTCATCGGCACGGGACTGTTCCTGGTAACCAATAAGCGCATTTCCAAGGAGAATTTCTAATCAAACCACTCAACGGCGGCATGGCGGGGGAGCTTACCTCCCCCGCCTCACCGCCCCATGACCGCAGGGAGAAGCCCATGAAGATCGGACGAAAAATCACGCTGATATTGCTTGCTATATTCTTCATAGGTCTCTCCCTGCTGTTATACCCATCTATCAGCAGCTATTGGAACTCCATCACCCAGTCCAAAGCGGTGGAGGACTATGACGCCATGCTGAAAAGCCTGACGCCCAAGGACTACTCGGACATTTTCGCAGCGGCGGAGGACTATAACACCCGTCTCGCGGCGCTGGATTTCCCGCTTACGGAGCATACGGCGCTGACGGAGGACTATAACTCTGCGCTGAATGCCTCCGGCGACGGGATGATGGGGTATATCGACATCGATAAAATTCAGGTGAAGCTGCCCATTTATCACGGCGTGAGCGGCGGCGTGCTCAGTCATGCGGTGGGACACATCGAGGGCAGTAGCCTACCCGTTGGTGGCGAGAGTACGCACTGTGTACTGTCAGCGCACCGCGGGCTTCCCAGCGCAAAGCTGTTTACTGATCTCGACAAGCTGGAAATCGGAGACACTTTTCGAATCACCGTCCTTGATCGGGCGATGATTTATGAGGTCGATCAAATCAAAACAGTCCTGCCCACCGATGTGGGCGACCTGCTCATCACCGAGGGCGAGGACTATTGTACGCTCATCACCTGTACGCCCTACGGTATCAATACCCACCGTCTGCTGATACGGGGACACCGCATGTCATCGGAGGATCTGCGGAAAATGCAGGTGCTGTCCGACGCCTTTATCGTGGACAGGCTCATCGTTACGCCCATCGTGGCATTACCCATTATCTTTATACTGATGCTCTATGTGTTTTTCGAGCCGCCCAAGAAAAAATTGCCCATAAATGAGGAGGGAGAGATCGAATGAAAAGAAAACTGCTCTGCCTACTGCTCTCCATGCTGCTGGTCACAACGACGGCACAGGCTGCGGAAAAGCCGAATGCTGCCGTGGACACCTCCCGCAGCTGCACCTTGACACTGCAATACGCCGCCTCCGGACAGACCGTCCGGCTGTACCGTGCGGCGGACATTTCGTCCAACGGGCGTTACACCCTCTGCGGTGCGTTCGCGGGATACGGCATCTTTATGCCCGCCGGGAACGGTCAGGCGGAGTGGGATGCCCTGCGTGACACTCTGCTGGCGTATATAGCGGCGGATGCCCTCGCGCCGGACGGCACCGCCGTTACCGGCGCGGACGGAAGGGCTGTGTTTACCGGGCTTTCCGCAGGTATGTACCTTGTGGATGAGGCCGACATGGAAGTGGGCGGCAGCACCCGGCAGTATGTGCCGTCGCTCATTGCCGTTCCCGGCGTGGGCGGAGGTGGAAATTGGAGATACGATGTGACCGCCGCACCCAAGTACACCGAAAAGCCCGGCGGGGACGAGCCGGACACGCCCGTCACCTACACGGTGGTAAAGCTCTGGGCGGGAGAAAAATCCTCAGACAAGCGCCCCGCCAGCGTGGAAATCGTCATCTACAGAGACGGCGTGGAGCAGGAAAGGCAGACGCTGTCTGCCGACAACGATTGGATGTACCGCTGGACGGCTGTCGGCGGCACATGGATCGTTTTGGAGCGAAATGTCCCGGAGGGCTACGCCGTCACGGTGCAGCGCAGCGGCAGCAGCTTCTTTGTGACCAATACGCACAGTGCTGTACCCGACCCGATACCCACGCCGGAGCCTACCCCAAAACCTACGCCGGGGCCGGGAGACAGACCTCAGACGGGAGACGAGTCCCACCTGACGCTGTATATCGTCTGCATGGCGGTATCCGGGCTGGCGCTTCTACTGCTGGGAGTGTTGAACAGAAATCAGAAGCATGAAAAGAAATAGAACATTTTCCGGGCTACTCCTGCTTGCGGGAGCGATTTTGGTGGCAGCGGCGGTGGGGCTTGCCTTGCTCAGCGTATGGAAAAGTGCGGCGCAGCGGGATGAGCGAACCGAGGCTGCGCATCGGCTGCAAATGCTGACGGCTGAGCCGATCGCCGGCGTGATCGGCGACCATGCCGACGAGGAAATGCCCCGGCTGGAGCTGAACGGGCGTGACTACATCGGTCTTATAGAACTGCCGGAGTACGGCGTTTCGCTGCCAGTGGCGGCGGATTGGGACACAGGATCGTTCCCGTTCCGCCCCGCGTGCTACAGTGGAACACTGTATAGCGGGACATTGGTCATTGGCGGCAGCGGCGGTGAGGACTGCTTCGCCTTTATCAGTCAACTGGACGCCGGAGAATGCGTGATGTTCACCGATGCACGGGGCGTTCGGTATGCCTTCACCGTGTCGCGGATTACACACCATGCGGCGCTGGGCGCAGCGGAGCTGGAAGACCCGGAATCGTCGTTGCTGCTTTTTGTGAAGACGGGTAGGACATATCTGCTTGTGCACTGTGTAACCGCATAAAAACAGAATAAACCGACAATAAGATGCTTTGAGAGATCCGGCAGATATTCGACTATAGGCGGCATAACAACCGCCGAAGCCATTTGTGCCATGACGATCCTGAATTTTCGTGAAAATTTTGAGCGTGGGAGAGACTGCTGTATTGCAGTCTCTCTTATTTTTTCTCTATGATCGCTGCAAGATCCACACGGATGCCGTATTTGTCCAACAAGGATATAGCCTTGGCTTTATGTCAGAAGGGCGGTTTCTATGGGATGTCCTCCTCCCCTCGACGCTGTCTCCTCCGAGTAAGTACATTCTTCCTCTATTTGTCCATGCGCAAGCATAAGACAAGTTGATTCGTTGCGTCTATCCGAAGATCATCCCCCTCCCCCCAGCGTCCACATCTTTGTATGCTTCCATGCCCACAGCGGTGTCGCTGTGGGCTTTTTTGCGCCCTGTGCGTGACCCCGCTGCTGCGGCCCGCCACCCGTTTCTGAGATTTGCAGCCAACCAAATTTCAGAATACGGAGGAACCATATATGGGTTTTAATTATGCAGAAGACCTTTCAGCAGGATGTCATCAACCGCAAGGCTATCAAGAATACAGGCCAACTTCCCATGTACCTCATTGAAAATCACCATGAGGGCATTGTCAGCCGTGAAAAGTATGATGCCGTACAGGCAGAGATGGCACGGTGGAATGCAGCAAAGAGCCCCTCCAAGAGAGCCTCCACCGGTCTTGCCGCCTACACCAGCCGCTACGCCCTCTCGGACCGTCTGGTCTGCGGTGAGTGCGGAACGCTGTACCGCCGCTGCACATGGACGCACCCCGATGGAAAGCGTGTCGTGTGGCGCTGTGTGATCCGTCTGGACTACGGCAAGAAATACTGCCACAGCTTGCCCACGCTGGACGAGGCGCCGCTCCAGCAGGCGATCATAGCCGCCCTCAACACCGTCCTGCCGGATTTAAATGGCCGCATCCGCCAAATCACGGAGGCGCTGGAGGCGGAGGTCATCCCGTTCCCCGGCAGCGGCATGAGCCTTGGCGACATCGACCGCAGACTGGCGGAGCTGGAGGTGCGGTTTCAAAGACTGCTGGAAAAGGCGGCGGATGATCCCATCGCCTGTGGGGATCAGTTCAAGGAGATACTGGATGAGCAGACTTTCCTGAAGGAAAAGCGGTCCGGGATCCTCGCAGATAACAGCGAACAGGCAAAAGCCAATCAGCGCATCATGGATGCCGCACAAACCTTGGAAAACGCATCACCCCACATTACGGAATGGGACGAAAGCGCCGTCAAGATTTATGCGCAAAATTGTTTGCAGGCTCCGGCTGAGTGAAGTCAGCCGGCAATAGAGACGTCATCCAGAGCCGCCTCCAAATGCTTCCTGTTCATGTATTTCTTGCAGCCTCACTGGGTGCCCGCCTTCGCCATGTGGCGGGCACAGACCAGCATCAGGGAGACAAATTTGTTGTCCCCGGCCTGTGTGGTGCCGATGTAGAAGTTCATCAGGCTGTGAATCAGGGCGGAAAACGATATATCGCCCATATTGTCCAGACATGGTATGAGGTCAATAAGAACAAGGGCATCATGTTCAGAATGCAGGATTGGGTAGAATCCGGGAAAAACGGAGAGCACTGGGAGTAGTTCTATCAAACAGGCTTATCAAAACATTCTTATTTCCGGCAGCGCTGGAGATGTCCATGCATTAGGATGCTGGGCCAAAGGTGATTCCGTGCCGCTGACCTCCGGCACAAGCCGCAGATTCGGGATCGTGCTGCGTTTTTACTATTCGGATGGTACGGAGGGCGAGGAGATCGCCAACGTATCCGGATCGCAACAGTCAGAACGACTGGCAGTATCTGTCCCTGCGGGCAGTTGCGGAAAAAAGCGTATACCTCCATGCGGATCGTGTTGCGTTATGACAATTACCCCTGTAACCGTCAGGTTACAGGGGTGCTTCTTTTTTCACAGATGGAACACATTCACCAGAAACAGCAGGGCCAGTCCATAGTAGGTCACCACGGCCACCAGATCGTTGACCGTCGTGATCAGCGGGCCGGAGGCCACCGCCGGATCGATGTGGATCTTATGAAACAGCATGGGAACCATCGTCCCCACAAGGCTGGAGATCACCATGGCCACCACCAGCGACACCCCAACGCAGCCGGAGATCAGAAAAGCCGGCCCCCACGCATAGCCCTTGCACACATGGATGTAAACCCCTAAAACCGCCAGCGCCATGAGTCCCAGGCACCCGCCGTTGAGAAGACCTACCCGCATCTCCTTGCCCAGCAGGGCCAGCTCCTCCTTCAGGGTAAGGTTCTCGTCCATGAGGACACGAATGGTGACGGCCAGCGACTGGGTGCCGACGTTGCCCGCCATATCCAGCACCAGCGACTGGAAGCAGATGACGATGGGCAGCACCGCCACCACGGACTCGAAGATGCCCACCACCGACGAGACGCCCATGCCCAGAAACAGCAGCACGATGAGCCACGGCAGACGTTTTTTCATACTGACGGCGGCAGGCTCCCGGAGGTCCTCCTCCGAGGTCAGGCCGCCCAGCTTGGCGTAGTCATCGCCCATGGCGTCATCCACCAGCTCCACCAGATCCTGAGCGGTGAGGATACCGGCGATCCTTCCGTCCTCCGTCAGCACCGGCAGGGAATCCTCCTCATACTCTGCGATCCGGTCGATGCAGTCCTCCACCTTTTCATGGGCCAACACATAGGGATAGCTGCGGCGGATGATCCCGCTCAGCGGATCGTTTTCACGGGCGATGATCAGATCCTTCAGGTCGATGGCCCCGGCAAAGACGCCGCTGCCGTCCACCACATACAGCGTGGAGATATTGTCGTGCTCACCGGCCTGCCGCACCAGCTCGTTCATGGCGCCGCAGACGGTCAGTGTGTCCGGGATGCAGACGAAATTGCCGCTCATGCGGCTGCCGATCTCCTCCTGATGAAAGGCCAGCAGCCGCCGGACATCCTTCCGGGTGTCGTCGTCCAGATGGGCGGCCAGAGCCTGCTTCTTCTCCGCCGGAAGCTCCCGCAGCATATCCAGCGCATCCGCCGTGTCCATGTCGGTGATCACCGCCGCCGCCAGATCCGCCGGAAGTTCCGTCAGGAAGCGGGAGGCATCATCCAGATAGGGGAATATCTCTGCCAGCGTCCGGGCGTCCAGCTGCCGGAACAACCGCTCCCGCTCCGCATCCGTCAGCAGGGTGACGGCCTTGGCCACATCCCGCTGGTGATAGTGTTTCAGCAGCTCCGGCAGACGGTCCCCGTTTTGGGCCGTGCGGATGACCGCTGCGATTTCCTGTGCGAACTCCTTGTTTACCATTCTGTTCATCATATTCTTGTCCTCCTTTGACGCTACTTTGGGCAAAATGGGCGCAAAAATACGCCGCCTCAGAGATAGTTGCCACAGCAAGACGTCTCCGGTGCGGTGCAGGAGGACACGACAAAGTAGAATGTGGTCAGCTCCTGTCCATGGATGACCACACCCTGTGTCTCTGCGGGCCGCATACCCGGCTTCGTCCTGTACTTCCGCAGCTATCCATGAACATTCACCTCCGTTGATGGCTGAAATAGGTCTTTTTTGACCACAGCCCATCATAGCAGAACCCATCGGCACTGTCAACCGTTTCTTTCCCCGGTTTTTTACAGCCCCGGAGGCCCCATGGCCTCCGGGGCTGCACTCCCGGCATTTACTGTCCTTGGGGCCGGATCTCCACAGTCCTGCCGCCAAGACTCTCATAGATGCGGTGGGAAACGGAGAGGACGGTGCGCCCACGGGAGGCCTGACGCAGGGCCTCCCGTACACGGGCCTCCGTCTCGGCATCCAGATTGGCGGTGATCTCATCCAGCAGCAGCACAGCGGGGTCTGCCGCTGCGGCCCGTGCAATGGACAGCAGCTGCCACTCCCCCTGAGAGAATATCCCGTCCGTACACACCGTGTCATACCCCTCCGGCAGCGCCTGGATGGCCTCGTCGATCTCCCGCCAGCCGGGCGGCCTCCTTGGCCATCTCTCCGGTGATCTGCGGGTCGCACAGGGTGATCTGCTCCAGCACGGTCCCCGGTATGCGGGAAAAATGCTGCTCCACGCAGCCGATACAGATGCGCCTCTGTCGGCCCGGGATGGCTGAGGCGTCCACTCCGCCGATAGTGACTGTCCCCGCCTCCGGCCGGTACAGCCCCAGCAGCAGCTTAAACACCGTGCTCTTTCCGACTCCCGTCCGGCCCACCAGCGTCACCTGCTCCCCCTGCTTCACCGTCATGGAGAAGTCGGTGAGCACGTGGCTTTCCCCATAGCCGAAGGTCACATGGGAGAACACCACATCGCCACGGGCCTCCTCCCGCTCCGGAGGAATGTCCCGCTCCGGCTGGGCCAGAAAGGCATCGATGCGGCGAACGCCCGCCATGGCCGACTGGATGGTCTGTATCTCCATGCCAAGGCTCTCGATGGGGGCGAAAATGCGGGAGATATAGCTGATGACCGCCACCGACGTACCCACGGACATCCCGAACAGGGTCAGCAGCTCTGCGCTGCCGGAGGCGGAGAGCAGCATGACCGCCCCCACCACCACGGCGTCCAGCAGCAGCACCACCGGCGAATAGACGGCGTCATAGAAGTTGGTGCGTTCCACGGCGGCATAGCTGTCACCGATGCGCCGTTCATAGCGGCGCTCCATGTAGTCCTCCAGCCCCAGCGCACGGATGGTGCGGATATTGTGCAGCGTCTCCGGCACCTGTCCGGACACGGCGGCCACGGCGTGACGGTGATCCAGCTGCGCCGCCAGCATCCGCTTCTGCACGTGGCGGGTGAACACGGCCAGCAGTGGCAACACCAGCAGCAAAACCAGTGCCAGACCGGTGTTCTTCACGGCGATGACTCCCAGAATAGAGAGGATGCGGCAGGCGTCCGCCACCATACTGATGATGCCGGAGGTGAACAACGCCTCCACGGCATCCATATCGCCGGAGAAGCGGCCGGCCACCTCACCGGGGTTCTGGTCCACCAGCGTGGCCACCGGCAGCTGCGTCAGCTTTTGAGACATCTCCCGGCGCAGGGCATGGGTCATTTTCTGCCCGAACAGCACCAGCAGGCTCTCCTGCGCCGAGGACAGGATACCCTCCAGCGCCAGACTGCCGAAGTAGAGCAGCGCCGCCAGAAGGCTCAGGGGGAGTCCCCCCGTCAGCCGGTCGATGATGCGGGCCAGCACCAGCGGCGGCAGAAGCGACGACGCCACCGAGGCTGCCACACATAAAAACGTCCCCACGGTCAGCAGCCGGTGCTCCCCCGCCGCCGCCCGGATGGCGGCAAACACGCCTTTTTTCTGTCTGTTTTTCATGACTGCTCCCCTCCCGTCTGACTCTCATACAGCTGGCGATACACCGGAGCGGATGCCATCAGCTCCTCATGGGTCCCCACAGTGACTTTGCCGTTCTCCATGAAGATCACCTGCCGCAGCTGTGGGAAGTGATACAGCCGGTGGGAGATTAGGAACACCACCTTGTCCTTGGCATAGTCCTGCAAATGGGCGAACACCACGTCCTCGGTGCTGCGGTCCAGCGCAGAGAAGGGGTCGTCAAGCACCAGCACCGGCCGGGAATGGGCAAGGGTGCAGGCCAGCGCCAGCCGCTGGGCCTGCCCGCCGGACAGGCGGGCGCCGCCGCTGCCGATGACGGTATCGGGTCCGTTTTCCATCGCCGACACCTCCCCCTCCAGCGCCGCAGCCGCCAGATACGGCGCAGCGTTCTGTCCCTCACCGCAGAGGACGTTATTGCAAACGGTATCGGCGCTGAGCTGCGGGTCGTGGCCCAGATACCCCACCGTGGCGGCGATCTGCCGGGGCATCAGGGAGGAGAGCTCCCGCCCCCCGAACCGAGCCGCCATAGGGCGCTTCGCACAGGAACACCCGCCCCAGCGTAGACTTGCCGCAGGCCACCGCCCCGGTGATTCCGTTCGGCAGGCGGGCGGGACGATTTTGGGCTGAACCATCGTCTCCGACGAGGACTACTATGAGGCGCTCCGGGCTTGGTGCCAGAGCCGCTACGACTGGATCTTCCCCGTGAGGAGCTGGCCTTCTCCCCCGGCGTCATCCCGGCCCTGTATCAGATCGTGGAGGATCTGGTGAAGCCCGACCATGGCAAGGTGCTGACCATGACCCCGGCCTACGGCTTCTTCCTCCACGCCTGCGAGTATAATGGCGTGGAGTTGGTGACGTCTCCCCTGAGGAAGGTGGAGGGATGGTTTGAAATGGACTGGGAGGACTTCCGGCGGAAGGTCGCCGACCCCGCCGTCTGCGTGCCTCTCCACCACGCAGTAGGAGCCCTTGCCCAGATGCGGGTCCTCCACATACTCGATACGCTCCAGCTCCGTCACCACCTTGGCCGCATCCACCAGCGCACTGCACCCCTTCTCTGGGGGGGACTTGGAGATTGCCCAGCGGGATTCCTTTTACTGGGCGCTTTACTGCTCTGACAGCACCATGGAGGCCGTCCGGGCCACGGAGGAGCGCTACCGACGGTGTTTACTACGCCAGCATCAACATCAAGAACGCCAGCAATCCGCAGCAGTATTCCATGGGCAACGCCTCTCTGCGAGGCAGCGCCAGCCAAGACCATCCATCTGACGGCTCTGGGGACCGGGGTCGCTCAGAGCATCTGCGAATAAAATCAAATGCTCCGGGATTTTCTCATCCGGCTGGGCGTCAGCGAGGCCACCGCTGCCAAGGATGCCCACAAAATGGAGCACGCTATCGGCGCGGCAGACAGAGCATCTGGTGTACTTCCTCTGCTTCGTCAAGACCCTCCGCAAGGAGCCGGAGGCGACGGAGTCCTGAGCCGCTTCTTGCAAAGTGTAAGGCTTCGGACATATTTTCTTCTTCCTTTTATTCCGTTTCTCTGCTATACTGGAGCCATACCAGGAAACACACGGCGGAGGTTCTTCCCTTCTCTGCCGGAAAATCGTAAGGAGGATACCACCATGCGTTATGAAATCAAAGGCACTCCCTTCCCCGTGGTGATCTGTCAGCTGGAAGACGGCGAGCAGATGGTCACGGAGCGTGGCTCCATGGTCTGGATGAGCCCTAATATGGAGATGCAGACCCATGGCGGTGGACTGGGGCGGATGTTCTCTAAAATGTTCTCCGGTGAGAGTATGTTCCAGAACATCTACACCGCTCACGGCGCCGGGATGATCGCCTTCGGCTCCAGCTTCCCCGGCCAGATCAAGGAGATCGCCATCACTCCCGGCCACGATATGATCCTCCAGAAGAGTGCCTTTCTGGCCGCCGTGCCGGGAGTAGAGCTGTCCATCCACTTCAACCAGCGGCTGGGCGCGGGCCTCTTCGGCGGCGAGGGCTTCATCATGCAGCGCCTCAGCGGCAGCGGCATGGCCTTTGCCGAGATCGACGGCACGCTGGTGGAGTACGACCTCCAGCCGGGTCAGCAGATCGTGGTGGACACCGGCAACGTGGCGGGCTTCACCGCCGGGGTGCAGATGGAGATCCGTCAGGTTCCCGGCATGAAGAACAAGCTGTTGGGCGGCGAGGGCCTTTTCAACACCGTCCTCACCGGTCCCGGACGTATCTGGCTGCAGACCATGCCCATCTCCGGCGTGGCCGCCGCCCTGCTGCCCTATATCCCCACCGGCAACAATTAAGCTGTCTGTCAGGCCCGCAGAGTCCTTCTTTGCGGGCTTGGCAAATTTTTTTATTTTTCACGCAATAAAACCGCATCTCCACGCATTACAGGGATGACAGGAGATAAAAGCCTATGACTGCATGGCCCGCCACAACCGAATATGCCGGCAGCAGTGCTCATCTGACGGAGCTGCTGGCCGCCATCGCCGCCGGGCAGCAGGATGCGCTGGCGCAGCTCTACCATCTCACCCGAACGGCGGTGTATGGTCTGTCGCTGTCGTACCTGAAAAACACCCACGACGCACAGGATATCACGCAGGACGTATTCGTTCATGTGTGGGATCACGCCCCGCAGTATCGCCCCACCGGCTCCCCCATGGGCTGGCTGCTGACGGTCTGCCGGAATCTGTGCCTGATGCGCCTGCGGCACACGGAGCGCCACGCCGTTCTCAGCGAGGCAGAATGGGACGCCATTCCCCAGCAGGAGACCGGTCTGACCACGGAGGAGCGAACGCTGCTGCAGCACGTTCTGTCCCGTCTGGGGGAGGAGGAGCGGCGCATCGTACTGCTCCATGCCGTCACCGGGCTAAAGCACCGGGAGATCGCCGCTCTGCTGGAGCTGCCCCTCCCCACCGTCCTGTCGAAGTATCACCGAGCAATCCGAAAAATGCGTGCTGATCTGGAAGGAGATAACGCCCATGACAAATGAAAAGCTGGAACAGTGCCTTGCACAAGCGCTGGAAAAAACAGCCCCCCATGACGTGGACGGCGTTCTCTCCCGCTGTGAGAAGCGGAAAGGAACGGAAATCCCCATGAAAACAAAACCTCACTCCCTGAAAAAATGGATGGCGATGGCGGCCTGTCTGGCCCTTCTGCTGCTGTGCGGCGGCGGACTGTTTCTGCGGCAGGCCAATGCTGTGGCCTCCGTGGTCTCCATCGACGTCAACCCCAGCATCGAGCTGCGGGTCAACCAAAATGAAAAGGTTCTGGCCTGCGTGCCTATGAACGACGACGCCCATGCCATTCTGGCGGATATGGGCGACGGCGAGGATCTGAAGGGGGCCAAGCTGGATGTGGCAGTAAACGCCATCGTCGGCAGTCTGGTCCGCAACGGCTATCTGGAGAGCATCTCCTCCGCCATCATGATCTCCGTAGAGGATCGGGATCAGAGCCGGGCTCACCGACTGCAGCAGGACCTCTCCGCCGCCGTGGACGGCATCCTGCGGGACAGCGCCTCTCAGGCCTCCGTATTGACCCAGACGGTCACGCAGGACACGTCTCTGGAGAAGCAGGCCAAGGACCACCACATCTCCACCGGCAAGGCGGCGCTGGTGAACCGTATCCTCGCCCTGAACAACAGTCTGTCCTTTGAGGAGCTGTCCAGGCTCTCCATCGGTGAGCTGAAGGATCTGGCCGAGACCGGCGCTCCTGCCATGCCCATCGGCATGGAGCGAGCACTGGAGATCGCCCTGCTCACCTGCGGGCAGTCCGCCGACCAGCTGACCAAGCAGGAGGTGGACGCTGAGCTGGACGAGGTTCCCGCCCACTACGAGGTGGAGCTGGAGGACCGCAGCGGTACGGAGTACGAGTATCGCATCGATGCCTATACCGGCGCTGTGCTCACCTCCTATGTGGAGCCGGACGGTCACGACGATGTGGATGACCACGATGACTATGATGATGACCACGACGATGACGACGATGATGCCCAGCACACCGGCAGTGCCCAGCCCACCGGGCAGATCGGCCACGCCGCAGCCAAGGCCGCTGCCCTGACCCACGCCGGTGTGTCAGAGAGTCAGGCCTACGACATGGATGTGGAGCTGGATGACGAGGATGGCCGCTGGGTATACGAGGTGGAATTCAAGGCGGATGGCATGGAGTACGAATATGTCATCGATGCCTATACCAGCGCTGTACTGGAATACGATATGGAGCAGGACGATTGACCCCCTATAACAAAGGAGGCAGGCACAAAAGTGCCTGCCTCTTTGTCGTTATTCCGATTCCGGCGGCGCTCCGGGGTCTCCCTCCGGCAGCGATGCCCCCTTGTCCTCGTCCTCCGACAGGGTGGGGATAAAGGCCTGCGCCAGCTTCCCCTTGCCCCGGTGCTTGATGTAGAAGTAGCCGATGACGCTGAAGGTCACGGCACCGATGAAGTTGACGAACAGATCCTCCATGGTATCGTACAGCCCGATATCCAGATACCCGTCAAAGCCCAGATCCGTGCCGTTGACGGCCACCGAGTGGATGCCGTCGATGGTGATGGGGGTGTTGCTGTTGGTGGGGTCCAGCATCACGGAGGTAATGCTCTGCACCACGGTGTCCTTCTGCATATCCAGATGGAACACCCGGTCCATGCCGAACTCGAAGAACTCCCACAGCACCCCCACGGTCATGGAGAAACAGAAGGCCGCCAGCGCCACATATACCGGCGACAGCTGGAACTTGATGCGGCTGTTGCGGTTCAGGATGTCGATAAGGGCAAAGCCCGTGGCGGCGCAGAGGAAGCCCGTGGTGGTGTGGAGCATGGAGTCCCAGTTGGGGTAGGTGATGAAGTAACACTCCAGCTCCCCCAGTATCTCCGCTGCGAAAATAAACAGCAGGATAATGATCTCCAGCACCGACGGCAGTTGGATACCGAAGTTCTGCTGAATGAAAAACGGCAGGATGAACAGCGCCAGCACCAGCAGGCAGATGAAGGCACTTTCATATTCGCCCCGGATGATTGACATGACCAGCTCCGCCAGCACGATCAACCGCAGGGCCACATATACGGCGAACACCGCCGGCTGCTTGTGAATGGCCTCCTTCAGCCGCTGGACCGTATCTCTGGGTTTGGGCGTTTTTTTCATAAAGGCTCCTTCCCGGCACAGCACTGCGCCGCTGTGGTTTTTTCTGCATGGTATCATATCCCCGGTCAAAACGCAACGAAAAATGTGACAAAAATCGTGGCGGCCCGTCTTGACAAGCGGCCCGCTGTGTGGTAAGCTGATAAAAATTTGCCATGCGGAGGTGATCACCGTGACCGTCGTTTTTCAGGATGCCCAGATATTCCGCCGGGGTGTTCTCACCCGTGGGGATGCTGTTTTCTCTTTTGAGATCCACCACGGCGCCAGTGTTTCTCCCGTTCATATTCCCGCCTCTTCTTTTGTGATATGTCCCGGTTTCGTTGATGTACACGTACATCTTCGTGAACCGGGCTTTTCTTATAAGGAGACCATGTCCAGCGGCACCCAAGCCGCCGCCCACGGCGGATATACCACGGTGTGTGCCATGCCAAATCTGGACCCGGTGCCGGACAGCCTGCCCCATCTGGAGCAGCAGCTGGCCCTGATCCGCCGGGATGCCGCCATCCGGGTGCTGCCCTATGGCTCCATCACCCGTGGCCAGCTGGGGGAGGAGCTGTCGGACATGGCGGCCATGGCCCCCTATGTGGCGGCCTTCTCCGACGACGGGCGAGGTGTGCAGAGCGAGGCGCAGATGCGCCTTGCCATGGAGACCGCCAAGGGGCTTCATAAGCTCATCGTGGCCCACTGCGAGGACAACTCCCTCCTCCATGGGGGCTACATCCACGACGGGGCTTACGCCCGCACCCACGGCCACCGGGGCATCTGCTCCGAAAGCGAGTGGGGGCAGATCCGGCGGGATCTGGAGCTGGTGCGCCAGACCGGCTGCGGCTACCACGTCTGCCACATCTCCACCAAGGAGAGCGTGGCCCTGATCCGCCGGGCCAAGGCGGAGGGGCTGGACGTCACCTGCGAGACGGCCCCCCACTATCTGCTGATGGACGAAACCATGCTGCAGGAGGACGGCCGCTTCAAGATGAATCCTCCTCTCCGCAGTCCCGCCGACCGGGAGGCCCTGCTGGAGGGGCTAGCCGACGGCACCATCGACATGATCGCCACCGATCACGCCCCCCACAGCGCCGAGGAGAAGTCCCGCGGTCTGGAGAAGAGCGCCATGGGCATCGTGGGGCTGGAGACCGCCTTCCCCCTGCTGTATACCTATCTGGTAAAGCCGGGCCTGCTCTCCTTCCCCCGTCTGATGGAGCTGCTCCACGATGCTCCCTGCCGCCGCTTCGGCCTCCCGCAGGGGGAGATGGATGGCCCCCACGCCGATTTCACGGTCTTTGACCTGTCGGCTTCGTATCCCATCGACCCGGCGGACTTTCTCTCTCAGGGGAAGGCCACCCCCTTCACCGGCTGGCCGGTACAGGCCCACTGCCTGCTGACGGTCTGCAACGGCCGCCTCGTCTGGCAGGACGGTGATCTCTTTTCCAAGGAGGACCGCACATGAAGCAGGTCACATGGACCATTACGGAAAATACGCCGCTGACGCCGGACACCTACCGGCTGCGCCTTGCCGGCGACACGGAGGCCATCACGGCCCCCGGTCAGTTCGTAAACCTGAAGCTCTCCGGCTTCTACCTGCGCCGCCCCATCTCCGTCTGCGACTGGGAGCCCGGTGCCGCCACCCTTATCTATAAGGTGCTGGGCCACGGCACGGCGGCCATGACCCATCTCCCCGCCGGAACGGAGCTGGATGTGCTGACAGGGCTGGGCAACGGCTACGACACATCTCTCGCCGGGGAGCGCCCCCTGCTGGTGGGCGGCGGCGTCGGCATCCCGCCCCTGTACGGACTGGCCCGCCGCCTGACGGCGGAGCATCGTCAGGTCACGGCGGTGCTGGGCTACAACCGGGCGTCAGATATTTTTCTGGCGGAGGAGTTCCAGGCGCTGGGCGTCACTGTCCGCCTCCTCGCCGCCGACGGCAGCGCCGGGACCTGCGGCCTTGTCACCGACGGCATGGAGAGTGTGGACTACACCCACCTCTATACCTGCGGGCCGGAGGCCATGCTCCACGCCGTGTGGCAGCGCTGCCGCACCGATGGGCAGTTCAGCTTTGAAGAGCGCATGGGCTGCGGCTTCGGGGCCTGCATGGGCTGCACCTGCCGCACCAAGTACGGCCACAAGCGCATCTGCAAGGACGGCCCCGTCCTGCGAAGGGAGGAGATCGTATGGTAAATACCGCCGTCACCCTCTGCGGCCTGCCGCTGGAGAATCCCGTCATCCCCGCCAGCGGCACCTTCGGCTATGGGTATGAATTTGCACAGATCTACGACATCAACTGTCTGGGGACCTTCTCCTTCAAGGGGACGACGCTCACCCCCCGGTACGGAAACCCCACCCCCCGCATCGCTGAGTACGCCGGGGGCCTGCTGAACTCTGTGGGGCTGCAAAACCCCGGTGTGGAGGCCGTCATCCGGGAGGAGCTGCCCCGTCTGCGGGAAGTCTTTCACAAGCCGGTAATGGCCAACATCAGCGGCTTTTCCATAGAGGAATACGCCCAAGTATGCCGGCAGCTGGACGGCGAAGAGCAGGTAGGCTGGCTGGAGGTGAATATCTCCTGCCCCAACGTCCACGGCGGCGGAGCCGCCTTCGGCGCAGACCCCCGGACGGCAGCCGCCGTCACACGGGCCGTCCGTGACGTGACGAAAAAGCCGGTCATCATGAAGCTCTCCCCGGCTGCGGCGGATATCGCTGCCGTGGCACGGGCCTGTCAGGAGGCCGGGGCCGACGGTGTCAGCCTTATCAATACTCTGCCGGGGATGCGGATCGATCTGAGGCGCCGCCGTCCCCTGCTGGCCAACGGCACCGGCGGAATGTCCGGCCCCGGCATCTTTCCGCTGGCGGTGCGGATGGTGTATCAGGTCTACGAGGCCGTGGACATTCCCATCGTGGGCATGGGCGGCGTCAGCACCGCCGAGGACGTGCTGGAGCTGATGCTGGCCGGGGCCACCGCCGTGGGCGTGGGAGCCGCCAATCTGGTGGAGCCCTGCGCCTGCCGGAAAATCATACAGGATCTGCCTGCCGCCATGGAGCGGTACGGCATTCAGCAGCTTGCGGATATCATAGGAGGAGCACATCATGGGTAAAGACGTTATCATTGCACTGGACTTCGACAGCCGGGAGAAAACACTGGCTTTTCTGGACCGCTTCACAGAGGAGAAGCCCTTCGTCAAGGTGGGCATGGAGCTGTTTTACGCCGAGGGTCCCGCCATCGTCCGGGAGATCCGCCGCCGGGGCCACCGCATCTTTCTGGATCTGAAGCTCCACGACATCCCCAACACGGTGAGAAAGGCCATGGCCGCCCTGTCGGCGCTGGATGTGGACATCATCAACCTCCACGCCGCCGGTACCGCCGCCATGATGACCGCCGCTCTGGAGGGCCTCACCCGCCCCGACGGCACCCGCCCTCTGCTCATCGCCGTCACCCAGTTGACCTCCACCGATCAGGAGCGCATGGAGCGGGAGCTGCTGATCCACGCCCCGCTGGAGGAGGTGGTGCTCAGCTACGCCGCCAACGCCGCTGCGGCGGGGCTGGACGGCGTGGTCTGCTCCCCGCTGGAGGCCGGAGCCATCCACCGGCGCTGCGGGGCCGACTTCCTGACGGTGACCCCCGGTGTCCGGTTCGCCGGAGGGGATGCCGGGGATCAGAAGCGGGTCACCACCCCCGCCAAGGCCCGTGAGCTGGGCTCTGATTACATCGTGGTGGGCCGCCCCATCACGCAGGCCGAGGACCCTGTGGCGGCCTATCGCCGCTGTGTAAAGGAGTTTGTGGGCTGATGCGCTGGAATACGGTACTTTTCGATCTGGACGGCACGGTGACGGACCCCAAGGAGGGCATCACCTGCGCCGTGGCCTACGCCCTGCGGCAGCAGGGCATCATCGCTGACCCCGATACCCTCACCTCCTTCATCGGCCCTCCCCTCCACGAGAGCTTCCCGGAGCTGTTCGGCCTGACGGAGGAGCAGACGGATCGGGCCGTGGAGGACTTCCGGGTGTACTTCTCCCGGCAGGGCTGGGCGGAGAACATCCCCTACAAGGGCATGGCGGAGTTGCTGGAGAGCCTGCAAGGAGCCGGGCTGAAGCTGGTCATCGCCACCTCCAAGCCGGAGGAATTCGCCCTGCGCATCATGGAGCACTTCGGTCTGGCCGCTTACTTCCACCGCATCTGCGGCGCACAGAGGGAGGACCGGGCCAGCGCGCAGAAGGGCAGCGTGGTGGCCGACGCCCTGCGCCGCAGCGGCACGGACGGCCCCGCTGTCATGGTGGGCGACCGCCGCTTCGACGTCGCCGGCGCCCATGAAAACGGTCTGCCCGCCATCGGCGTTCTCTACGGCTACGGCGGCCGGGAGGAACTGGAAAACGCCGGAGCCGACTATCTGGCCGCCGATCTTCACGAACTCAAGCAGCTTCTGCTGCAGGAATAGGAGGAACTTATGGACAACATCCGCACCCACATTGCCCGGCACCTGCTCTCCATCGGAGCGGTGTTTCTGCGGCCCGACGAGCCCTTTGTCTGGGCCAGCGGCATCAAAAGCCCCATCTACTGCGACAACCGCCTGATCCTCACCGCCCCGGAGGCCCGGAACGAGGTGGAGCAGGCCATTGCCGACACCGTCCGCCGGGAGTACCCGGAGGCGCAGGTGCTCATGGGTACCGCCACCGCCGGTATCGCCCATGCCGCCATCGCCGCCCACCTGCTGGGCCTGCCCATGGGCTACGTCCGCTCCGGCAGCAAGGATCACGGCCGCAGGAACCAGATCGAGGGCAAGCTGACCCCCGGCGAGAGGGTGGTGGTCATCGAGGACCTGATCTCCACCGGTGGCAGTGTGCTGGACACCGTGGCCGCCCTGCGGGCCGCCGGAGCGGAGGTGCTGGGCGTCATCAGCATCTTCACCTACGGCATGGCCAAGGGCCGCCAGCGGCTGGCCGAGGCCGGTGTCAAGTGCGTCAGCCTCACCGATCTGGACACCATCGCTCAGGTGGGCGTCCAGCAGGGATACATCACGCAGGGGGACGTGGCCCGGCTGCTGGCCTTCCGGGATGACCCCTCCGACGAAAACTGGATCAGAAAAGGAGAATGAACCGTATGAACCATCTCATTGACATTTTGCAGCTGTCCCCGGAGGAGATCATGGAGCTGGTGAGCACCGCCTGCGACATCATCGACCATCCCGCCGCCTATGCCCACAAGTGCGACGGCAAAATACTGGCCACCCTGTTCTTCGAGCCCTCCACTCGCACCCGTCTCAGCTTCGAGAGCGCCATGCTGAGTCTGGGCGGGCAGGTGCTGGGCTTCTCCTCCGCCAGCAGCTCCTCCGCCGCCAAGGGCGAGAGCGTGTCCGACACCATCCGCACCGTCAGCTGTTACAGCGATATCATCGCCATGCGCCACCCCAAGGAGGGTGCTCCGCTGGTGGCCTCCCGCCACTCGCTGGTACCCATCATCAACGCCGGAGACGGTGGCCACAACCACCCCACCCAGACCTTGACGGATCTGCTGACCATCCACCGGGAGAAGGGCCGCTTCGACGATCTGACCATCGGCCTGTGCGGCGACCTGAAATTCGGCCGCACCGTCCACTCTCTGGTGGCCGCCATGAGCCGCTATACCGGCATCCGCTTCGTGCTCATCTCCCCGGAGGAGCTGAAGCTGCCCCGCTACGTCAAGGAGCAGTACATCAAGAGCAGGAACATCCCCTACATCCAGTCTACCTCTCTGGATGAGGTGATGCCGGAGCTGGATATCCTCTATATGACCCGTGTCCAGCGGGAGCGGTTTTTCAACGAGGAGGACTATCTGCGCCTAAAGGACAGCTACATCCTCACCCCGGAAAAGCTGAAAAACGCCAAGCCGGACCTGCGGATCCTGCATCCCCTGCCCCGTGTCAATGAGATCTCCGTGGCGGTGGATGAGGACCCCCGTGCCTGCTACTTCAAGCAGGTGCAGTACGGCAAGTACATCCGCATGGCGCTGATTCTGAAGCTGCTGAACATTGCTTGAAAGGGAGGGCATCATCATGATTATTGATTCCATTCAGAACGGCATCGTCATCGACCATATCTCCGCCGGAAAGGCCATGGAGCTGTATCGCATTCTGGGGCTGGACAAGCTGGACTGCACCGTGGCCATCCTGAAAAACGTCACCAGCGGTAAGCTGGGCCGCAAGGACATCATCAAGATCGACCGTGAGATGGAGCTGGACTGGGATCTTATCGGCTACGTGGATCCCAGCATCACCGTCAACAGTATCCGAGACGGCCAGCTGGTGGAAAAGCGCACCCTGAAGCTGCCGGAGCGCATCCGTGGCGTGCTGCGCTGCAAGAATCCCCGGTGCATCACCTCCGTGGAGCAGGAGCTGCCCCAGGAGTTCGTGCTCACCGACCGGGAAAAGCGGGTCTATCGCTGCATCTACTGCGAGACGCAGGCAGAAAAATAAATGGTACGCAAGAAGGCCCACGGTTGCGCCGTGGGCCTTCTTGCGTTCTCCCCCATCTCCCGCTTCCCCCTCCCTATTCTTCCTGCGGCGCAGCGTTTTGCGCCCGTTTTATTTTATTACAATTATGTATACATTATTTGAATCGAAAACGCCGATAGTACGGCCTTATCTCCTGAAATCGCTATTTGCCACTCGTGGAGGCTGATGGTAGAATCTCTGTTGCAAAGTGCTTCGGCAGATCGCTGCCAGTGGGTGAACCATGCGATCAGGACGGCTATTCCGAAGCTCTGAAGATATCGTGCCGTCAAGGCACAACAGGAGGCAGGCAAAATTGCTCACTATGGGAATCGATTCCGGCTCCGCCATGACCAAGGCGGTGCTGTTTGACGGGCAGGAGATCGTGGACTTCCGGATGGAGCCCAGCGGCTCCACCCCCGGCCGGGTCATCCATCGGCTCTATGAGGAGATGCGGACCCCCGACACCGCCTTTGTGGTGGCCACCGGCTATGGCCGGGCGCTGCTGCCGGAGGCGGACAAGTCCATCACGGAGATCACCTGCCACGGGGCCGGGGCCGCTTTTCTCTGTCCCGGCTGCGACACGGTCATCGACATCGGCGGGCAGGACAGCAAGGTGATCCTGCTGGATCCCTCCGGCGGGCAGGTGAAGGACTTCCTGATGAACGACAAGTGCGCCGCCGGAACGGGCCGGTTTCTGGAAATGACCATGAGCCGGGTAGGCAGCGACATCACCTCCATCGATACCTTTGTGGAGGGGGCGGAGCCGGTGACCATCAACAGTATGTGCGCCGTGTTTGCCGAGAGCGAGATCATCGGCCTGCTGGCGCAGGAGACACCTCCCGGCAGCATTGCGTTGGGGTGCATCTACTCCATCTGCCGCCGCACCGCCATCTTTGCCCAAAAGCTGGCTCCGGAGCATCCCAAGGTGTTCTTCTCCGGCGGACTGGCTCAGTCGCAGGTGGTGCGGGAGGTGCTGGCCCGGTATCTGGGCGTAGAGAGCGTCACCGCCCATCCTCTGTGCCAGTATAACGGTGCCATCGGCGCTGCGGTGCTGGGCTGGAAGCAGGTCAATCGATAAATGGAAAGGGCCGGCCTCCACCGGTCAAGATATATGTGAAAAGAAAGGATCAAGCATATGGTTGAGCTGAAAAAGGATCTACCGGAAATTTTTGAAGAGTTTGCCGATCAGCGGAGAAACTCCTTCCTGGCCATCAAGAAGCTGAAGGAGCAGGGCGTGCCTGTGGTGGGTGCCTTCTGCACCTACCTCCCCAAGGAGCTGCCCCGTGCCATGGGCGCCGCAGTGGTAGGCCTGTGCTCCGTATCGGATGAGACCATCCCCGATGCCGAGAAGGATCTGCCCCGAAACCTGTGTCCCCTCATCAAGTCCAGCTACGGCTTCGCCAAGACGGACAAGTGTCCCTTCTTCTACTTCTCCGATCTGGTGGTAGGCGAGACCACCTGCGACGGCAAGAAGAAGATGTATGAGATGCTGGCTGAGTTCAAGCCCGTCTACGTCATCGAGCTGCCCAACCGGCAGTCCGAGGAGGGCATTGCCATGTACCGCCGGGAGATCATCCGGTTCAAGGAGGAACTGGAGCGGCGCTTTGAGACCACCATCACCGAGGAGGCCATCCGCCACGAGATCCACCTGAACAACGAGATCACCAAGTCCCTGCTGCGGCTGCAGTACCTCATGGCCAACGATCCCGCCCCCGTCAGCGGTCTGAACATCGTCAACACCGCCTACGGCAGCGGCTTCAACATGGACGTGGAGTCCCTGCCTGCCCGCATCAATGATCTGGCGGACCAGATCGAGGCGGAGTACGCCGCCGGCAAGAACGAGGGCAAGAAGCCCCGTATCCTGGTGACGGGCTCCCCCTCTGGCGGCGCAGCCCTGAAGGTCATCCGGGCCATTGAGGACGCCGGCGCTGTGGTGGTGGCCTTTGAGAATTGCAGCGGCCTGAAGTCCATGCTCCTCACCGACGAGGAGAACCCCGACGTCTACGACGCTCTGGCCCGGCGGTATCTGGGCATCGGCTGCTCCTGTATGTCCCCCAACCCCAACCGCATGGCCATGCTGGATAAGCTCATCGACGAGTTCCATGTGGACGGTGTGGTGGATATCATCCTGCAGGCCTGCCATACCTACAACGTGGAGACAGCGCTGGTGGGCAAGCTGGTGAAGGAGAAGAAGGGCATCCCCTACACTGTGGTGGAGACCGACTACTCTCAGGCCGACGTAGGCCAGATCCAGACCCGCATGGCCGCCTTCGTGGAAATGCTGTAAGGCGGAGCGGCGTATGAAATTCGACTTTACCACCATCTATGACCGCCGTGGGAGGGACGCCATGGCGGTGGACGCCGTGGAGAAGATCCCTGTATTCCAGCCCAACGAGGGCTTCGACGCCATCCCCATGTGGGTAGCAGATATGAACTTCGCCACGGCCCCCGCCGTGACGGAGGCCATCCGGAAGCGGCTGGAGCATCCTCTGTTCGGCTACTTTATGACCAGCGATGAGTACTTTGACTCCATCATCCGCTGGCAGGAGCGCCGCAATGGCGTTACCGGGCTGGAGAAGGAACACATCGGCTACGAAAACGGCGTACTGGGCGGCCTTATGAGTGCCCTGGCCGCCGTGTGCGCCAGAGGCGACAACGTGCTGGTCCACTCCCCCACCTACATCGGCTTCACCCGTTCCATCGAAAACGGCGGCTATCACGTCATCACCAGCCCCCTGAAGCCGGACCGCTACGGTGTGCAGCGCATGGACTTCTTCGACATGGAGACCAAGATCAAGCGCAACGACATCCGTGCGGTGGTGTTCTGCTCCCCCCACAACCCCACGGGCCGTGTATGGGAGCAGGAGGAGCTGGAGCACTTCATGGACATGGCCCGGCGGCTGAATGTAACGGTGATCTCCGACGAGATCTGGTCGGACCTGACCCTCCGTGGTCACCGGCACATCCCCCTGCAATCCGTGTCCGATGACGCCCGGCAACGCACCGTGGCCCTGTACGCCCCCTCCAAGACCTTCAATCTGGCAGGTCTCATCGGCAGCTACCACATCGTGTATAACGAGGCCCTCCACAAGCGGATGAAGAAGGAGAGCAGCCTCAGCCACTACAACAGCATGAACGTGTTGTCCATGCACGCCCTCATCGGCGCTTACAGCGACGAGGGCAGCCAGTGGGTGGATGAACTGCGGGAGGTGCTGACGGAGAACGTCAAGTACGCCTGCAGGTTCATCCGCAAGAACCTGCCGGGAGTCAGCGTGCAGCAGCCGGAGGGCACCTATATGCTGTTTCTGGACTGCGAGGAGTACTGCCGCCGCAGCGGCCGTACTCTGGACGAGGTGAAAAAGGCCGGCTACGAGGTAGGCGTTGTGTGGCAGGACGGCCGTCCCTTCCACGGGGCGCACCACATCCGCATGAATCTGGCCCTGCCCATGGAGAAGGTCGTCATTGCCATGGATCGGCTGAAGGAATACGTGTTCATCTGATAGATCTCCCGGCAACGGACTTCTATACATAATAATCATCAAAATCACAAGAGGAGAAAAGACATGAAGAAGCTTTCCAAAGTCATTTGCTTCGTCCTCTCCGCGCTGATGCTGCTGAGCCTTGCGGCCTGCGGCAAGCAGGCCGGCGGGGCGGACGATGCTCAGGGTAAGCCCATCGAGGGCGGTACCTTCGTCTACGCCATCGAGGAACCCATCACCTCCCTGAACTGGTACAACAACAGCTCCACGGATCTGGGCAAGCAGGTGTTCCAGAACCTGTATGACCCCATGTGGAAGTCCAACACCGACGGTTCTCTGGACTATCGTCTGGCGAAGAGCGTGGACATCAGCGAGGACGGTACCACCTACACCCTGACCCTGCGGGACGACATCTACTGGAGCGACGGTGAGAAGATCACTACCGATGACATCGTGTTCACTCTGGATACGCTGACTGTTCCCGAGGTGGCTCCCAGCACCGCTGCCGCCTACAAGGTGGACGGCGAGTTCTGCACCTATGAGAAGCAGAGCGATACCGTCATCGTGTTCAAGGTCGGCCGGGCCTCCAACCTGTTCAAGAAGGCTCTGGGCACCCTGTATGTCCTGCCTGCCCACTGCTTCGAGGGGGTACCCGCCACTGAGGTACTGACCTGTGAGCAGAACGCCAACATCGCCACCAGCGGTGCCTTCGTGGTGGATAGCTTCAGCGTGGGCGAGAAGCTGGTGTGCCTGAAGAACCCCAACTACTACCGCACGGCCGCCCACATCGACGGCTTCGAGGTCCGCTGCGTCTCTGACGCCAGCACGCAGGAGATCGCCTTCCGCAACAAGGAGCTCTCCATCTTCACCATCAGCAACGCCGAGACGCTGGCCAACTATAAGGATAACGACGAGTATCAGGTGGTGTCCTACCCCGACGGCCGCATCACCTTCATGGAGATCAACCCCAACAGCGAGGCCATGTCCACCATGGAGGCCCGTCAGGCTGTGATCTATGCGCTGGATCTGGACGCTCTGGTGTACGGCACCTACGGCGACGAGGCCCTGTGCCGAACCGCCACCAGCATCCTGTCCACCGTTTCCATGTTCTATAACCCCGAGATCACCAACTACAAGCAGGATCTGGACAAGGCCGCCCAGCTCATCCAGCAGACCGGTCTGAAGGACAAGACCATCAAGATCATCTACAACTCCGCCCGTGTGGGTCAGGAGGAGCTGGCCACCATGATCAAGAGCCAGCTGGACGCTGTGGGCCTCAATGCCCAGATCGACTCCATGGAGACCGCCGCCTACTTCAAGTCCTACTTCTATGCCACCGATTCCTATGACATTGCGCTTATGGGCAACGGTATGCTGGACGATCCCAGCGGCTTCGTGGGTCTGTTCGCCCACACCCGCTCCGGCGCCAATATGTACACCACCGACGAGGTGGATAACCTGTGGGCACAGCTGGATCGTGAGATGGATCCCGCTGTCCGTCAGGACATCATGAATCAGGGCCTGCAGGCCCTGAAGGACTGCTGGTCCTGCGTACCCGTGCTGGATACCAACTATGTCTGCGCCGCCCAGAAGAACATCGGCGGCTTCGAGGCCAGCGACCGTCTCACTGACCTGACTCAGATCTACTTCATCGGCTGACACCGCCGCTGAGAGTGCAATTGCGTGGAGCCGGTCTCCACGCAATTGCCTTTCACGGCGGTATGAGGAAAAACATGAAAAAATACTTTCTGACCAGACTGGCTCTGGCCCTGCCGGTAATTTTGCTGGTATCCGTCTTTTCCTTTGCGCTGGTGTTTCTGGCCCCCGGCGACCCCGCCGCCCAGTACCGGACGCTGGAGATGACCGACGAGGAGTACGAGCAGCTGAAAACGGAGCTGGGCTACAACGATCCGGTCATCGTGCAGTATGGCCGGTGGCTGGGGAACGTCCTCCACGGGGACTTCGGCGTCTCCACCAGCAGCCACACCGGCGTGTGGCCCCTCATCAAGGCCAAACTCCCGGCCACCGTGGGGCTAATGGCCGCCTCCATCGTCTTTTCCCTGTTGGTATCCATCCCACTGGGGATGCTGGCGGGCTACTTTGAAAACTCATGGTTCGACCGCATCACCAACAGTCTGCACTATGTGGCCATCTCCATCCCCTCCTTCTGGTTCGCCATCATGCTCATCATCCTGTTCTCCCTGAATCTGGGCTGGCTGCCCAGCTCCGGGATGCGGACCACCGGCATACACACCTTCTGGGATCTGGCCCGCCACGCCATCATGCCGGTGCTGGTGCTGAGCATCGGGAAGATCTCCATCTACGCCCGGTACGTCCGGGCCGCCACCATCCAGCAGCTGTCGGAGGACTATGTGCTCTTCGCCATCTCCAAGGGGGCAAGCCGGGGCTATATCCTGTTGCGCCACGTGCTGAAGAACTGCCTGCTGCCGGTCATTACGCTGGTGGGCATGAATCTGGGCAGTCTGGTGTCCGGTGCCTACATCGTGGAGACCATCTTCGGCTGGCCGGGACTGGGTACCACCGGCATGAGCGCCATCTACTCCCGTGACTACAACATGATCATGGGAACCACCATGCTCTCGTGCCTGCTGCTGGTGGGCGGAAATCTGCTGGCGGATCTGTGCTACTGTCTGGCCGATCCCCGCATCAAGGCCATGCGAGGTGACAAGCGATGAAAAAGAATCATAAGCTGCCCCTCTCCATGGTTCTCAGCGGCGGTGTGCTGCTGCTGATTCTTCTGGCTGCCCTGCTGGCGCCCCTGTCCCCCCACGACCCCATCGCCGTGGAGACCGTGCAGAAGTTCCTGCCCCCCTCCGCCCAGCACCTGCTGGGAACGGATAACTTCGGCCGGGACACCTTCACCCGCCTGCTCTACGGCGGACGGGTCTCTCTGCTGGTGGGCTTTCTGTCCATGCTCATCTCCATTGTGTTCGGCACGGTGTACGGCATCGTTAGTGGCTCCTCCGGCAAGCTGGTGGACGGCTTCATGATGCGTATCGTGGACATCCTCATGTCGGTACCCAGCTTCCTCATTATCATCACTCTGAACATCTACATGAACGCCGGCATCCGGACGCTGGTGGTGACCATTGGCCTGTTCTCGTGGATGGGCGTGGCCCGCATCGTCCGGGCGGAGGTGCTGAGTCTGCGGGAGCGGGACTTCATTCTGGCCTCCGAGGGGCTGGGCGCCCGGAAGAGCTGGGTCATCACCCGGCACTTTGCCCGCAACGTCTTTTCCCCGGTGCTGGTGGCCTCCACCAACAGCATTGCCTCCGCCATTTTGACGGAGTCGTCCCTGAGCTATCTGGGCTTCGGCATCTCCATCCCCAACCCTTCCTGGGGCGGTATGCTGGAGGGCGCCCAGACCTACATTCTCACCCACCCCTCACTGGCGGTCTATCCGGGCGTGTGCATCCTGCTGACCGTTCTGTGCTTCAATGTGCTGGGCAACGGCTTCCGCCGCCGCTTCAGCCCCAATTCTGGGAGGTAAGCCATGCATCAATATGATATCCGTGACCTCCGTATCCACTTTCCCACCCGCCGTGGCGTGGTGGAAGCAGTGCGGGGCGTCAGCTTCTACATGGATCAGGGCGAGTGCGTGGCGCTGGTGGGGGAATCCGGCTGCGGCAAATCCGTGACAGCCCGCTCCCTCATGGGCCTGACGGAGGTCACCGGCGGGCGCTGTCAGCCCGGCAGCCAAATCCTCTGCCACGGGGAGAACATCCTCGATTACGGCAAAAAACAGTGGCAAAGCTATCGGGGCCGGGAGGCCGCCATGATCTTTCAGGACGCCATGACTTCCCTGAACCCCACCATGCAGATCGGCCATCAGATCGCCGAGTGCTACCGTTTTCACCAGAAGATCGGCCGCAAGGAGGCGCTGGAGAAGGCGGCAGAGATGCTGGCACTGGTAGGCATCTCCGACCCGGAGACGGCCTTGCGCCGGTATCCCCACGAGTTCTCCGGCGGTATGCGCCAGCGGGTGATGATCGCCTCGGCGCTGGCCTGCCAGCCGGGGCTCCTCATTGCCGACGAGCCCACCACAGCGCTGGACGTGACCATTCAGGCCCAGATCCTGGACCTGATCCGCCAGATGAAGGAACGCAGCGGCACCACGGTGCTGCTCATCACCCACGACATGGGTGTGGTGGCGGGACTGGCCCAGCGCATCGTCATCCTCTACGCCGGATGCGTCATGGAGACCGGCACCACCGATGAAATTTTCTATCAGCCCGCCCATCCCTACACCAAGGGTCTGCAAAAGGCCTCTCCCCGTCTGGACGAAATGGGCGGCGGACGGCTCTACACCATCGAGGGGACGCCCCCGGAGCTGATCGCACCGGAGCCGGGCTGCCCCTTCGCCCCCCGCTGCCCCCACGCCACGGAGCAGTGCCGCCGGGAAATGCCCGCCCTGCGGGATCTGGGCGGTGGCCATCTGGTGGCCTGCCACCACGCAGAACAGGAGGTGACGGCATGAGTCAGCCCATCCTTCAGGTGGAGCACCTGAAAAAATACTTTCCCGCCGGGGGCCGCAAGGTGCTGCGGGCGGTAGATGACGTGAGCTTCTCCGTGCAGGAGGGAGAAATTCTCGGCATCGTGGGCGAGTCCGGCTGCGGCAAGACCACCTGCGGCCGCACCGCCATCGGCCTGTACAGCAAAACCGACGGCGTCTCCCTATACCGTGGGGAGGACGTCCACCGGATGCGGGGCGCCAAGCGCCGTGCCTTCTGCTGTCAGGTGCAGACGGTCTTTCAGGACCCCTACGCCTCACTGGACCCCAAAAACAAGGTCATCGACCTCATTGCCGAGGGCATGGACATCCACCACCTGTACACCGGCCCGGCAGAGCGCCGGGAGAAGGTGCAGGCCCTGATGGAGCAGGTGGGTCTGAACCCCTCCGGCATCGACCGCTATCCCTACGAGTTCTCCGGCGGTATGCGCCAGCGCATCGGCATCGCCCGTGCGCTGGCGGTGGATCCCCGGCTGCTGCTGTGCGACGAGCCCATTTCGGCGCTGGATGTGTCCATTCAGGCCCAGATCGTCAATCTGCTGCTGGACCTACGGGAACAGAAGTCCCTGACCTATCTGCTGATCTCCCATGATCTGTCCATGGTGCGGCACCTGTCGGACCGTATTCTGGTAATGTATCTGGGGGAGGTGGTGGAGGAGAGTACGGCGCAGGAGCTGTACACCCACCCCCTGCACCCCTACACCAAGGCCCTCATCGCCGCCATCCCCATTCCCGATCCCAAGGTGGAACGGGCCCGCCCCCGCAGCGTGCTGCAAGGACAGGTCCCCAGTCCCGTGGACCCGCCTCCCGGCTGCCGGTTCGCCGGGCGCTGCCCCTACGCCACAGACCGCTGCCGGACGGAGAAGCCGGAGCTCTGCGACATGGGCGGTGGCCACCGGGTGGCCTGCCATCTGTGCCGGTAACGGCCGTCGTATCGCATTTTCCTATGAAACGCCGGCATCCATCGTTTTTTGTCGTTTTACCCGTCCCCACCGGGGCGGTATAATGAACCCAAGCAAAGGTTCCCGCCCCAGCGGGCAGCCTGATAGGAGGTAACATCACATGAGCAAAATTTTAGTCAACGCCGTGGGCGACGCCTGCCCCATTCCCGTCACGAAAACCATCCACGCCCTGTCCGGCATGACCGAGGCCGGTACGGTGGAGGTCCATGTGGACAACGAGACCGCCGTGCAGAATCTGAACCGTCTGGCCACCGGCAAAGGCCTGAAGTTCAGCGCCGAGAAGCGGGAGGAGAAGCTATTCGTGGTGACCCTGACGGTGGACGACCCCGCCGCCGTGTCCGGCACCGCTCCGGAGGAGACCGCCTGCGCCCCGGATAACCGGGACAACACCGTGGTGGTCATCGGTACCAACTGCCTTGGCTCTGGGGACGATACGCTGGGTGCCACGCTGATGAAGGGCTTTCTCTACGCCCTGAGCCAGCAGGAGCGTCTGCCCCGCACCATCCTGTTCTATAACGGCGGCGCCAAGGTCACCACCGAGGGTTCCGTCTCCATCGAGGACCTGAAGAACATGGAGGCACAGGGTGTGGAGATCCGCACCTGCGGCACCTGCCTGAACTACTACGGTCTCACCGACAAGCTGGCCGTGGGCTCCGTCACCAATATGTATGACATCGTGGAGACCATGACCTCCGCCGGTAAGGTCATCCGCCCGTAATTTTTCCCCAACAGCATAATCAAACAGGGAAGCGCTGTGCGCTTCCCTGTTTTTTGTCGGCCACGGACGAGACGGTGTCAGCGGTGCAGCAGCTGCTGACTGGCCTGTGCCATCTCCTGGAAGATACCTGCGTGACGGCGGGACACAATGGCCCGGATCACCAGCAGTGTGCCGATCATCAGCGCCACGGCAATGGCCAGACACAGCCACACCGACTGCACGAGTCCTGCGATGATGAAGCTGACGAAGGCCACACCGGAGGCGGTGAGGGCATAGGGCAACTGGGTGAACACATGGTTCAGGTGGAAGCAGTGAGCGCCCGCCGAGGCCATGATGGTGGTGTCGGAAATGGGCGAGCAGTGGTCGCCCATAACGCCGCCGGAGCAGGCTGCCGCCAGACCGATGGTACACAGCACCGGCTCCACGTCGTAGTTGAACACGGACACCACGATAGGGGCCATGATGCCGATGGTCCCCCAGGAGGTGCCGGTGGCAAAGCCGATGGCGCAGCCGATGAGGAAGATCACCGCCGGCAGGAACACCTTCAGATCCCCGGCCCCTGCCATGGCGTTCTTGACGAACACGGCGGAGTACATCCCGAAGCGGGTGAAAGAGCACAGGGTCCATGCAAAGGTCAGAATGAGGATGGGGGCGATCATCTGGATAAAGCCCTGCGGCACAGACTCCATAGACTTTTCAAAGGAGATGGCCCCCCGCAGCCAGAAGTACACCACCGTGAACAACATCCCCATAAGGCCACCCAAGGCCAGCGCCATGCCGGAGGAGGAGTTGGAGAAGGCCCCCACGAAGTCGTGGAAGTACTCACTCTCGCCGTCATAGTAGCCGCCGGACCAGATCAGGGACACGATGCACACCACGATCAGCGCCACCACCGGCAGCAGCAGATCCAGCACGGAGGAGCGGCCACGGGCGGGCTTTTCATAGTCGTCGGCCCCCTCAAAGGGGCGCTCCGGCGTGGTAAAGAGATCGTCCTTCACCTGAGCGTTATACTCATGGGTCAGCATGGAGCCGTAGTCGATGTTCATCACCGACAGCACCACGATCATCACCAACGTCAGCAGACAGTAGTAGTTCCACGGGATCTGCTTGATGAACATCTCGATGCCGTTGACGGCGTCGGACTGCACATAGCCGGATACCGCCGCCGCCCACGAGGACACTGGGGCGATCATGCACACCGGGGCCGCCGTGGCATCGATGAGGTAGGCCAGCTTGGCACGGGAAATCTTGTGGCTCTCGGTGACGGGCCGCATCACAGCGCCCACCGTCAGGCAGTTGAAGTAGTCGTCGACGAAGATCAGCACGCCCAGCAGCATGGTCAGCAGCTGTGCGGCGCACCGGGTCTTTACGGTCTTGGAGGCCCAGCGTCCGAAGGCCTCCGATCCGCCGCCCTTGTTCATCAGATCCACCATGATGCCCAGCGTCACCAGAAAGACGATGATGCCCATGTTGCCGCTGTCGGCCAGCACGGAGACGATGCCGTAGTCTGCGCCCACCAGCGCCACAATGGTGTCCCATGGGGCAAACTGGGCGTACAGCAGAGCGCCCACCAAACACCCCAGAAACAGGGACGAGTAGACCTCCTTGCTGATCAGGGCCAGCACGATGGCCACGATGGGCGGCAGCAGGGACCAGAAGGTACCGGCAAAGGGCGTGTCGGCCAGCACCGGCTCCCCCTCTACCTCCAGCGTGGGCAGGGGCGTCTCCCGGTATGTAAGGCCCAGCACCACCAGCAAAACGAGGAATACACCGACGGCTGTAAAGTATGCGATTTTTGTGCGTTTCTTTTCCATTGCGTGATTCGACCTCCTTATAGGATATTCCGTGGCTCCTAACGGCACCGATTATGGGGCCGGAAGCTTAATAAACCGACAGGGTGTTTCTTAAGTTTTCTGAAGACGGAAAACCCTCTCTCCCGTCAGCACCTCCCGCCGTGTGCCGTTCTTCACCGGATAAAGCGCAGCCGCCGGATGTTGTCCGGCGGCTGCGCTCACCAAATTTGAGAGGTCTATCCCCGTCTCCCCTTCCGGGAGGATGATCCCATTCTACCGGTGCCTCCTTAATATTTCATAGCAAAAAGTATGAAGGTTTCTTAAGGCTCTGCTAAAAAAGCCCTCAGGGGATTGACGGCGGCGGCAGGATCGCTATCATAAGGTCACAGGTTATTTTCAGCACTGTATTCTTTTGTATATGTAGTTTTTATCAAGTTTTGTCGAATTTTCTGCACTATTTGTCAAGGAGGAGATATCATGCAGAAGCGATGTATTCTGTGTGCCGATCCGGATCCGGAGCTGCGCTCCAATCTGGGGTTCCTGCTGGCAGGGGAGAACTGCGTGCTGGAGGCGGCCGCCGGTGGGGCCACCCTGCTGACCCAGCTGCGGCGGAGCACGGACCTTGTCATCCTCCCCCAGCAGCTGCCGGATATGAGCGGCTTCGACGCCTGCACCGCTCTGCGGCGGCAGTCCGCTGCGCCGGTGCTGTTCTTGCTGGAGAAGGCGGACGAGAGCGCCAAGACCCTGTCCTTCTCCGTGGGAGGGGATGACTGTCTGGAAAAGCCCGTCTCCTGCCATGAGCTGGCGGTGCGGGTGAAGGCGCTCCTGCGGCGCTATTGCGTCTACGGCGCCCGGCCCACCGGTCTGGAGCGGCGGCTGCGGTGCGGCGGGCTGGAGGTGGATACCGCCGCCGGCACCGTGTGGCAGGAGGGTCGGGAGGTACCGCTGACGGAGCTGGAGTATCGCATCGTCCTGCTGCTGGCCTCCTATCCCAACAAAATCTTCTCGGCGGAGAACCTCTACGAGAGCATCTGGGAGGAGCCGTACTTTTACAGCTGTAAGAACACCGTCATGGTCCACATCCGCAACATCCGCCAGAAGGTAGGCAGCGGTGCCATCTGCACCGTGTGGGGTAAGGGATATCGCATGGGTCCGTCCAAGCCCTGACATTACCCTGTCCGCCGGCCGCTTGACAGTCCCTCCGCTTTTGCGTAAAATAAAGGCGGAAAATACCGCAAAACGCCGTTGAGGAGGGATATTTATGGACCGTATCAAGAAAAATTTCGGTTTCGGCTGTATGCGCCTGCCCATGTCAGGCGACGAGGTAGACAAGGTCCAGATGTGTCAGATGGTGGACGCATTTCTGGAGGCGGGCTTTAACTACTTCGACACCGCCCACGGCTATCTGCAGGGCAAGAGCGAGACGGCCCTGCGGGACTGTCTCACCAGCCGCTACCCCAGAGACCGCTATGTGCTGACGGATAAGCTCACCGGCAGCTACTTCAAGACCGAGGCAGACATCCGTTCCTTCTTTCAGCGCCAACTGGAGGCCTGCGGCGTGGAGTACTTCGATTTCTACCTGATGCACTCTCAGCATGCCGGGAACTTCGGCCACTTCCGGGATTGCCGGGCCTATGAGACGGCCTTCGCCCTGAAGGCCGAGGGCAAGATCCGCCATGTGGGCATCTCCTTCCACGACCGGGCGGAGGTGTTGGAGGAGATCCTCACCACCTATCCCCAAATCGAGGTGGTGCAGATCCAGTTCAACTACGTCGACTACGACGACCCCGGCGTCCAGAGCCGCCTGTGCTACGAGGTGTGCCGCCGCCACAACAAGCCCGTGCTGGTGATGGAGCCGGTGAAGGGCGGGCATCTGTCCAACCTGCCGCCTCAGGCCAAGGCTGTGCTGGATGAGCTCCACGGCGGCAGCCCCGCCAGCTATGCCATCCGCTTCGCCGCCGGCTTCGAGGGCATCCTGATGGTGCTCTCCGGTATGAGCACACCGGAGCAGATGCAGGACAACATCGCCTTTATGAAGGACTTCCGGCCGCTGGATCCGCAGGAGCGGGCCGCCGTGGATCGGGTACAGGCGATCTTCCACGGTATGCACCTGATCCCCTGCACCTCCTGCCGCTACTGCGTGGATGGATGTCCCCAGCACATCGCCATCCCCAATTTGTTCGCCCTGATGAACACCAAGCAACTCTACCACGACTGGAACGCCGACTTTTACTATGAGGACGTCCACACCGGGCCGGGCCGCAAGGCATCGGACTGCATCCGCTGCGGCCAGTGTGAGCGCATCTGTCCCCAGCACCTGCCCATCCGGCAGCTGTTGGTGGACGTGGCCAAGGAGTTTGAAAAGCCCCAGGCGTGAGGGCATCCCAAAAGCGTATCATGAAGACCCCTGCTCCCCCTTGGGGCCGCAGAGGTCTTTATACCTTTCTTCCGACAACAAAAAGGGATGCTGATACTCTGTATCAGCATCCCTTTTTGTTGATGGAAGTATCAGCTAAAGCTGATCTCTCCCCGCATAGTCTTTGACAGCAGCTCATCGCTCTGCACCGGCAGCTCCGTGGCGTACTCCACCCGATTCTCAAGCGCCGTGCGCACGGCTACCTGCCGATCCAGCGGGCAGTCCAGCACCGTGAATTGATAGGTATTGCAGGCCCCCAGCGTCTCCCAATCCATGGTCGCCTCCGTTTTATGTCTTGTCATGGGCGATTATACCATGCAGACGCCGCTATTTCAACGGGTCAAGCCCCGGAAATTTCCCTACTCCTTATACGCCCCAATGGTAACGTCGGCATAGTACCAGTGTATGATCTCCTGCCACGTCTTGCCCTGACGGGCCAGCAGCTCAGCTCCGTACTGGCTCATGCCCACGCCGTGACCGAAGCCCGTGACCCGAAAGGCAACGCCCTCCTCACCCGTATCCACGGTGAAGCACGCTGAGCGCAGGGAGAACAGCTGCCGCACCTCCGTCCCCTTCACGCTGACGCCGCCGATGGTCATATGCTCCACCCGGCCGGAGTCGTTGACCGTCCGATCCCGGAACCACTCCGCCGGGTCGCCGGAGAGGTCGGCATCCCCATGGGCCGCCAGAAAGATCTCCCGGAACTCCTCCGGGGAGAAGGTGCTGACGCTGTAATAGTTGGGGACGCTGTCCTCCCCCTCCGGGGTCTCCACGCTGTGCAGATACGGCAGCGAGGAGGACCACACGTCCCCGGAATCTGCCGTGACCCCGGCGGAGGAGGAGTGGAAGGCCGCCAGAATGGGCGAGCCGTCATAGAGGATGATCTGCCCGTCGGTATCCCGCACTGCCTGCTGCACCTTGGTCTCGTACTCCTCCGCCTTGTCCCCCCACCGGGCCGCTGCGTCCTCCTGCGATACGTAGGCACTGCAGCAGGCCGGAGAGGTACAGACATCCGCCTCCGGATGGGCATCCTTACGTCCGCCCGCCATGTGGTAGCAGATGAAGGTGCGCTCCGCCACAGCCTGAGCGTCCAGCGCCTGCTGGGAGAAGGCGGCGGGCATCTCCCCCCGCACCACCCCCGGCAGATACTCCGCCATGGTCATCTGCCGCAGCTCCTGCCCGTCCCACACGGTGAGGGCAATGTCCGCATCCGCCCGCTGCCCCTCAGCGGCGAGCGGCTCCGACGGAGCCTGTCCCCCCTCCGGGGCCTCCGCCAGCCACGGGATGCCAAACAGCAAAAGCATCAGCACAAGTGTCACCGCCGCACAGGAACGCATGGGGCATACCTCCCTCTCCTCTGTACCGTCTATAGGGCTTTGTCCCTTCATGGTATGCACCGGCGGTGGAAAATAGACCTGCTAAAACCACAAGGCGGAGAACCTCTCGGTTCTCCGCCTTCATGG
>UMHU01002366.1_pt1 | contig 41139 bp, 71 predicted proteins | sample 1965591 | NCBI WGS metagenome assembly UMHU01 (sample SAMEA4836101, study PRJEB28245) | human gut metagenome | biome: gut microbiome; material: fecal sample | place: Denmark | collected 2008
AGGGCTTGTAACATATCCATTCCAACGTAAATCTTCCAGATGAACAATCATGTATTGTTCATCTGGAAAAGCTTGCATTAGTTCTAATATTGAATTAAAATCTCTATTAATCATAGTGTAGATCCCTTTTGTTTGTAGTAATAATGCCGTTTAATTTTGTCTCATGAGTTGTCATTTTTTACCTCAAAAATACGTTTAACATCAGTGACCGAGTAACCAACAAAGCAATACCGGTCAATTATTTCATCAAAATACTTTTCGCTAGTATAACCTTTTTCAATGAGTATTTTCACAAATCGTTTATCAACGCCTCTAATTTTCTCATCGTAAATATCAAGCACAACAGATTGACGCTTTGACGTTGGATTAAAAATAATCATTCCGGGCGTTGGCAATAAACCGATTTCAGTTAGTGTTTTCATCCCCCAACCCCTCAAAATTCCAAAAACTAATATTGTCCTCGCATTCGTCTTTAAGTCCCCAAACCGGGAAATGACACCAAGTATTATCTTTCAACATAATGGCAATAAATTCGTCATCATTACGAGGACGCGCTAATACCCTTGACGACGGACACCAGCCTATAATATCTTTTCGTATAAATTCCTTGTTAGTATCCAAGTCAAAGAAATTTTCACAATATCCCGCATTCCAATTTTCAAAGATAAACCGGTTGGCCGGAAGTTTCGGAATTGGTTTATTTTTCGGCGCTTTATTTGTTTTCATCGTTACCACTTCTCCGTTTTTAAGCTCACACAATAGGCACGCGCCTCTTTGTAAGACCGGGCAAAATTTGTCGCAGCCATGAGCCATCCCGTATTTATAACACTCGTTCATCTGTCACCTCTTCAAAAACATTTCTTAAACCTTGGCAGCGTTGACCGTTGTTCCAATAATCCCGATAAGGGTCTTTAATAAATTTGCTGTCTTTCTTGGCTAAAACCGAATAATCAGGCGTTCCAATGTCCATATTGATACAATTAGTGTCCAGCTGTTCAAGCAGCTTAACAAAATCTTTCTGCCACTCAACCGGCATTGATTGCAATATTGAGCGCGGCAACACCAAATATTTAGCATAACTTAAGCCAAACCAAGCATGAATTGGTGCATTTTCGTTATTCATCGACAACCTCCGCACAAACAAAAGTTTGGTCTGTGAAAAATTTTCTAAAAAGCTGATGTTCAGTAATAATTAAAATTGATATTACTATTCCAGCAGCAATCCCAATGCAAAACCATGAAAATTTATCAATCATCTAATTCCTCCCCGGCCTTTTTAATCGACTTAACAACCCCCTTGACAACGCTTGAAGTTCCTAAAGTTACGATTGATAGCATACCGTCTGTTTCGTCCTTCCGGTCGTCTGACAAGCTTGATAAATCTTTGCCAAGCTCACCTAAACACCTGATTGGTGTTGAAGCTAAAGTTACTAAACTCTTAAATATACTCATTCCACAATCTCCCAATCATCAGCCAAAAGATATTCATCTTTAATACCATAAATTGGCAATAAGTTCATTCCGTCGTTAACAAAAAATCTTTTAGTCCATGGTTCAAGCTCAAATGTGTTCGGGCTTAAAGATAGACAACGAACTTTCTTACCTTCTCGCATAGCTTTCAAAGCGTCTTCAAATTTCATTTTACACTCTCCATGCAATATCTTTTATTATATCGTCGAGAAAATCTCTCTTACGGCAAAGCCTGTCGACATACTCTCCAAAACTTTCCCAATCGGAAACACATTTAGTCATCTCATTAGGAATAAATTCATTTCCTAATTGTGTTTTATATTTACCGTCAGAATCTAAATAAATAAAACAACGGGAACCCCATATTTTACGTCTAACTTTTTTCCCTTGTTTTAACAATTTTTCAGCACCCTTAAATTTCATCTCAATTACCTCATTATAAAATAAACAATACCTGAACAAGCCCACATTATAAGCAGAATTACGGTTACAATAGCCGTCTCAATCCCTGCAAAATTTCCCTCATCCTGATTTGCGACATAGACAAACGAAACTATGCTAAATATGCCTAATATCCAAAAGTAATAACTCATTACTTAAACTCCTTACATAAAACCTAGATATAAAAGAAAGACCATCTCAATTAATGCTTCTAAAAATCCAAAACATTCAATTCTTTCTGCTAAAGTTCTCTTAATTGTCCAGCATGTTCCAGTAACTACATACCAAATATTTGCTAAAATAAAAAAACAAAGCGCAAGTAACAGTGTAATCATTCCTCCTCACTTTCGTCGTTTAAAGCTTTTCTTGCGTGCTGTATTGCTTCATCGGCGGTTTTACAAAATCCGCAAGCTATGTAGTTCAAATCATTAAAAAGTTCCATATTTCTGCCCTTAAGCCGGTCAATCTCTGCTTGCTGTTCTTCTATCTTTAATTTTCTGTTATAAGAAAGCTTAAACATTTCATTAGCTCTTTTACTTTTTTCTAAAATAATTTCATTCTTACTTTTTATCAGGATTTCAAGACTTTTTATAATTTCTTTCTGTTCATCACATAAGATTTCACACATCAAATATTTCATTCCCATCCTGCAATCTCCAAAAGTTTACTCTCATCTTCTGTTTTGAAAAACAAATCAACGGCTTGTTTCGCAAATTCGATTCTTTGTTTTAGTTGTTTAATTTCGAATTGCTGTTCTTCTATCTTTTCTTTTAAATTTTTAATCTTTGAACAAGCATATAAGTTTGTGCAATTCCTTCTACTCATCATTCCACCTCGAACAAATCATCAATATTTGCTTTGCTTTTCCCAAGATATTTAAACTTATTTGACATAGGGCTTTTTGCATCTATCAACCTTATGTTTTTAGTTTCTTTGCTGTAAGCAACAAAATCATTGCTTGTGGGGTTAAAGTCTAGAATAATGAATTTTATGTTACTTTCCTCTTTCAACCACACATCCCTAATCTCTGGTTTTTCTTTACTCATTTTGTTAACTCCCAACAAATTAACGATAATATTCTTCATTTGTTCATATGAACGGTTTGCGGCAATAAACTCGCCACCATCTTTTGTAATTTTTCCGCTCTTATAAAAAACAAAATCCTCGATTACAAAAGCATTTTTTACCATAGCAAAATGTTCGCATTCAAAATTTTTGGCAAAATTTAAAAGTTCCTCCCAAATCATTGCTTAAGCCTCTCAATATCAAAATACCAAATATTCCAACCGGCAAAAACTATTGCCGGAATCCCGATAATCAAGCCGATTGTCCATAATACCCAAACTGGAATAGAAAAAATCATCTTACACCTACTTTCTTACCCTAAATTTCTTTTTGCCCTTCCACACTTATTGCATATTTTGCAAAACTTACTATCTAGCCTCATCAAATCCGCGCAGCGCGAGCACCAGCGCACGTTGCAAAAACCTAGCCAACAAAGCAACCGTCTAATCATCTTAAAGTCCTCCCAAACAAATACGCAGCAAAAAAGAACATGACGGTAGTAAGGATGTCTGACAGGTTTTCTCCAATTTCAATCATTGTTTTTTTCCTTTTGCATTTGTTCCGTTTCCGCGATAATCAGCATCGGGTAATTTTTATGCAGACAATTAAAAATTTTACTCAATGCCTACTTCTGGCGAATGTTTTTCAGTCATTCTCTTTTTCCTCTTCTTCCCATTGTTTCATAATTTTCAATGAATCCCCTATTAAGAACTGTTTTTCAAACACCTCATCAAAAGGTAAATCTGTCCAACCATAATAAGCGAAAATATCTTTAACTCGTTGTCTACACTCCATCATGTTGTCCTCTAAGAGCTCTATACACCAAAGGCTTCTTAACGCTATTTCGGCTTTTGCTCGGTCATTTTTGCATCGGTTTAGCTTACGTCTATATATTTCAACAACAAAATTGCCAGTACCACAGGTTGGCTCGAGAAAAGTTTTACCAACGTCAGAAAAAGCATCTGATTCTTTTTCTAATTCGTCAAGCATTTCATTTACAACCCAGATAGGCGTAAACACTTCACCGAAATCCTTAACCCTTTGTTTTGATTTTATTAATTTAGCCATAGATTAAATCCCATTTATTACCAAACAACGAAACTTTTTTAGAGTGTCCATTTCTATATCTTTGGATAGCTCTTCTGTATTGTTGATATGTTTCACACAGCTCACGAAAGGATTTGCCATTATAAAAATGAATGGCTCTTGCTCTACCTTTATTGATAGGGGTTAAACTTTCATCTACTGTTTTGTTATAGTTTTTAATTCTCCAGAGACAAGCTCTATATTCAGAAATAGTATTACATTTCTTAATTAAAGGGACACCATCTGAACACAATAAATAACTCTTATTCATTTTAGGTGTGGTCATAGCTTGTTCAATAGACATCTTTTTGTTTTTTATTCTTTTTACAACTGTGTCATAATTAAGGTTATGTTCTTTACAGTATTTTCTTAAGGTCGTTCCTTTATAGAGATATTTTAATTTCATCATTCCCCCGTTTCAAATAAATCTTTAATACTGGCTTTGCTCTTGCCGAGGTATTTAAACATTTTAATAAAATGTCTTTCTCTGGCGGAATCTTCAAATATTGTGTTATTGCTATTATCGATAAAAACTATTGCTCTTGTACCGTCTGATAATGTAAATATACGGCTAATATGCACCGGACCTTTTGAGTCTTCCCACACATCGCCGATTTCTGGTTTTAATGCACTCATTTTGTTAGCTCCTTAATCTCAACATCATACCAACCCTCATCTTCGGCTTCAGCTTGTGCTTGCCAAGCCTCGAGGTATGTTTCGGCTTTAGCATAAATAGCAAGTTCCATTTCATCGCAATACCTGCCAACAATTTTATATTTTTTTTCATCCAAAGTCATTTCAGCACCTCTTTTATTCTGGTTAAAAGCAAAGTCGCTTCATCTGCGTTTTTAGTGAAATATGTATCACCGTCTGATAAATATTCTTTGCACTCTTTCAGCAACTGGCGGAGCTGTTTGTTTTTCTCCGTGGCTGCCTTTCCCTCATTAAGCAGCTTTCCAATTATCATGTCCCCTTTGTCGACTTCTCTTTTAAGTCGTATAATCTCTTGATAAACTGCCTCATAATCCCCGAACTCATCAACCAAGGCTTGACCGTGCGCTATGTCTACCGCCTGCTTACTTTCCAACAATTTGTAGTTATTGGTTAGATTTTCGACATCTTTTTCAAGTCCTTTGACCTTTTCGGTAAGTTCAACAAAATGGTCGAAATCGCACGGTGCTAAAACTTCCGTAACCTTAAGTGCATAATCGTCAAAATCATCATCAAAACAAAGTGCGGGAAACACGGCGTCATTTTCATAAAGACAGAAATACCACCCATTTTTAAGTTTTCCATCTTTCCAGTCATCCGTTAAGCTCATCGCCCATCTCCTCAATTTTCATTTCAGAAAAGACTTCCGGCTCTATGTCGCTAATTCCACCCATCGTTTCCATATACTCTTCTTTTTTTTCGGCACACATTTCATTTAAGTACACCCACTTTTTACACCAATTTTGTAAATGTGTTTTTCTTGGATATGCTTTAGATGAGGAAAATCCAAAATAATAAACATATCCCTTAAAATAAAAACCGATATGATTTTGGTCGCCTAAAATATAGCCATTAACTTTCGGCGCATCCGTATTGTCGTGAATTTTCATTTTTTTCATCCTAAAATAGTTAAAGAGTTAAAAATTACAAAGCTAGCACCGGGCGAACGTAGTAACCGTAGTCCTTATAGTCCCAGCCCAAACCGCAACTGCTGGAAAAGGTAGAGAGCCACGCGTAGCCGTAATAGTACTCCGACGAAGACCAATACCAGTCTCTTTTAAGCGGCTCCCCGCCGGCGCGAATTAACGCTTTGTTTACAGCGTCTAAATTTTCAGCAATCGCCATCCATTCTTCCTTGCTCGGAATGCCTACTTTGACGGCGTCATACCAATTCATTTGTTTTTGCTCGTCGCGCAATCCCAGCACAATCGCCCGGCCGTTTATTTGGGCGGCGCGGACGCCGATTGGGCGTCCGTTCTTTTTAACAATCATAACTCTGAATTTTTTCATGTTGACCTCATTTGTATTCTATTTTATTAAATTTTCCAAAATTATTTTCATTTGCTCCGGGGTACGATTAACCGCTATACAGGGAATTACAAGATTACCGTCAATATCGTAAGTATCTACATGCAGATAAATATCCCCTGTATCAAAAAATTCTAAATCATTTGCGATAATACAATAATTGTCATATATTTCTACACCATCAATTTCTTTGGCCCATTCAACCAACTCAAACCATGTGATAGTAGGCATAAAACTAAATTATCATTATAGTCCGGCGTGTTGTTACTCATCTTTCAATCCTTTCAATTTATCAGACCAGTGTTTTATTAGTTTTAAGTCTTCTTCTCGCTGCTTGCTACTATAATACATGTCATTTTCGCATTCGTGCATATACTCTTGATTTACAGCCCACTGAAAACCGTTTAATACATCCTCCAAACTTTCGACTATCGCGCCGCCGGCAGTTTTATAATGCGGTTTCCCTTTAAGAATATTTGTAATTATAACAGGACTCACGCCTAAAAATTTTGCAGCATCGGAAGCGGTTTTAAAAACCTCTGTTTTACCGTTCTGCAAGTGTAATAGTACCCCGTTTGTCTGTGTAATAGTACTTGCGTCAACAAGTAAAGGTAGTAAACCAGCTTTAAAAGTTTCATGCGTTGTAAGTGTGATAGTATCACCAAGAGAAAGTTTAATACATTTCAAATTTTTAGTTACCATTCGAGTTTTAAACCCGTTCGCGTGCGTAATGGTACAGCTGTAAAACATTTTACACATCCTTTTTATTTGTGAAGTTTAACCGTAAAGCCGAAACTTTCAGCTTCCAATAAGTTTTTTGTTGTAAATAAAATATTGCCGAAATCGTCTAAAACATCCCAGTCAGTTGTTTTAATATCCCCCGGTTTTAAATTTAAAGGCTGTAATAATGCCGCCTTTTTTTTATCACGACTTTCTAATAAAATAGCGTTGTCAGCTCTTGACGGAATTAAAAGCCGTGAATCATTCCCGATAAAATTTAAAGCAATTTTAAAATAACTTTCCTTAATTAAAAAATTGTCAATCTGTGCGAGGCCGGCTGTATATTTTATTCTATCAAGCTGCCAAAGTCGCCGAACGTCTTCTTTTGCCAAATTATATACAATTTTCCAATCGGCGAGAGGTTTTAAGTCGGTCGGAGCAGGCACGGGCATTTGAAGACGCCAGCAAAGCGAAAGTTGACCGCCGCCGCTGTCATCAATAAGCATAATCATCCCGTCAGACGCTATATATTTCCCGTCTGTATCTTGATAAACATATTGTAGCGCCGGCCTGTCCATTAAACGACTTGTCACTTTGTCAAGCTCGCACGAGTAAAACATTTTTAATAATCCTTTAAAATTGTTAAACATTCCGTCTTTGACAAATCTTTTAAACAAATAAAATATTCTGTTTCAGCCTCATAATAAGCATTTTGCCGATGAAAGCCGCTATTTGCGGCGATAAGAATCGCCGCAAATATTAAAACCGTTGTAAAATATTTAAACATTTTGGTTATTTCCTTACGTAACCATTAAAAATTTACAATTACGCGGACATTATGTCTAAACGGTTTTTCATCAAAATTTAAACCGGATATTCTGTTAAAATCATAATAAAGCGCGTAATCGTGCCTGGCTTCCGACGCCGACCAATAACAGTCTCTTTTAAGCGGCTCCCCGCCTGCCTGCTCGCATGCGTCATTGATAGCGTCAAAATTTTCACTAATCGCAAACCATTCTTCAATTGACGGGATTGCTTGATATGAAGCGCTAAACCAATTCATCCGCTCCGGCTCATCTTGAAGCGCAAGGGTAATTATCCGGCCGTTTATTTGGGCGGCACGGACGCCTACCGGTTTGCCGTTTCTTTTAACAATTTCAACTTTAAATTTTGTCATCTCATTACCCCTTAAAATTAATTTCAGCACCGTCGACACAATCAACAGCTTCGCGCAGATATCCCGGCAAACCGTCAACCATGTCGCAAACCCATTGATTGTTATATCCGTAAATTTGGAAACTTATTGAATCTTTCCCGGAATTTATGGCTTTTTCAACCATACTTTTAAAATCACTTGAATCAATTTTTTTCATGTTCGAATCCTTTTCTTGTGTTTATACTTAATATATAACATAAATTATTAAAATTGTCAATAGGCTTTTTAATGATTTATGTTAAAAACTCCACGGTCCTTTGATGATTTTACTGTTGCCCGTGCCGGGTTTGTACCAGACAAAACCCCCACCCGCCGCGCCTTGTCTCCATTTTGTGCAGCTTAATTGATTGTCAATAAATATTTTACCATCCGGCCGCAATTCTACAACATCAGCGTCCCAAAAATTTTTTATTTTGTCAGCCAAGTCTTGCAGCGTCGACGCCGTGTCATTTACTTCTTCGCGCTGTAATTCAATTTCATAAGCTGTTTTTAGCTCCGTGATGTCTCGATTCGTAAGTTTTGCACGATTTAAAATTTGCATGGCGTTAACTTCTGATACTTTTAATATAAGCGCGCGCCGCTGTCGTCGCTTTGGACTCTGGTGTTTGACTGTTTGACTGTTTGAAGTTTTGAAAGCGGTTGAAAGCGTCCGCGGCTTTGTAACTAATATCTTTCATTTTTGAATCCTCCATAAATTATTAATTAGCCAAAAATTTCAACAATTTGATATTTTTTAATTTTTAACATTTTGCAAAGTGATTCTAACACAAATTTATTATCACCACTGCCGCCGAAGCTTGGAAAGTTAAAAATTCCCGCGTTGTTAATCGCTTCTTCAAACGCCGCGCTTTGTCTGTTATAACCATAACCGCCCGCGCAACCACTGCCGCGCGTGTCGACGCCAACGCCGTTGGCGGTTATCCACAAGCAACAATAACTTGTAGATTTAGTGTTATAAAATCTAACGTCAATTGCTTCCACAAAATTCCCATTGCAATTTTTTTCTTCGAAATTGAGAACTTTATAACCGGAGGTGAAATTATTTTCTTTTCTGAATTTAACGTTAAATTTTTGCCGGGCTGGGTCAATGTCAACTTTTATCATTTTTTCATCAGCTGCCCAACATGACGGTTTATTTTTAAATTTAAGTGTTATCATTGTTTTTAACCTCCAAATATGTTTTACATTAATTTACTATCAACTTGTTCGCGTATAACCGCAATAGCTTCTTGATTTAAAGCCGTTTTTAGCAATTCAACGATAGGACCAATATCCAAATCGCCGCTGAAGTCTATTATTTGGACAAGTAGCGTCGTCTCTAAAACTCGAGTCCCGTCGGTATGCGTATAAAGCCCCTTGCCCTCTGTTATCGTGCAATCTCCGACAATACCGCCAACAATTTTATAAGCATCTGTTGTTAAAATTTCTTGCTGTTTGGTGTCTTTGTCGTTAAGCCCTATATACAAATTAAATTTTGTAAACATTTTTCGAATCCTTTCTTTATGTTTATACTTAATATATAACATAAATTATAAATGTTGTCAAGTGTTTAGTGTTAATTTTTTGGTTAAAAATTATTAAAAGCTGCTGTTAAAAAACTCGAATCCTCTAAAACCGTTGATATACTTAGGATTCCGAGAGTTGTCAATTTGCTTTGCATTGTTGAAACAACAAACAACGACAACTTACAACTTTTAAAATGCGAAAAAAAAGTCCTCCAAACCATTAACCAACGCACGCCAACGGAGTTTTATAGTATAAAATGTTTATAGTGTTAAGAGTTTGTATACAAGCCAATGGTTTTTAAAGAAGGGGGTACCCCCGGGCTGTTTCGGGCTGCTCTTACCCCAACACCCGAAACACTGAAAACATCAAAAACTCTTGACAACATCTAAAGTTTATAATAACATTCATAACAAAAGGAGAAAAAACCCATGTATTTAACGATAGATAGTCCAAACAAATGGCGACTTTATAAAGTGTATGATGACAAGGGAGAACTTGTTTATATAAATATAGCGAAGCTCCCTGACATAATTACCCTGCGCAACATTTCCTGCGCAAGGTCTTTCAACCCTTTAACGACATACGAAGTTATTATCGAAGAGAAGGAGTATGAAAACAAAATTGATGCGCTGAATGCTCTTACTCGTGCTCGTCCTTACAAAACACCTAAATTTAATCTGGAGGTTAAAGGGTATATGAATGACAGTCTCATTATCTGCGAGCAGACAAACGAAAAGTTTAAGAATCAAAGCGACGTATGCCAAAGATACGGCATTGACAAATCGAATTTAAGCAATCATCTGCGTAACAGAGATTTGAAAAAAAACATTAAAGGATTGTCGTTCCATTATTACAATGCGTTGGACGAGCAGAGAGAACTGATGCGGAAATGGACGCCGCTTATGTTTAATGTGGATCCACAGTATTGGGGAAATTTTGACGCGGATGTGGTTTACATGAGCTATAAATACCGACATCCGCTTGATTTAAAATCGATTGACAAGCCGGTGTTCAATTACACGCCGTGGGCGCCTATCATTCCCGACGGCGACGACCCTATCCCGCCTGAAGCGCTTAACTTCCCCGTCCCGGGACAGGTCCCCTTGCCTGTACGGCACTGCAACCTTCAGGCCTTGTATGCGACAGAGGAGCTGCCGTGGCACAAGCCGGGGAGCAAAAGACCGCCTATTAAGTTAGACGATTGACTTAGGAGATAAACCATGTTATTAAATAACAGAGATTGGTATATATTTATCAGAGACGGTGAGTACATAGTCGGCAAACTGCCTTATGCTCTCAAAGAGGGGAGGGATATAGAGGTGCTGGGTCATGCGACCGCCAAACCTGAGGCTTATCGGCTGCTTGAGATGCTTGTTGGCTATCGCCCCCTCCGGCGGCACAAACAAGGTGTACCGGTGGAGTGTATAGACACAGGGGAGAGATTTGTCAATGCCAGAGAGGCGTGTGAGAAATATGGAATCTCTCAGCCTCTTATGAGTTTTCATCTCAGCGGCAAACCTTGCTATGCTACATGCAAGGGGCTGCGCTTTAAATATGTAGACAACGACACAGAGGTATAATGACATCCTGTTATCCTACAAGTGCTTATGACATGATAACCGAGGCGGAGAGAGCCGTGCTCGAGGAGTATGTTAGCTATGCCGTGACAGAGCAGCAGCGCAAACATCAACGGGTAGACCTCGCGCTTAATCTTCCGGTGCCTGCCGAGTTCATGCGCAAGGGGAGAGAGTGCTTTGCCAAGCCTGTGGTGCTTGCGGCATTGCGTGAGCGCCTGCTTGAGGAGAGTGCCAGACGCGACATATCGCCTGACAGAGTGATAAGAGAATACGGCAAAATAGCTTTCAGTGACATAAGCGACTATCTTGAGCAAGGGTCATGGGGGACCGTGCAACTGAAAGACTTTGCGAATATTTCGGCTGATAAACTCGGAGCAATCAAAAGTGTAGAGACACGTATGGGGAGCAATGGTGCGACACAGGTCAAACTCGTGTTGCATGACAAATTTCCGGCGCTTAAGGCGCTTGCCGAGCTTATGGGGCTGGTAGCTCCTGACGCTCCTCCGGCGCTTGAAGGCTATGTCAAACAAGAGATACGGTCGATGGAGCAAGCGGCGCTGCAAGCTCCTGAGGCAGAGTATGAGGAGCTGCTGGAGGAGGTCAACCGTGGGGACGACTAGCAGCATGAGAGCGTTGACGGCTGCGCGCGCATCAACTGGACCAGTGCGCCCTTGGCATCCTCAACCGCTCGACAACGGCACATGGCCTCCTGACTACAAAGCGGTGTACGCATGGCGGACAGCTATGCTCCGCAGGCTTCGCTCAACGCCCGGTGCGCTTGAGGCGGCCCGGGCTTATTATAGTACACGGCCGGGCAATTTTATAATGGACTGGATAGACACATATGACCCGAGACGTCAACAGGACAAATGGGTGCCTTTCATCTTCTTCAAACGCCAACAGGAGGTGATAGACTTTTTTGAGAGCTGTGCGGCAGACAGAGAGAGCGGGCTGGTGGAGAAATGCAGGGACTTCGGCTTGACATGGCTTGCTTGCGCTTATTCCGTATGGCGATGGCTTTTTATTAAAAATGATGCTGTCGGGTGGGGGAGTCGCAAAGAAACGCTTGTCGACAAACCCGGAGACCCGGACAGTATATTTGAGAAGATAAGACTTATTTTACACAGACTTCCGCGCATTTGGCTGCCTGAAGGCTTTAGCTTCGGGCGCAATTGTACTTATATGAAATTGCTTAATCCGGCTACTGGCGCCATTATTGCCGGAGAGGCCGGTGACAATATCGGCCGTGGTGGTCGACGGAGTTGTTATTTTTTAGACGAAGCAGCGCATTTGGAGAGAGCGGAGAAAGTAGAAGCGGCTTTAGGGGACAATACTAATGTCCGTATCGATATTTCATCGGTCAACGGCGTCGGTAATGTTTTTCATCGGAGACGCGAGAATGGTATTGTATGGACCCCGGAGCGAAAGGAGTATCCAATCGGTTATGTCAGGGTGTTTGTAGCAGATTGGCGAGACCATCCGACTAAAACGCAAGAATGGTATGACGCTCGTAAAGCTCGATATGAACGAGAGGGTATGGCACATATTTTTGCACAGGAGGTTGATAGGAATTATGCAGCTGCCGTAAGCAATACTGTTATCGTTTACGAATGGATATTGGCGGCTGTCGACGCGCATATCAAACTTCCGTGGCTGGGAGAAGCTGTAGAAGCACATAAAAACGAATGGACGGCCGGGCTTGATATAGCAGACGAGGGAAATGACCGTAACGCTTTAGCCATGCGGGAATATGTCGTGTGGCGTCAAGTGGATGAATGGGGCGAGAGAGATCCGGGGATTTCCGCTCGCAAGGCTGTATTGGCATGTCGCCCACATGCGGGAAATATTACTTGTCAATATGACTGTATCGGTGTAGGAGCGGGTGTTAAAACAGAGTACAACAGACTTGCGATAGACGACGAGGTAATAGATGCAAAACGCATACCTTTTATTCCGTGGAATGCGGGCGCTGCTGTAGAAAGACCTTTTGAAAGAATTATACCTGATGATAATGAAAGCTTGCAAAATAAAGATTTTTTTGATAATTTGAAAGCACAAGCTTGGTGGTCTATGCGCACAAGATTTTATAAAACCTATAAAGCTGTAACGGAAGGTGTAAGATATAAACCGGAAGAACTTATATCTATAGACAGTTCAATGCAGCTTTTGGAACAGGTAAAAAAAGAACTTATGCAACCGACGGTCGGATATAGTTCTCGGCTTAAAATGTTGATAGAAAAGAAACCGAACGGGATGAGATCGCCTAACTTAGCTGACAGTGGTGTTATGGCTTTCTTTCCTCTGTCGGAGAATACAAATTACAGTGTGGTTGGTTCATATGGGATATAAACATGGTTAAAAAATCAGAGATGTTAAAACGGTCGCCGGATATTGAATGTATGGTGCCGTATTGGGATAAAGTAACAGATATTCTCAATGGAAAAGAAGCTATAAAATCTGCCGGAACGGCTTATATGCCCGCATTCCCTGACGAAACAAGCAAAGATTATAATTTCAGATTGCAAATCAGTAAGTTTACGAACATTTATCGTGATGTTGTTGAAGGTCTCGCTAGTAAACCGTTTCAAAATGAAATAACACTTTTGGGTGGTAATAACATTTCAAAAGAATTGCTTGATTTTGTTGAGAATGTAGACGGAGCGGGTAATAATCTAACAAGTTTTGCGGCTTTGACATTTTTTAACGGTATTAATTATGCTCTTGATTGGATATTCATTGATTATCCTTCTATACCAAATTCTGAAGTTATTACGGTTGCTGAAGCTAAAAATATGAATTTACGCCCGTTTTGGGTACATATTTTAGCTAAAAACGTGCTTGAAATTAAAACGGAAATGCAAGGTTCAGAACAGATTATAACATACTTTAAACACATGGAACCGGGTTTTGGAAATGACCCCATGCACGTCAGAGAGTTCGTTAAAAATAAGAACGGGCAAATTGAATGGAAACTTTATGTTGAAGTAACAAATGATAAAAATGAAACAGAATTTGTTGTAGAACAGGAAGGAGTGTTAAGCATTGATTTTATCCCGATGGTGCCGTTTGTAACTGGTCGTCGGGATGGTAAAAGTTTTAAGTTTTATCCGCCGATGTCAGATGCTGCAGATTTGCAGATAACACTTTATCAGAATGAATCAGCTCTTGAATATATTAAAATGCTTACAAGTTATCCAATGCTTGCAACGGATGGAACAAAAGTACCAATGGAAGCCGATGGTAAAACCCCTAAGAAAGTTGCGGTAGGTCCTAACAGAGTTCTTTATGGTGTACCGCAGGATAACGGTATCGGAGGCAGTTGGAAGTATGTTGAACCGCAGGCAAATAGTTTGGAATTTTTGCAGAAAAATATTGACAAAACTAAAAACGACCTGCGTGAACTGGGTCGTCAACCGCTTACTGCGCTGTCAACTCAGTTGACGACAGTTACAACTTCTATTGCTGCCGGTAAAGCCAAATCCGCGGTTACAGCATGGTGTTTTAATCTTAAAGATACTTTGGAAAATGCTTTATTGGTGACAATGAAGTGGATGAAATCGAATCTTGAACCGGAGGTTAATGTTTATACTGGTTTTGACAATGTACTTGATAATGAACAAGATGTTGAAGAACTAGGTAAAGCTCGAGAACGCGGGGATATTTCAATAGAAACTTATTGGGAAGAATTAAAAAGACGTAAAGTTCTTTCCCCTGAATTTGATATTGAAATAGAGAAAAAAAGATTACTCGAAGATATTCCGGTAGATGAACCGGATATTAATTCTGGAAATAAAGCAATTGATAATCTTAACCAAAAAGAGGAAATGTAATGAGTAGAGGATGGAAATTTGATGATGCTGGAAATATTATTGTAAAAGATGGTAATCCGGTTTACATTAACACAAACGGCGATGAACAAACTGTATCCGTAGATACTATTGCCAATTTGAACAGAGAAGCAAGGGATAACAGACTTGCAAAAGAAGAAGCTTTAGACAAGCTTAAAGTTTTTGAAGGTATTGACCCTGTAAAAGCTCGTGAAGCTTTAGATGCTTTTAATAAAATTGATAGCAATAAACTCATTGAAGCAGGCAAAGTAGATGAGCTTAAAGCTCAAATTACTTCTCAGTTTCAAACTCAGATTGATGAAAAAACCAAAGCTTTAAGTGAGTTACAGAGTAAATATGAAAATATGATTATTAACAATGTATTCGCAAACAGCGATTTTATTCGCAATAATGTTGCCGTCCCGAGAGATATGTTTGAAGCTAAGTTTCGTGAGAATTTTAAAGTTGAGAATGGTCAAGTTGTTGTTTACGGTAACGACGGAAATCGTTTGTACAGCAAAGAACATGCTGGCGAATATGCAACCCCGGAAGAAGGTTTGCGGATTTTAACTGAAAATCATCCTCAGCATGAGAGTATTCTTCGTGCTAATGCAGGGAATGGTACAGGAAGTTCTGGGGCTGGCGGCAGTACCGGTAGTTCACGGTATATGCAACGAGCACTTTTTGAAAAACTTTCGCCTCAGCAGCAGTTGGAATATGCTAAGAAAATGGCAAATGGTGAAATTACCTTGACAGATTAGAAAGTAACTGTTAAAGTATAATTGCTTTTTTCTAGGATTAGATAAGCGCATCAGGTTGGATGACCTATATCAATCAATCGGTGCGCTTTTTTTACGCACCAAATAAAGTTTAACAAAATTTGAAAGGTGCTGATTTATGAGCAATATTTTGACTAAACTCATCCCTGACCTGTATCAGAATTTGGATGAAGTTTCTCGTGAGCTTACCGGTTTTTTGCCGTCTGTAGCTCGTAATTCTTCCGCCGTCCGTGCTGCTCTTGGTGAATCTGTTATTGTACCGGTAAGTACGGCTATGGAATCTGGTAATGTTACTCCGTCTATGACTGTTCCTGAACCGGAAGATTTTACCATGGATAACGTTGCGATTCAGATTACGAAATCTCGTAATGTTTCCTTTGGTTTGACCGGTGAAGAATTTCAGGGTGTTAACAATGGTGTTGGAGCTAATTATATTCTCGGTGAAAACATCAAGCAGGCCGTTCGTACGTTGGTTAATGAAATGGAGAAAGATGTAGCGATCGAAGCTGCTGTCGGCAGTTCTCGCGCATTTGGTACGGCTGGAAGTACCCCGTTTGCAAGTGATTTGACCGATGCTGCTCACATTAAGAAAATTCTTGATGATAACGGAGCACCGATGGGTGGACGTTCTTTAATTATCGACAGTACCGCTGGTGTTAATCTTCGTTCTTTGACTCAGTTGACTAATGTTGGTGATGCTGGTACCAATATGACCTTGCGTCAGGGTGAACTGCTGAATCTTTTTGGTTTTTCCATCAAAGAGTCAGCTGGTATTTACAATGTTGCTCAGTCGTCTATTGAAGGCGTTACGCTTAGTGCCGCTGAAATCGGTGCTAATGAACTGACGATTAAAGCAGCTACTTCTGGTTCTCTGAAAGCCGGGGATGTTATTACCATCGCTGGTGACGATAATAAATATGTCGTTGCTGAATCTAATTCTTCCCTGTCTGCCGGTAATAAAATTAAAATTGCCAAACCGGGATTGCTTCATGCAGTTGCTGACGGTTCTTCAGTTACTGTCGTTGCCGCTTCTGCTCGAAACATTGCTTTTACGAAGAACGCTATTCAGTTGGTTACTCGTGCTCCTGCCCTTCCGGCCGGGCGTGATGCAGCTATCGATAGTTACATTCTGACCGACTCACGTTCGGGTATGGCTTTTGAAGTCCGTGTATATCAGGGCTACAGAAAGATGCGTATGGAAGTTGCCTGCGCATGGGGTGTTAAGGTTATTAAACCTGAACACGTCGCAACCTTGCTTGGTTAAGGTAAAAAAAGGGGGGCGGGTTTCCCCGTTCCCCTGATTTTTTATGGAGAATGAAAATGACTGTTTTACCGATTATGAAAGTGAAACATAAAAAATACGGGATTGAAATGATTATCAATCAGTCTGATTTTGACGAAACCGTTCATGAAAATTTGACTAAAAAACCTGTCGAATCAAAAAAGAAAAAAGCTGATAAAATTGATGATGAACTGAAAGCCCTTATGGGAGAAGAATGATGTTTTACGGCAACGTTGACGATTTTAAAAGTTATTGTACGTTAAGAAATAAAGATTTATCTGAAACGTGGAGTGACGAATTAATTGAATCAGCGTTGCTGATTTCTTCCGAATGGCTTGATGGTAAATATGAAAATATTTTTATTGGCTATAAAGCTGATGGGTATAAACAAGAAAGAAGTTGGCCGAGAGAAGCGGCAGTTGTTCAATCTTATCCGTATTATTTATTTGCGAAAGATGAAATCCCGGAACAAATAAAAAAAGCGACTTACGAAGCTGCTTTTCGTAATTTAATTTCCCCGGGTTCTTTAGAAACTGATTTTACACCCAATCAATATAAATCAGTTAGAGTTGAAGGAGCTATTTCAGTTGAGTATAATTCATCTTTGACATATGCTTCAGATATACAAACAGAAATACCGATTATTCAAACTTTAATGAGTGACTTAATCGATTATGATAAACCCGGTTCGTTTAGTCGAGTATCCGGGAGAGCGAGTCGTGTATGAGCATTTACAACGATTTACAAAAAGTTGCTACAGGATTGTTAAAGGAATTTAAACAAGGGTCAATAGAACTTGTTCAATTTGTTCATTCTGAAAATTCGACACCTGATAATCCCGGAAAACTCGAAGAGGTTGTAACACCTTTAGATGCCGTTGCCAATGGTGAACGTTTTAAGTTTATGAATACAAGTTTTATAAACTCTTCTGATATTGAGGTTATAACAGCAGTTGTTGAGGGAATAATTCCTTCGGTAAATGATTTTATCAACATTGACGGTGTGAAATACAAAGTAATACAATTTAATCCGTTACCTGCCGCAGGGACGGCTTGTGCATGGAAGTTTATTGTTCGCAAGGGGGGTTAAATGGCTACTACCCTTGATACACTTTATGCTTTACAAATTCCTCAAGTTCAAGAGCTTTTTATTCAAGCAATGGAAAATATTGTTGACCGTGCTGTTATTGAAGATATGATAGAAGCGATTGAAAATAACGATATTGAAGCTCTTTACGCCGCTTCAGGATTTACTCCAGTTGTTTTGAATACTGTTGTTAATCAAATTGAACAGATTTATAATGAAGCTGCAAATATTACAACAAGTTTTTGGCCTAAACGACTTCGGGCAGTTTTTAATATTCGTAATCCTAAAGTTGAAGAACAATTGTCGGAATATTCAAGTAATTTTATTACAAACATTTCCGACGAGATAAAAGCAAATATTAGAACAATTTTAACAGACGGGCAGACAAGAGGTATAAATCCGAAAGAAACAGCACTTAATATTGTTGGTCGTATTAATCCTGTAACGAAAAAACGTGAAGGTGGAGTAATAGGGCTTTCGACAAATCAAGTAGAATGGGTTTTCAATGCCAGAAAATATTTAGAAAATTTAGATAAACATTATTTTACATTGGGATTAAGGGATAAGCGTTTTGATTCATTAGTTCAAAAAGCGATTGATGAAAAAAGAAAGTTATCAAAAAATGAAATTTCTCGATTGATAACCGCTTATGAAAATAAAGCACTGCGATTTCGTGGTAACGCAATATCTCGTACCGAAACCATGCAAGCTATTAATCGCGGCGAATATGCTGCTATTCTTCAAAATATTGAAAATGGTTTAATAAACGAAAATCAAGTGAAAAAATGGTGGGATGATACTCGTGATGGACGCACGCGTTTAACGCATATAGCGCTCGGCAATACTTATAGTCAAAAAAAACCTATACCGTTTAATGAACCTTTTGTTACTACAACTGGACAACAATTGCTTTATCCGGGAGATAGGTCTTTAGGTGCCGATTTGCATGAGATTGTTAATTGTCGTTGTAAAGCTCAATATAAAATTGATTTTTTAACGAGGTAAACGAATGGCTGATTTTAATGCTGTAATAGATAACTTTGTTGCCAATAGTAAAGAGAAAATGCTTGCGGTTGTTAAAAACAGCATTCAAGAAGTTGTACAGAATGCTCAAACGCCTATTGCTAAAGGTGGTAAAATGCCTGTTGATACGGGTTTTTTACGTTTTTCAGGTACTGCAAATTTAAATAATGTCCCGTCTGGTAAAACACTTGGTAGAAACCGTTTAATCGGGGAAGAGGGTGTATTACCTGATTACGCATTAGATGATAACGCAAGTTATCTTAGTGACATACTTGTTAAAATGAAAATCGGGGATACGTTTTTTTTCGGTTGGACCGCTGTTTACGCTAGTCGTCAAGAAGTTTATAACGGTTTTATGGAATCAGCAATTATGAATTGGCAGAATATTGTAAATAATCAGATTAGGAGATTGCAGAAATGATTGAATCTAAAATCGTTAGTCTTTTGCAAAAACAAGTTACCAAAGCCGTTAACGGTCTTTTTCCGGTTAAATATTTGAATACTAATATTGAAGTAACTGATTCGTTTTGGGAAATTGTTTACATCCCGAACAATATTGAAAATGAATTTTGGGACAAAGGAAAAACTTATCAAGGTATTTTAAGATTGATATTACATTGGCCGGCGGACAATACTGGTATTTACAACCCTCTTCAAGAAGCTGAAAGAGTTGCTGGTGAATTTTCCAAAGGGCTTGAATTATTTGGTGATGACATCAAGGTTATTATTACTGATAATCCAAATTTAACCAGTCTGAATGAAGATGACGGAAAGTTGTTAATACCCTTGACAATTCGATATTTGTGTTTTAAGCTATAATCGCATGGAAATACCTCCGGGCGCACTAGGTTGGATGACCTAAAAATCAATCAATCGGTGCGCTTTTTTACGCACCAAATAAAATTTCAAAATTTGAAAGGTGCTAAAAATGGCAAATACAAACGCATTCTCGAAAATTTATGTTTGCCCTGATTCACAGAATGATGAATTGACTGCTGATGATTACGCAGGGTTAAATTGGGTTTTGATTAAAGGTGTAGGCAACCTTGGTGAAACTGGTAAATCTACTAACATTTTGAGTTATCCTACATGGGAAACCAGTGTATCAGATAAAGCCAAAGGTATTACTGATGCGGGTTCCCCGACTCTTGAAGTTGCTCGTGACCCGAAAGATGAAGGTCAGAAAATTCTCAATGCCGCTAGTGCTGTTGGTAATAATAATAACTATGCTTTTAAAATTGAACGTGCAGATGCCCCGGTTGGTGGTATTGGTACAATTTTGTACAATCGCGGTCTTGTTGCTGGACCGACTCGTCCGAACGGACAGAATGAAGATTTTGACTTGGAAGTTTTTACTCTTGCATTGGTTCAGGAAGAAATTGTCGTCCTTCCGACAACTGGTGTTGAAGCCCCGGTATTGACCGCAGCCCCGAGTATTAGCGGAACGGCAGAAGTCGGAGAAACTTTAACTTGTTCGACTGGTACGTTTACCGGTACGTCTCTTACTTACAGTTATCAGTGGTTTGCGAACGGTCTTGTTGTGTCAAATGCTGTTGAAAATACTTATGAATTAACTGAGGCAGATAAAGGTAAAGTCTTTTCTTGTCGTGTAACTGCTCGAAACAACGGTGGTTCTGCTACTGGTTTTTCAAATACTACAACAGCTGTACTTTAAAAAAGGATTGAAAAATGGATATTGCAAAACTTAAACCAGCGGAAAGAATAATTGAAATCATTCATCCGGCAACTGGTGAAAATGTTGGTATTAGAGTTACTGTGATTTCACTTGTCGATGAGCGAATGAAAGCTGTTAGACGTAGATTTCAGAATAAAAAAATCGAGCTTGAAAAACGAGGAAAAACATTTAAAGCCGATGATTTGGAAGAAAACGCAACCGAGCTGCTTTTGAATGCTATTACAGGTTGGGATTGGTATGATGCCGAGTTCAACGGTGAAAAACCCGTTTTTAATGAGAAAAATGTTAAAACGGTTTTGAATGAACTTTCATGGTTTAAGAATCAGATTGTGGAGGCTATCGACGACGAAAAAGCTTTTTTTCAGAGTTGAAAATAAATTTGAAGGAGGCCGTTCGAATATTTGTTCGTTACGACCTCCCAAACGAAAAAGAAGATACTCGTAGAGCATTGAATGAAAGAGTTGGTGTATATACACCGCCTTTTGAAATTCCTGAAGACGGTATATATCTTTGGAATTGGTTTATAGATATAAACAACAGTGTTTCTCGAATTGATTTTAACGGTTATTATTGTTTAATACCGCCGTCCGAGTTTCTTGCATGGTCGACACTTACAGGAAATGCGTTATATCCAGAAGAATATGACATCTTAAGAAATATGGATGCGGTATATTGCAAAGAAGTAAATGCTGAAATACAGTTTAAACGAGCAAGAGAGGAAGAAGCTCGAAAAAATGAAATAAAAAGTTCAAGAGTGCGGAGAAGATAAATGTCCACAGATATTGCAAGAATAGGTTTCGGGGTTGAAACTTCTCAGCTTGAAAAAGGTGTTTCAGCTCTTAGTACTTTTAGTACATCTGCGAAATCTGCAAATTCAAATGCTCAGGCAATCGGAACAGCAATGAATAAAGCTGCTGTTACTTTTGCCGGGGCCGTTGCAGGTATGAGCAGAAGTATTGCCAGTTTGGTATCTGCTACTAAAACAGCAACAGTTGAAGAAATCGCCGCTGCTAAAGAAGCTTCTAATTTTGCCAGTAATATTTATCGTGTTGCACAAGCTCAGGATACCTTAACAGTTAGTACGCAAAAAAGTACCCGCAATTTACAGAACATGTATTCGGCAATGCTTAAATTAAGTTCTGGTGAATCTATTTTGGAGAGAATCAATAGAATTACCGGAGTTAGTGGGTTGAGTAATAAATCGGCCGAATATTCCGCTGAATTTTTTAAGCGTTCTACGACTAAAGAAGAATGGAATGCTATGACTGGCAGTCTTGCCAGAGACCAGATGCCTAACAGATTTAACACTGCTAATATTGCCGCACAATTTCAAGACATTGCTGTCACTGCTGCAATGGGCATGAATCCTTTAACTGTTGCTTTACAGCAGGGTACTCAATTATCCGCCGTTTTGAATACAATGGAAAGACCTTTAGAAGGTATCGCTCAAGCATTTAAATCTATTATTAATCCTGTTTCATTAATCAGTATCGGTTTAACAGCTTTAGTTGTTGCCGGTATTCAAATGGTTGATTGGAGTGAAACAGCGGACAGTGCTTTAAATTCTTTATCTTCCTCTTTTGATTTTGTTACAGAACATGTCGAAGGTTTTACAGTAGCTTTAATTGGTTTAACTGCTGCCGGAGTTATTACAACATTTTCATCTTTAGGTGCAGTTGTAAGTAATTTGGGAAAAGTTTTAGGACCTGTAATAACATTTTTCACAAAATTTATCAAAATAATAGGTACTGCGTTAACAAGTAAATTTACCATTATAGCATCTGTTATTACAGGTTTAGTATATGGTTTTTCGAAGTTGAGAGAGTATTTGGAAAATACAACCGGGTTTGATATAACTTTCGGTCTTTGGGATAAATTGACAGGTTTAATTGATAAAGCAGCTGAAGCTCTTAAAAACTTTTTTAGTATATCAAGTAAAAAAGAAGAATGGGAAGCGTTATCTAAAGGGGCTTTGAGTAATATAGATGATTTGATGACCGAATATTACTCTTTGTCAATGACCGAAAAAGAAGCCGATAAATATCTTAAAAAGATGGAACTTATTAAAAAAGCTTCTGAAGAAAAAATACCTTTAGAGAATACTTTTGGATTAAACGGAAAAACAGGTTATCAGCTTATTGATGAATTAGCTGAACGATATGCTAATTGGAATGAAAAAATAAGACAGACAAAAGATAATATAGAGGAAGCTAAAAAAGCGGCCGAGGGTTGGGATAAAATATTAAAAAACCACGAGAAAACTGTTGAAGATTTGACCTTAAAAACTCAAACAATAGGTCTTGGTACATACGATACTACTCGTTTGCAAACTCAACTTGATATGTTGAGAAAATTGCAAGAAGTTGGTATTAATAAAACTGATATTATGGACGAAAGTACAGGGCAGACTTATCTTGATTGGGTAAACGATGCTTCGAGCAAACAAGGTCGATTAGCCGAAGAAAATAAAAAATTAGCTGATAGTTTTGACTTTGCCAAAGATGCTACCAAAAGCTTTTTTTCTGACATGCGAGAAGGATTGAGAGAAGGTCAATCCTTGTGGGAATCTTTTGGAAATGCAGTTACAAATGTTCTTGATAAGATTCTTGATAAAATTATGAACATTGGTGTTGATTATTTATTTGATGCTTTAGGTGGTATGGGTACTAAAGGCGGTAAAACAAGTTTTTCATGGGGAAATATAGCTTCTAGCATAGGGGGTTTTTTTGGTGGTAGTACATCTGCGTCTACACCCGCCCCTGCGGCTAAAGGCGGTGCTTTTACGAATGGTGTTTATAGTTCGCCAACATTATTTAAGTTTGCTAACGGTGGACAGTTTGGTGTTATGGGTGAAGCCGGTCCTGAAGCTGTTATGCCTTTGCGTAGAGGGTCAGACGGTTCTTTAGGTGTCGATGCCGAAGGTATAGGCGGTAATAATGTAGTTGTTAACGTTATTAATAATTCAAATGCTCAGGCAAGTGTAAATCAACGAGAAACTAGACAAGGAACTGAAATTGATGTATTGATAGACCAAACAGTTGCTCAAAAAATGACTCAACAAGGTTCTTATTCAAATAATGCTTTAAATGCTTATAGTAACCGTCGATTAGTTATGAGGTAAGAATGACGACTTGGCCTTCACATTTTAAAATATTGAGAAATAATTTTCAATTGTTACCGGTTAGCCGTGTTTTAAGTTCTGATATGGATATTGGACCGGCAAAAAAACGGCGGCGTACAGTTATAAAATTAACAAATGTTTCATTTTCAATGTATATGAAACAAAGTGATTTTGATGAATTTATGGATTTTTATTATGATAACGATTCGACTGTATTTTATTTCCCCCGTCCTGATACAAAAACTACAGTCTCTGCTCGTTTTACAGCCGCACCTACAGCAACATTTAACGAAACATTATGGCAAGTTTCTGTTCAATTGGAGTTTTTACCGTGATTACAGATAATTTACGACAAGTTTCATATGCACAGGAGACAGATGTCGCTGTTATTATTTTATTAACTTTAAAAACAAAAGATTTATCTGATACGATAAGAATTTCTAGTATCCCGGTTGAAAAGTTTGCCGATTTAGGGGAAAATGTTTATGGATGTACAAGCAATGGGAAAAGATATATATTTTTACCTTTTGACATTACATTACCACAAGACGATAAAACAGGGGCTGTTACAGCAAAATTAACAATAGACAATGTTAATAGACAAATTGTACAATATGCCAGACAAACAAAATCAGCAATTAATGTTGATATTCAATTAATTTTGTCTAATGATTTAGATACTGTGGAAATGGAATTTAAAGATTTTAAACTTACTAATGTTAGTTATGATGCTTTTACAGTTTCTGGAGATTTGTCAGTTGATTATCTTGGACTTGAACCATTTCCTTGTGGTCGTTTTACCCCATCAGGTTTTCCGGGATTGTTTTAATGTGGAGTGACAAGTATATTTCCATACCCTTTGCCGACCATGGTCGTTCTAAAAATGGCTGTGATTGTTGGGGATTGGTAACTGTCGTATATAAAGAAAAATTTAAGATTGATTTACCTTTTTTGTTAGATTATGATAATGTAAAAGATGTTCGACATATAACTACTTTGTGTAAAAATGAATGTGAAAACTGGGAAGAAATATCTAAAAACGAGGAACAACCTTATGATGTATTGGTTTTTAACATTTTGGGCGCTCCTTGTCATGTTGCGCTTGTGGTTGAAAAAGGTTTAATGCTGCATACAGAAAAAGGTATTGGTACACATATTAGCGATTATAAACGAGATAAACAATGGTGTAATCGTTTAGCAGGGATTTACAGATATGTTAAATGAAGATATAATCGTTCAAAAATCTGTTTTACCGTTTAGACAGAATTTTGAAACTTTACGATTGCAGGATTGTAAAACACCTCAAGAAATTGTCAATAAACTTGTACCTTTTAACTTTGTGAATTGCAAGCTTGTTGTAACTCTCGATGGTGAAATATTATCAAAAGACAAATGGAATCAAAAATTAAAAAAAGGGCAAATTGTCAGTCTTAATTACGTTCCTACCGGCGGCGATGATGGTAAAGCTGTTATGCAAGTTGTTATAACCATAGTAGCTATAGTAGCAACTGCATATTTAGGACCCATAGCAGGAGAAGCAATTGCGGCGGGTAATTATGGAACAGCTGCTTTGGCTGGGGCTGGTATTGTAGCTGTTTCTATGGTTTATAGTATGGCTATGAATGCACTTATGACAACCCCAAAACAATCAGACGGTACATTAGGTTATAAAGATTCTCAAACTCAATTTATTGAAGGAGCGAGTAATTCTATTAACAAGTTTGGGGTTATACCTGTCAATCTTGGAACAAATAAAATGTTCCCTCCTCAAGCAGCGTTACCTTATACAGAAACGTCCGGTAACGACCAATATTGCCGACAGTTGTTTACTTATGGATATGGTAAAGTAACCGTCATTGAACGTAAGTTAGGTGAAACGATTTTAGATGATTATGATTATGTGGAAGTTGAAGACAAGCTTAACGCAGATTTAAATTCCGGTACGTCTTTATATGCCAATGACATATATCAGGAAGATTTTAGCATTAAAGTTACAAAAGAAGAATCTCCTTTTATTCGTACAACTCAAAAAGATTGTGACGAATGTATCTTAGATTTTACTTTTCAGGGCTTAGTCAATGGTATTACTCAAGGTAAGTACGCAGGATTAAAACTTAAAACAAGTGTTCAATTTGAAATCCAATTTGCTCCTATAAATACAGAGGATTGGAGTACATCTATTAACGGGGCTACAATTCAAGAACAGTCAATAAATGCTGACATAAGTGTTTATTTGTTATACAGATTTTTAAATACTTGGGTTTGCCGTCGTTATTTTCTTGCTTTAAATACACAAACCGGTGATATAAGTATTCATTCTGTTGATTCTAAAGTTAACAGACTTGAATATCCGTCTTTGTCTTCTGAATATGTTTATCTTGGTTATTATGAAAATGGTTCTTTTCATGATTTAAGACAAAATCTTGTTGGTTCATCAATTGAAAGTATTGATAATTTTATTGTTACTACAGATGTTTCTGATAAATCTAATGCTTTAATAACTGTCGGAAGTGGTAACATTCTCGGTAGTACTTCAATGATGACGGTAACAGATGCAACATCAAGAGTTTTAAGAGTATCTCGACGAATAGTTTTTCCAGCAAGAGGTCAATATCAGATAAAAGTAAATCGTTTAACAGACGATTCAAACATTGATAGTTTATTAAATGATTCTTACTGGACGGCTTTAAAATCAATTACTTATCGAAACCCTGTTAATTTTCCGAATATTTCAGGTACAGCTATGAGAATTAAAGCTACAGACCAATTGAACGGTACTGTAAATTCTTATAACGCCATTGTTTCAACGCTTATGAAATCGTATAATCCTGATAAAGATTTATGGGTAGATGATGTTGCAACCTCCAATCCTGCTGATATTTTTCGATATGTTTTGCAATCTCCAGCTTTTGCAAAATATGAACAAATTACAGATGATAAAATTGATTTAGAAAAATTAAAAGAGTGGTGGATTTATTGTAATTCATTAAATTTAACTTTTAATAAAGTTATAGATTCGGATACAAGTATTGATGATGTTTTAAATGATATTTGTGCCGCCGGTGTCGCGACATTATCAAAAGTTGATAATGTCTTCAGTGTTATTATTGATAACGAACGTCCTTATGTCAAAGGACTAGTAACACCTCGTAATAGTTGGGATTATAAAGGAAATATCAATTATCCAGAACTTCCTGATGCACTTCGTGTTGAATTTCGTAATGCTGAGATAGGTTATAGTACCGATGAACGTATTGTTTACATGGACGGATTTGACGAAAATAATGCAAAGTTGTTTGAACGTTTAGAATTTTCAAGTTGTACAAACGCTGATTTGGCTTATTGGTATGGTAGACGATATTTTGCTACAGCTTTATTACAACCCGAAACTCACACTTTCAAAATGGATTTTGAACATTTAACTTTTAATCGTGGGGACAGAATCAATCTCGTTAACGATGTCATTCTTGTTGGTGTCGGACAAGGACGTATTAAAGAGCTTATCACAGACGATGAAAATAATGTTACCGGTTTTGTTATTGATGACGAAGTAAATATTCCTACTAGTAAAAATTTTGCGGTTCGTATTAGAGACAATAACGGCAAGGGGTTTAATTATTATTTGTTAAAACAATTTGTCGGAGTTAGCAATAGTTTTACTTTTGCACAATCTTTAACGGCTGAAAATGCCCCCGCTATTGGAAGTCTTTGCGCTTTTGTTGAAGACGGTAAAGAGCTTGATTTAATCATAACACAGATAAAAACTACCAGCAATGAAACAGCAACTATTACCGCTGTAGATTATGCTCCTGCAAGATTTACACCTATCGAAGAATTTCCTGAATGGTCAAGTAATATTACAATTCCGGGAGATTTTTATAAACCTTATGCTCCTGAATTGAATGGTGAAATTAAATCAGATGAATCTGTTATGATTAGAAATTCTGATGGTTCTTTAACTTCAATTATGATTATACCTCTTAAAAATCGTAATGAAAATTCGGTAATCCCGGTAATACAAGTGAAAATTACAGGAGCTACTGAATGGTTTATACCAAACACTTTGAAAAACGATTCAAACGAGTTGGTTTTAACAGGGCTTAGTGACGGTTCATATTATGATATAAGCATTCGTTATCAGCGTCAGACAGGTTTGCAGTTGCTTTCAGATGCTTTGTATATTAATAACGTTAAATTTGTCGGCGGTTCAACACCTCCAAAAGATGTTGAAAATTTTAGAGTTACTGTTACAAACGGATTAGCGCTTTTTGAATGGACTCCGACTGATGATGTTGACATATCTCATTATGTAATTAAATATTCTTTGGATACAGAAGATGTTAGCTGGGAAAGTGCACAGACAGCTGTTGCAAGAGTTACCAGCAATACGGTTACCATGATTATACATCGAGGTATGTATCTTATTAAAGCAGTTGATTTAATGGGTTTTGAAAGTAAGAATCCAACTACTATTATTTCAATTGACAGCGGTGCTTATAAAAATGTTGTTGAAGAATTGATACAGCATCCAAATTGGGAAGGGAGAAAAGAAAATACATACGCAAGTGGTGGTATTTTAACTTTATCTCCTGAAAAATCCCAAGGATATTATTATTTTAATCCAGAACCTTTAGATTTAGGAGAAGTATACGAATGTTCTTTAACAGCTGATGTTAAAAGTAATGCTGGAAACCGTTCGCGTGTTAGAGATATAGTTTCGGTTCGTTCTGTGGAATCAATTCGAAATTTTAATCTTTATTATCAAATAAGAACTGTTGAAAATATTAGAGCTTTGGAAGAAATTCGTACATTTTCATCGGCAAATTGGGAAACTCGTCTTGAGATGAATTTAAGCGATGATAATGTAAATTGGACAGGGTGGCAACAGTTTTCCGCTTCTCAACATACGTTTAGATATTGTAAATTTAGAATATTTTTATTTATTGATAATTTATTTTTTACTCCGAATGTATTAAAAGCGACTGTTACTGTCGACATGCCTGATAGATATGAAAGCGGTGAAGATATTGTAATAGCAAATGCGGAACTTGGACGTAGCATAACATATGAAAACGCTTTCTGGAACAATCCTTCAGTTAATGTAACGGTTCAGGATGGTGCTGTTGATGATAGAGTTGAATTTATTAATAAAGATAATAAAGGCTTTACAGTTAAAATTTTTAATGCTACCTTAAACTCATATGTTACAAGGTCTTTTGACTATATTTCGGCAGGTTACGGAAAGGTTGTTTAAATGTCACAAACGTTAGTAGATTTTTCAGGAAATCCTTCTGGTGCAGAATTGATGGATGATTATCTGACACCAATGCAAGAAAACATTTTAACATCTAACAGCGGCACAACCCGTCCTGATTATGCCAAAGAAGGAACTAAATGGATTGATAAAACTCAAACCCCTTGGCTTTTAAAACTTTATGATGGTTCACAAGATATTGTTCTCGGAGAACTTGACCCTAACAAACATTCTTTTGTAGCAACAGACCCGATGACGACAGCGGGTGATTTGATTGTTGAAGGCAATGATGGAATCCCGGTAAGATTAGCTGCTGGAACGGCAGGGCATGTTTTAACATCTAATGGTCCGGGAACTTTGCCAAGTTATCAATTAGGTGTTTATGCAAATACTGATTTAAGTAATTTAACTGACGCAGGTAATACTGTTATTGATAATCGCGTAATAAATCTTATGAATAGTCGTCTTCAGGTAGTTAATAGTTTACCAGAAAATCCTGATTTAGATACGTTTTACTTTATTAAAGAGAGTATTTAATGACTGTTTATAAAAGCTCATCGAAAATTGCCGATACTGGCGTTCATGGTATTAATTTCGGGAGTCAGCAAATCAAACAGATTTTTACGGCTCCGAGAACAAACGGAATTACTTATATTCCGCAGGACATAAAATTTGAGATTGTTGATGGTACAACGCCGACCCTGTATGCCGGAAGCGAAGTCTGGGTTCCTTATGGCCGTAACGCTCCTGAATATTCAATCGGCGACAGTCTGAACAGTGGCATTATCACGGCTATAAGCTGGGACGGTTCGGCTTTGTTTTATAAGGTTCGTTATGATACAGACCTTAGCATTGACATCACTTCAGACCCGGCGATTGCCGAGTTCGTGACTTCAATATCTCCATCCTACAGTTTCTGGTGGTTCAATCCCACCTACAGTCAGGATACGGCGCCAAGCGGCTTCGGACAGTATGCGCTTTGGTACGATACGGCGGAAAATATTGTAAAAATTACGATTGATTCCGGTTCAACGTGGCAAAATTACGCGTCGCTTCCTGTTGGTGTTTTTACAATGGCTGGCACCGGCGCCACAAAGACGCTTAAATATGTTTTTAACGGCGTCGGCTATATCGGCACGACGGTTTTTGCGGTTCCGGGCGTGAAGGGGCTGATGGCCGACGGGTTGAACGAGGACGGCAGCTATAAAACTATTTCCAGAACTATTGAATATATGACGTATCGCAATTTGAATTTTTCGAGAGAAAAATTTTATTGTTTCATCAGAATGGATTTGCACGGAATCGACGGCGAACATTACATCGAAGCGGACGAGTTACCGGAGACGGCAAAACAGTACACAGTTTGTTACCGAAAAACAGATAATACCCTTTGGTGGACGACAGAAGCCAACAGCACTTCATGGTTTCAGATTTGGGCTATTCCGGTTGGTTTTATATCATGCGACGACACAAAAATAACATCTTGGGAACCGGCTAAAAACTTTATAAAGGTTTATCAATACAATTCCTATGAACCGCAACAAATACTTGTTAACATAAGCGGTACTGCGTCAACCGACATTACATTCAAGAGAGGGGTATACTACATCCGGGCGCAGGGCGCTGGCGGTGGCGGCGGTAATTATGCATATCCTTATGGTAATGGTAACGGCGGTGGTTCTGGCGCAGGTTTTGAAGGATATATTTATGTAAGAAAAGAATTTTCATCGAGTGTTACTACAGGAGTTGGTGGAGGTAGCGCATCCGCTGGCGCAAACACTCAAATAAACGGGGTTATGCTGTTAGGTGGTGGTCAAGCCGGTCCAACCACTTCGGGAGGAACTGTTGACCCATCTGGTGTACCCGGTACTATTACTATTGATAGTAATAATTTGAATAATCTTTTTACTATTGTATCGGCTACCGTAAATCGTAACGGTAATTACGGTTCCAAAGCCATTGGCGGCAATAGCGTATTAACTAACTCAGGTGCCGGTCAATCTGGCGGTGGTGCCGCTACTGCACCGGGTGCGGGTGGCGGTGGAACGTCATCCATTGGCGGCAAGGGCGGTCCCGGTGGCGATGGAGAATGCCTTATTCAGTATATTGGTTATGAACCCGAGGGGGGGGGTAACTAAGCTAGAGTATTTTCAAACCCCAACATTAACTGCGTCAATAACCCCTGTTGCAGAGGGTAATATTGTCGTAACCTCAAGCTACAATAATACGAGTTCTTGGAACAATTTGTGCAACAACAGTTATATTATGAGGAATACTATTTCAACTACCTCTGATAGCGGTTATTGGCAGATGAATGGTTCTAATACTCAATGGCTGCAAATTAAATTTCCCTATACATTGATAATAAAGGGAATGACAATCGCAAGCCGACCGAATGATAATTATACCGGAACGGTAACGGCCTATACGAACGCCGATAAAATCGTTAATATGGGTTCGGTTACGACCAACGCTAAAGCAACCAACTTTACATTAACTAACATAGGAATTGGAGCTTTTGTAACAGATACAATTTATCTTTATATTACGGATATGAATGAATGGTACGGTTTGCAGAATTTGCAGATAAGAGGATATAAGGTTTTAGACAAATCTCTCTCTCTCTTTCTCTGAGCCAGACCCAGAGCCAAGTGAAGTGACTTATTATTGCTATGATGATACGGGAAGTAATTACACTTATTTGTATACAACGACAACCAATTTTGTAGTTGGCAAACCTGTTACTTTTCATATCAATAAGCAAATAAAAGATAATGTTGCGTATACAGAGTTGGCGACTTCTTCCGCCGATTTTAACGATACTGTTTCAGTAACCCCGACGAACTTGGGAACAAATACTTTTAAATATGAATTATTAATGTCTGGATATTACTTAACTTATGAATTCAAACGAACCCCTGATTATGATTTTACAGAATAATTAGGCAGTTCTCTCCCAGATATTAACGGCCAAATTTGTTCTGGTTATTGTCGCTTTAAGACCTGATTTGGTAGAATCGGTAGTTACGCCGTAGATTCCTCGACTGACACCAGTACCAGCAGATGAAGAAAGAACTTCACTAGCGTTTCTACCATAAGCGGTTTTTTCAGCATATAAAACATCGTTTGTACCTTGAATAATGCCATATTTGCCATTGGGATTTGCAGAAACATTTACAGGACCTTGTAAGCCAAGAGCTAAACCATTACCTGCAACACTTGCGGATGTATTAACATCAATAACAATATTTCAGAACGTCATAAAATTATCATTAAATCCAGATATATCGACAAGCTTAAATTTAAGCAAATACCTGATGTTAAAGGTGTTAATTGTGAATTAAGACATGTCATGAATTTGCATAAAGAAGTCATAGACAAACTTATAAATCTTTAAAATCAATACTTTATCTTTACATATTTTCAACATTTTAAATTTTATACAACCTTGCTACTTTACAAATGGAGAGCAAGGTTATTTTGTACTTTATCAATTCTTTCAAAATTATCCTCTCTCTGTATTTTAAAGGGAGTTAAACCATGTTTGAAAATAATACATTAAATCAGTACAGCTCAAACAATCAAAGTTTTATCGGCTTTGTACAAAATGGAAAAATATTTAATTCTTATGGGCAGCAGCTTGGTTATATCACAGATGAATACAATAAAGCTATTGAAACAGCTAAAGGTTTTCAACAGAAATTGATAGAAGCCGGAATACTTGTAAAACCTAAAACACCTGAAGAAATAAATCAGGAATTACAAGAAACGTTAAAACAAACTCAAACAATGATGACAGAAATGTCCAATACTATCATTTCCTTAAATGAAAAAGTCAATAAATTAGAGGAGAAGAAAGATGTTCAACAAGCAGTCAATCCTGTCAATGGCAGGACGATTCTTACCACAAGAAAAGATTCAACTCCTAAGTCAGGCGTATGATTTTGCTAATAAAATAACTGACATTACGCAAAACCCGAAAGAAGCTTTAGAAAAAGCCGGTGTTACTCGAGAAGATTTGGAAAAAGCGAAAAAACTTATAAACAATCCTATGGCTGGTTTTTTTCTCGGTGATAAAAAACAATCAGTTATTGACGGATTAAATAGAGCCGAATCGTTATTCGATAAACAAGTTAACTCATTATCTGAACAAGCCCCGGTTAATGAGTTAGAGCAATTGCAAGCTAATCTTGCAAGGCTTAAGTAATGTCGGGCTTAACGGAGAATATATAATGGATAAAGAATCTTATAGTTGGGGAGGGATTGGTTTTCTTGCCTTGTTCTTCCTGATTATCATTGCTTTTTGGGGCCGTGGTGGTAACGGTTTTGGTTGGGGTAATAACTGCGGTAACGGTTTTGCCCCTTTTGGTGATGGTATTGGTTTCGGTGCTTCTAGTTATGGTTTCCAGAATTATCGTGCAACCTGTGATGCTGAAAAATCTGAAATCATCAATACCGCCCGTACTCAGTATCTGGTAGAACAGCAGGCTGCTGGCACTCGTGAGCTGGTTAATGCAACGGCTAATGCAACTCAGACCAAAATTGATTTTTATGCTTATCAGGCAGAACGTGACAAAGTTGCTGACCGTGACCGTAGAATTATGTCTTTGGAAAATCAGCTGTTTATGAAAGACCAGCTTGCAGCGTTGACGGCTTCAATTGCTGATATTCGTTGCAACATGCTTACCCGTCCGAATATTACCGGGGTTGGTGCGGTTTGCCCGAATGCTGGTGTTTTGAACGGTTTAGGAATTGACCGTTTCACTGGTTGCGGCTGTGGTTGCAACAGTAACAGTGTTCTAGTTTAGTTAACTCCCGTTCGGGGGCTGAAATACGCCCCCTGATTTTTCTTTTATTGGAGAAATAAAATGACTTGTAATTGTGATATTTTAACTATCAAATCAACTTCTATTGCTATGGCTGGAAGTCAATTGTTAATCAATATTCCTGCTGTAACATTGGCAAATCATCAAGAATTTAGACTTATTTTATGTCAGCCGATTCCAACAGCAGCTGGTGTTAGTCAGGTTCTTTTGCAGACCCCTACACAAACTATTGAAATGCGTTTACGCACGGGTAACTATGTAAGAGCAGACCAAATTAAATGTCGCAGATGCTATGATATGGTCTACGGCAATAACCCTGTTCATGCTTCAATGCTTTGTTTGTTGAAAAAAAGTTGTTACGACGTAGCATTTCCAACTGGGGCGGCAACGTCTACAGCAACGGCTGCTGCAAAAACAAATGTAACTCAAAAGGTGTAAGAAATGCAAGGGCTTGGTAAATTTATCATAGGCTATATTTTAGGTAATGAAAAAGCTAGAAATTGGTGTATTGAAAAAATATGCCAAGCCTCTTGTATTATTGAAAAAGAATTAAAAAAGACACCTATCGCAAAACTCGTAAATAAGGAGAGTAAAGATGAAATTTCAGGAAATAATTAAAGAATATACATGCTCCGATTCTGAAAAAGATATGTATATTTTAACTGAAATGATTGATGATTTTATTTGTGAAGTTAAAACTCTTCATCCTGAAATAGTTAATCATTTTTTAAGAAATTTGCAAATGTATCAGCATCCTTTGCGTGACAGGGAGACGGCTGAATATGCAGTTTCAAAACTTAAAAATGAAGACGGTTCCGTTGGGGAACATTGGGATTTTGAAACAACGTCTAAACTTGCTGACAAATATGAAATACACGATAAACCTGCGTTCTATTATGTACTCAATATGATTTACAGTGATTTATATGAATCAGGCCGGTCCGATTCAGAGTATGTTAAAGATGCTGTAAAATTTATAAATGATAAGGATGCTCCTCATGATAAAGCTGAAAGATATTATCGTGCTATGAATTATTAATGTTGACATTTTCATTGATAGGGGCTACGCTAAAAACAGCCCCTTTTTTGTCAAAGGGTATAATTTATGAGAAGTAAATCAATGACACAACCTCAACAAAGAGTAGCTCTTGACATGATATTAGCCGAAGAAAATCACGGCGGTCTGTCATCGGCAGCTTTGTTGCTTCATCAAAAACAGGCTGAAGATGCCGAAAAAATGGATAAAAGAATGTGTGAAATTGAAAAAAAAGTCGATACCCTTGATAAAAAATTTGATTCTCTCGATAAAAAAGTTGATGAAATAAAAGATTTAATAGCCAAAAAAACAAGTTTTATAGAAAATATAAAAGAAATTTTAAGTAATAAAATTTTTATTTACCTATTGATAATTATCACTGCCTCCGCCTGCGGTGTTCAAGTTGCAGATTTAGGAACGTTTTTATTTAAATAAAAAAGAAAGGGTTGATAATGAATGTTGGAAAAGTAACTTTAAATAAAAACATGGCGATTTAAATCTGTTTATACTGGTAATGTTTGGAGAACTGCTGTAGCTACTCCGTTAGCAAATATTAAAGCAGGGGATACAGGTATTACAAGTATTAATTATATCGGATATAGAATTTTAGACGATGATAATATTGCACACAAAAGTGATATTGAATCGTTAACTAATCTTATAAACGATTTAACAACTAGATTAACAGCTTTAGAAAATAAAACATAGTTATAACGAAAAGGGGGTAATATGATTTATCTGATTTCATTGGGAATTGTCGTTATTTCGGCGCTGTTATGGCGCATTCGCGGCGGACTTTGGAAAGAATATATCCCGGAAAATAAAATCTGGTATGCGCTTTTTTTCGGCATTTTGGGGTATTTTTATTTTGGAAACAGCCTCGAGAAAGCCGTTGTCGGCTGCATTGCTTGTTTCACGTCTTATAAGCTTTATGGCTGGGGACTGTATATCGGTCGGCTGCTGGAGGGCGGCCAGCTTAATCCGAACCTTGTGCAATATCGGGAGTGTGAGCTGATAGACGATTTGCTTTATTCCTGCCGAATTACTTTTAAAGGCAAAACTATCTGGTTGTATGAATATCCGAAACTGTTCGGCTTTTGCGGTACGACGTTGACCGGTCTAATCATTACATTTTTGTGGGGTTTGTATTTTGGCAGCCTGCCGCTAATGCTTTCCGGTATTGCAATGGGTGTGTGTTACTGGGGTGGCGGTTTGCTTGAGAAACTTAAAGCGCTGGGAAAATCCGGCTGGAATTGGGGGGAATACATCTTCGGTGCTTATCTCGGCGGCTGGCTGGTGTGGATAATTTAATATGTACAGAAATAAAGATGTAGATATTCTTGCCAGAACTATATACGGGGAGGCAAGGGGAGAAGCAAAAATTGGTAAATGTGCCGTTGCATCGGTTATTTTAAACAGATATAAAGCACATAAATGGTTTTCGGGTAAAACTATCGCGGATACATGCCAATTTTGCGTCAAAGGCTCAAAATACCATCAATTTAGTTGCTGGAATGAGGATGACCCGAATTTTACCTTAATTAATCGCATTTCTGAAAGTGATAAAGTCTTTTGCGAATGTATAGATATAGCAGAGAAATATATATCTGGAATTTATAAAGACGTGGTTTGCGGAGCCTGCCATTATTGCGCTGTTGGGGTTAACCCTGCGTGGGCAAAAGGAAAAAAACCTGATTTACGAATCGGTCGTCATTTATTTTATTGTGAGGTTGAATGAAATATGCGATTTTTGTTGGTATTCTTCTCCTTGTTATTAGTGGAACTTATTATACTGGCTATCGGGTGGGAAGTTCTGACACAAAAATTGAATATATAGAAAAAGAGGTTATTAAATATGTGGAAGTTGAAAAAGCGAAGTCGGCAATTTATTCTTCTGCTAATATTGACCGTGATACTGCTTTGCGGATGTACTCAGAAAATAAATTCTAACCCTTGTCCTGTATATCCAATAGGGGGAGAAAAAGTAGGTAAAGAATTGACCAATATCCCATATAATGGTTATGAGAATTTTTGGGAACATCAAGCAAGACTTTATAAATTAAAACAGGAATTAGATTTATGTAAATAAAAAGCCCGGTAGGCACCCACCTTCCGGGCAAATGAGTAAATGTTATCGCAAACGCCAATAACACGCATAGTATATGATAAAATTTGGCAGATGTCAATGCAAATTTGGGTAGACGGGGCTTTTAATTGTAAAACGAAAGATGCCGGATTAGGAATTTTAATTCGGGAAATGATACCAAACGGCACTAAAGAAACCAGATTACATATAAAAACTAAAGCTGAAGATAATAATCAAGCAGAATTGCTCGCCATATATCACGCCCTTCAACATATTAAAGGATGTAAACCTAAAGAACCTGTTTTTATTATTACAGATAGTCAAATTGCTATTGATAGTATAAATAATCCAGAAAACAAAAAACTTAAATATAGAGAGATAGCGGAAAGAATACGAGCTATGTTATATTGTGAAAAATGGAAAATATATCATAAAAAAGCACACACTGGTGGGAAAGATAGATATTCAATTTATCAAAACCTTACAGATAAACTTGCAAAAAAAATTGATTTACAGTAAAATGTTAGTACTAACTCCATATGGTAACTGACAAGCCCTCCTGCTTCAGGCATCATTAGAAATAATGATATACAGCTTCTCGGAGGGCGTTTTTTATAAAAGACCGTTTCTTTCTTTACAAACAATTTCGGCAGTATGTAAATCAAAGAAAATATCATTTATGTTAGTATATATTTTATGATTTTCAGATTTGATAATAATTTCTAGTTTATTATTGGTTATATTAACACCTTCGATATGCCAATCTTCTTTGCTGACTACCCAGCCGTTATCAATCCACCAATCATAATCTTCTTGAATGTAAAAAACTTTATCCCCAATTTTCATTTTAACAATCCCATGTTATTTTTAAGTTCACGATGATAACCATAAATAATACCGTCGACATCTTTAACATAAACATCCATGCCGTAAGGTAAAATTTCCAAAAGTTCGTTTAAATTTTTTTCAAATTTTATTTTCGAACATTTTTCAATCATTGTTAAAGGCGGTAAACCAGTTTCAACATATTGTCCGATATAAAAAGTATACATAACATCCTCCTATATAATAAGTTTTTGAGCTTCTTGAATGTACCAATCGTAATTGATATTATTCCATTTAAAAGTTTCAATATCGTTAACAACTGTGACTTTATATCCGGCCGCTAATCCTGTAACACGTTCCTCGTATTTTGATTTATTCTTTGTGCAAACTCTTTCATCCCATTCACCGCCTGTTTCAGCCATGACCCTATTATATTCCGTTTCAGTAATACCATTTCGACGTTTATAACAACCTACCGGACCGGCAGGGGGCATAACTTTTGATAAAAATTCCCCATCTGTACTGATATAAAATCTTGTATTTTTTTGGACATGTTTATTACCCCAAAACAGCTTAGAACCGCCGGTAGCTTTAACTGCGCAACAAAAGTCAAACGGATTGAAGCAACTGCGAATGTATGTTTCAATATCAACACCATCAACCATATTTGCAACAGCCGCCCGCGTGCTGACAACGTTTGAAAAGTTTTTATGCCATGCAGCGGGTTGTGATGATGCTATTGATTCGTGATAATCAAGAGCATCAGGTGTCCAATAGGTACCTTTGAGTTTACATTTTCCATCCGTACCGACGGCGATATAGTTATTAACATCGCGAATATACATTTTGGCATATCTAGCTTCTTCGAGGTCCAGATGTGTTAATTGTTCCCATCGTTTACAAATCTCTTGTGTCTGTTGATAATAATCTTTGTGAATGTAAAATGTAATACCATCTGTATTGGCTTGAATAACTTGCAATGTCGGAACATCTGTCAGCCATTCGAGCAACATTGACAACATTAATTGACCGTTGATAGTAATTGTCATGGTAAATTGCGGGTCATACATCACGCTGAATTTGGAGTTTGATTTACCATAAGCACCATTGAGAGCGAGTTTGATAGCGTTGGCTTCCGTGCATTTTTTACCTTTTTCTTTTTGCCATTTTTTACGTTCTTTTTTAAGGTCACCGTAAATGCTTGCGAATCTATCTCCCAAATGTTCGGGATGCAAGCCGTTTACAATAGCAATTGACGGATATAGACTTGATACGTCAACATCAACAATCCACCAATCGTCTGTAGCTTGTATGCGTTTCTTTTCAACAGAACCGTGAATACCACCAACTCCATAATGATATTCAACGCCGTTGACAGTCGCTGTAAGATTTTCAAACACACCTTTGGTTTTAATATTTGTACTTTCTTCGCCAGCTGCATTGATTTCTTCACTTCTCAATACCTGAGAACACATATAATCGTAGATATGCTTAAATTCAGGCTTTTTTAATTTTACATAAGAAAAAATAATATTTTTAAGTGGTATTTGCGTTCTTGGTGTTTGACGCATCTGTCGGTAACCTGTGGAGACATCATAACATACTTCATCACCAAGACGGGATATGATAGTTTGTTCGCCGATTTTTGTATCATTCCAGTTATAAACGTCGATACCAAATTGTGATTCAAGCCCTTGTCTAAATTCAACAGCGTGATGCGCATATTCAGCAAATCGCTTAGTTTCCTGTACGTCATGTATGTTATAAGGGATGAGTAAAGTTTCAATTTGTTCTTTGGTAAGCACAGTTCCATCTTTAATCGGCATGTCTTGAACAAATGGTGCACGCATATTTATTTGTAAAGCTTTTAATGAAGTAGATTTAGCTTTATTATCAAAATGGTGCATTTTAAACAAATCCACTTGAGGTGCAAAACGGTCAGATGCCCATATAATATGACCGAATTTACTCTCGGCGTTAATAATGTCCATGGCTTTTGTGTAAAGTTGCTGATAAGTTGCTGAAGGATTATTCCAAAGAAAATGGATTACCGGATAGTCAAAATTAATATTATTAAAACCTATCATAGGTGTCTGAGTTATTGAAAGTTCTTTAAAAAATGCTAAAAGTTGCTTACGGTCATCACGATATTCAGAAATTTCCCAAACTGAACGAACATTAGAATTTAACATTTCCATTGATAATGTAAAACAGTTCGGGAAAGTTTCAATATCGTAGACTATAGCGTTAGTAAAGTTAAGAGACATTTTACCACCACCCAAAAACACGCCCATAAATTGGTAAAATCACGGATTGTACAAATATCCAAGCTATAAAACCGTGGGTAGTTGTACAGTGACTGACAGCTTGAAGATAAGCGACGAAAAACCAGAAAATAGCGGTGTAAATAACAATCCCATCCATTTTTAATCCTTTCTCTCTGCATTCGATGAATCGACATGATGATAACTGCCTTCAGTAGTTTTTTGCCATACTCGGATTTTATTTTTCTGATGTTTATTGTAAACTTGTTTATAAAAAACATCGTTATAATGAGTTATGTCATTTAACAACCCTAAACTGATAATTCTTCCTGTAATTGAATGCCAACGTGAGAGACCACAACAAACAATAAAAACATCGGCGAGTTCTTTTCCAGAATCTTCAACGGTTACAGCTTCTTTCCATTCCCTAAGCTCTTCTTCAAGTTTTAAAAGTTGCCCGTCAAGTGTAGCATCTGGAAAACAATTTAAATGCCATTCGGTAATTTCTACAGCTAATTCAATCCATTTTTCTCTGTTCATTTTCTAAACCTTCTAACATTCGTGGACGTACTTGAGATTTATAAATGCTATCGGCGTTTATAGCAATTTCATCACTTGTTAAAATTTTCAAATCCTCAAGCATTGCAATTAATGTCATAAGAATTACAAAATTTCGTAATCCCATATCTCTTAAATCACTAAAATTTTCTGGTAACATAAAAACCTCCGTTAATTTATTAAATGAGCAGACTTTGACCGGTCTGCCAGCGGTTATCAACATTAATACGGTATTCTATCATTAACCAACGTAGAAAACGGTTGACCCGATGCAGGCTGAGCAGTCGGCACACCTTGCGCATTGTTAACAAAATCATAAGCAGGGGCGGGCATAGGAGCCTGCGGCATTACAGGAGCCTGCGGCATTACAGGAGCC
>UMHU01042637.1_pt1 | contig 41119 bp, 34 predicted proteins | sample 1965591 | NCBI WGS metagenome assembly UMHU01 (sample SAMEA4836101, study PRJEB28245) | human gut metagenome | biome: gut microbiome; material: fecal sample | place: Denmark | collected 2008
AACAAAATTGATTCTTGACCGTACAGATATATTGCTTACTATAATTTACAATTTCTTTTTCAGAAACAGCATTTGCTTTTCTTTTTGATAAAAAAAATTGCAAAATACTTTTTTCTTCTCGTAATCTTTTCTATCTTTGTCGCTGTAAAAAAACAGTAAACGATGAGACATTGTTTTAGCTATACTTATTTTTTCTATTTTTACTTTACCCAAAAGTAAGAACGGGATTCTGTATGGCTAATGATTCACAAAATAGAGAAATCCCGTTCATAAGACGGGATTTTTTAATATATATGATTATGAAACACTTATTTTCTCGATTTTACGGTTTTTATTTTTTCTACTTTATGCAAGGCGTTAAGGTGGGAGGCAATCGCACATGCCTCAGAAACTCGATGATATATTATCCCACCTTCTGACACAGAAGAGTGGGAATTTTTTTATAACACAAAACACAAATATGAAACGTATTGCCATACAAGGTGCCAAAGGCTCTTTTCACGACATAACCGCACACCGGTATTTCTCGGGTGAAGATATAGAAGTAATTTATTGCGCCCGCTTTGAAGATATTTTTTCGATGATAAAAAAAGACGATTCGATCATCGGACTCATGGCCATCGAAAATACCATAGCCGGGAGCTTACTGCAAAATCACGAACTATTGCGCGAAAGCGACACGCAAATCATAGGAGAAGCCCGTCTGCACATTTCACATTCCATCATGTGTCTACCCGAAGACGATTGGGAAGACATAACCGAGGTAAGCTCCCACCCCATAGCACTCATGCAATGTAGGGAATTCTTGAATGCCCACCCTAATATCAAAGCTGTAGAAGCCGAAGATACCGCCAAGAGTGCGGAAGATATTTTCGAGAATAAACTGCACGGGCATGCCGCTATTTGCGGTAAAGACGTAGCTGCCATGTACGGATTGAAAATCCTGCAAGAAGGTATAGAAACCAACAAACACAATTCTACTCGTTTTCTGATTTTGGCCAATCGCTGGCATGCCGACGAATTGCGTAAAAACGACGTCTGTAACAAATCGAGCTTCGTATTTACCCTCCCGCATACCGAAGGCAGCTTGTCTCAGGTCCTCTCGATACTCTCTTACTATAAAATGAACCTGACAAAAATACAGTCTCTTCCCATTATCGGACGCGAATGGGAATACCAATTCTATATCGACGTCGTATACGAAGACCGTTTGCGATACCGTCAGGCAGTTGATGCAATCACCCCCCTTATCAAAGAACTTAAAATACTTGGAGAATATGCCGAATCAAAAAACGACTTATAACATAACACCCGCCAACCGGGTAAACCAAATCAGCGAATATTATTTCTCGAAAAAGCTGAAAGAGGTTGCCGACATGAACGCCCGTGGCCTCAATGTCATCAGTCTGGGAATAGGAAGTCCCGACCGTCCGCCTCATCCCGAAACAATCGAAACGCTCTGTCGTGAAAGTCGTAAAGACAATACGCACGGCTACCAACCGTATGTGGGTATTCCCGAATTACGGCAGGCATTTGCCGAGTGGTATAAAAAATGGTACGGAGTGAATCTCAACCCGACCAATGAAATACAACCGCTCATCGGGTCGAAAGAAGGCATTCTACACATTTCTCTGGCGTTTCTCAATCCCGGAGATGGGGTATTGGTTCCGAATCCCGGATACCCGACCTATACATCGGTAAGCCGACTGGCCGAAGCCCGTATCCTTCCTTACGAACTGCGGGAGGAAAACAATTGGCAGCCCGACTTCGAAAGTCTGGAAAAAACCGACCTCTCGGGCGTAAAACTCATGTGGGTAAACTACCCGCACATGCCTACCGGCGCACAGGCAAGTCGTGAACTATTCGAGAAACTAGTCGATTTCGGGCGACGCCACAACATCATCATCGTCAACGACAACCCTTATAGCTTCATTCTCAATGATACTCCGCTGAGCCTGTTGTCGATACCGGAAGCAAAAGAAATCTGTATCGAAATGAACTCGATGAGCAAATCGCACAATATGCCCGGTTGGCGCATAGGTATGCTGGCCTCGAATGCTCAATTCGTATCTTGGATACTGCGAGTGAAAAGCAATATCGACTCGGGGACTTTCCGTCCCATGCAGGAAGCCGCCGCCCATGCCTTGTCCCTGCCGGCATCGTGGTATGAAGACAACAACCTGATTTATCAAGAGCGCCGAGGTATAGCCGAAAAAATCGTCGAAGCTCTCGGCTGTACTTTCGATAAAAACCAAAGAGGCATGTTCCTGTGGGCAAAAATTCCGGATAATGTGAAAGACGGGGCAGAATTGGCCGATAAAGTGTTATATGAGGCACATGTTTTCATCACCCCGGGAATCATATTCGGTAGCCAGGGAGAACGCTATGTACGCATTTCGCTCTGCGCCGACAAAACCGCTTTGGAAGAATCTCTCAAACGTATTAAAAACCACATCAGAATATAATAACAATAAAATATCCCTATTCTATGGCAGACACAATTATGAATCTGGAACCGATTACCCTGCCGGGTATCGAAAACAAACGTCCGCTCGTCATCGCCGGTCCATGCAGCGCCGAGACCGAAGACCAAGTACTCGAAACCGCCAAAGAGCTGGCTGCACAAGGTATCAAAATATTCCGTGCCGGAATATGGAAACCCCGTACCAAACCGGGTGGGTTCGAGGGCGTAGGCAGTATCGGACTGCCCTGGTTGAAACGTGTGAAGGAAGAAACGGGCATGTATGTCTCGACCGAGGTGGCCAATCAATACCATGTATTCGAAGCACTCAAATACGGCGTGGATATTCTCTGGATAGGTGCCCGTACCGCTGCGAATCCTTTCTCGATGCAAGAGATAGCCGATGCATTGAAAGGCGTGGACATTCCTATCCTTATCAAAAACCCCGTCAATCCCGACCTTGAATTGTGGATCGGTGCCGTAGAACGCATCTACAATGCTGGAATACGTAAAATAGGTGTCATTCACCGGGGATTCAGTGCATACGATAAACGCATCTACCGAAATCTTCCCCAATGGCATATTCCCATCGAACTGCGTCGCCGGTTCCCAAATATTCCCATTATATGCGACCCCAGCCACATAGGCGGGAAACGAGATCTTATAGCTCCGCTCAGCCAGCAAGCCATGGACCTCGGATTTGACGGACTCATCATCGAATCGCACTGTAACCCCGATTGTGCATGGAGCGACGCATCGCAACAAGTTACCCCCGACGTTTTAGCTTATATTCTCGATATGCTTATCATAAGGGAAACATCACAAAGCACCGAAAACCTCAACGAATTGCGTCGGCAAATCGACGAACTCGATAACCAACTGCTCGACCTGCTGGCAAAACGCATGCGCATCTCTCGTGAAATCGGTTTGTATAAAAAAGAGCACGATATGCCTATTTTACAGGCCACCCGTTATGATGAAATCTTGAACAAACGCGTGGAACAAGCTTGTAACATGGATATGGACGGAGAATTTATGAAAACTATTTTGGCAGCGATCCACGAAGAGTCGATACGCCAACAAATGGTCATCATCAACAAATAATATCGAAATGAAAATTCTGATTTTAGGAGCCGGGAAAATGGGTTCGTTTTTCTCAGACGTATTGAGTTTCGAACACGAAGTCGCCATATACGACACCGACCCTCAACGGCTGCGCTTCACATTCAACACGCAACGTATGACGACGATGGAAGAGATCGAAGCCTTCAAACCCGAACTGCTCATCAATGCAGCAACGGTCAAATACACGATCCCTGCTTTCGAATCCGTACTGCCGCACATTCCCGAATCTTGTATCATATCCGACATAGCTTCGGTAAAAACTGGACTTCCAGAATTTTACAAGAAAGCTAAACGGTCTTTCGTTTCGACACACCCGATGTTCGGCCCCACGTTTGCCAATCTCGGCAGTCTATCCGAAGAAAATGCCATCATCATCACCGAGTCGGACCATTTGGGAAAAGTCTTTTTCAAAGACCTATACAGTCGTCTGCACCTCAACATCTTCGAATACACATTCAAGCAACACGATGAGACGATAGCCTATTCGCTTTCTATCCCGTTCGTTTCGACAATGGTATTCGCTGCTACGATGAAACATCAAGATGCTCCGGGCACGACATTCAAAAGACACATGAATATCGCAAGAGGCCTGTTCTCGGAAGACGACTACCTGCTTACCGAAATTCTCTTCAATCCCCACACCGGAGAACAACTGGAAAAAATACAAGAACAGTTGTCGACACTCCAAAATATCATCAAGCAAAAAGATAGTACAGGCATGAAAAAATACCTCACGCAATTACGGGAAAATATCAAGTAACCACCAAACCACCACGAGAAAAGGGGATATGTCAAAATATATATCCCCTTTTCTCATATCACAACTGTAAATAAAAATCGCGTGTCAAATCGATATATTCGGGCGTCCATTGCAACGGTGCCGTCTCGATTGCCAAATTGTGTTCCTCCCGGATCTCGGAGGGTTTGTTTACCCACTCGACCATTACCCGCTTGGGGGACATACCTTCCCGACCACTCACCCACATGGTACGCCGAACAAAAAGTCCGTACTCCCGGGCTATGGCAGAAACCGAATCATGCAATCCTGCCGGAAATATAAGCGATATACGTCCTCCGGGAAGTAATAGCGACACAGCCCCACGCAAAAGAGACTCATATGTAAGACGCCCGGTATGTCGAGCCGTGAGACGAGCTGCATCTTCGGGCAAAAGCGATTTTTCAAAATAAGGCGGATTCGATACAATGTGGTCATACCGGACAGTTGCAGAAGTTGCAAAATCGAGAAAATCGGAGGTATGAATCCTTAGCCTGTTTTTCCACGGCGAACGATCGGTATTCTCAGCAGCCTGTTCTGCCGCGACAGCATCGATTTCCACGCCCTCTATCATTGTCCTGTCCGATGTTCTCTGGGCAATCATCAAAGATATAAGGCCGGTTCCGCACCCGACATCAAGAATGCGGCGACATGCATCGACGTCGCACCACGCACCTATCAAAACACCGTCGGTACCGACTTTCATGGCACACCGGTCATGCCATACGGTAAATTGTTTGAACCGGAAATAGGGATTACTCATATTATTCGGGACTTTTTCGTCAGCAAATAAACAAAAATATATAATAATACCCATAGTCGATAAAGAATCATTAACTTTGGCACGTCAATTGCTGTTTAGAAAGGTAAGCCAATTTGTGCGACAAAGTGCTGAATAAACCGAAACCTGACAAAATGACAAATACGATTAACTATGATTTCATCTGATAAAAACATCTTTTTCGATACCGACGAGAATACCAATATCGGCACGATTTTTGCCGAAATCGACGGATCGCCCGATATCGAATGTCCGGGTCTCGACGAAAAAAAATTACCGATTCTCCCCTTACGCAACATGGTGTTGTTTCCCGGCGTAACCCTTCCTATTACCGTTGGCAGGTCCAAGTCGCTGCAACTGGTACGCGAAGCCGCCAAAAAGAAACAACTCATCGGCGTTGTCTGCCAGAAGGATATGTACAAAGACGATCCCGATGAAACCGATGACCTCTATCCTATCGGTTCTATGGGAGAAATTATCAAGATACTGGAAATGCCCGACGGCAATACGACAGTCATTTTACAAGGGAAACAGCGTTTTCACCTTGATGAGGTTACGTCCTATTTTCCGTACATTACCGGAAATATCACGCTCCAACCCGAAATCATGCCCCAAGAAAACGACAAGGAATTCGAAGCATTGCTCGATGCATTGAAAGACATTACGCTCGATGTGTTGAAGTCGATGCCCGAACCACCGAGAGAACTCATTTTTGCTTTGCGTAACATGGGCAATATGCTCTATCTCGTCAATTTCTTGTGCACGAATATTCCTTTTACGCCGCAACAGAAACAAGAGTTTCTCGATATTCCGACGGTAAAAGAGCGCGCTTTCGCCCTCTATGCCGCCCTGCGCAAAGAAGCTCAACTCCTCGAAATAAAAGCCGATATCCAATCGAAAACCCGTACCGATATCAACCAGCAACAACGCGAGCATTTCCTGCAACAACAGATAAAAACCATACAGGACGAGTTGGGTGGCAATAGCCAAGAGCAAGATATCGAAGAGCTTTCGCAAAAAGCGGCGCAAAAGAAATGGAGCGAAGAAGTCCAAGAAGTATTCGATAAAGAGCTGCGTCGACTGGAACGACTTTACCCCCAATCTCCCGATTTTTCGGTACAGTACAACTACCTCGAAACGTTGACTGACTTGCCATGGGGTGAATACACGACAGATAACTTCAACTTGAAAAATGCCCAACGGCAACTCGACAAAGACCATTACGGTCTCGAAAAAGTCAAAGAGCGTATCATAGAACATCTCGCCGTACTCAAATTACGGGGAGATATGAAAGCTCCCATCATCTGCCTGTACGGTCCTCCGGGTGTGGGAAAAACCTCTTTGGGCAAATCGATCGCCGCCGCACTGAACCGCAAATACGTACGTGTTTCATTAGGCGGTCTGCACGACGAGGCCGAAATACGAGGGCATCGCCGTACTTATATCGGAGCCATGCCGGGACGAATCATTCAGGGCATACAGAAAGCGGGAGCCTCCAATCCGGTATTCGTTCTCGATGAAATCGACAAAATAGGCAACGACTTCAAGGGCGACCCGGCATCGGCACTTCTCGAAGTGCTCGACCCGGAGCAAAACAATGCGTTTCACGACAATTATCTCGACATCGACTACGACCTCTCGAAAGTATTGTTTATCGCCACGGCCAACAACCTGAACACCATCTCTCGGCCTCTGCTCGACCGTATGGAACTCATCGAAGTCTCGGGCTACATACAGGAAGAAAAAGTCGAGATAGGCCGACGCCACCTCGTTCCCAAACAACTCGAAGAACATGGTTTGAACAAAGACGATCTCGATATACCCAAGAAAACAATGGCAGCCATTATCGAATCGTACACGCGGGAATCGGGTGTACGGGAACTCGATAAAAAAATTGCGAAAATCATGCGGAAGGTCGCTCGAAAAAAAGCATCGGGCGAACAGTGGAACCATGAATTGTCCATAGACGAACTTGCGGAATATCTCGGCATGAAAGAATATATGCGCGACCGTTATGAAGGGAATGATTATGCCGGTGTAGTAACCGGTCTCGCATGGACGGCCGTAGGTGGGGAAATTCTTTATATCGAGTCGAGTTTGAGCCGCAACAAAGGCGAAAAACTTACGCTCACAGGAAATCTGGGCGATGTGATGAAAGAATCCGCCGTTATCGCTTTGCAATATGTCAAAGCCCACGCCGATCAACTGGGTATCGACTACGACGTATTCAACCACTGGAATCTGCATATCCACGTACCCGAAGGCGCCATACCCAAAGACGGGCCGTCGGCCGGCATTACAATGGTAACATCTATCGCCTCGACATTTACCCAGCGTAAAGTACGGGCTCACCTCGCCATGACGGGAGAAATCACACTTCGCGGCCGCGTACTGCCCGTCGGGGGTATCAAAGAAAAAATTCTTGCGGCAAAGCGTGCCGGCATCAAAGAGATCATTCTCTGCGAAGAAAACCGAAAAGATATCGAAGACATAAAAGAGAACTATCTCAAAGGGTTGAAATTCTACTATGTACACGATATAAAAGAGGTTCTCGATATCGCCCTGCTCAAAGAAAAAGTCTCCCACCCGATAGACCTTTCCATACCCAAAGAATGTAGCGATAAAGAATGATCATAAAACTTATTTCCTTTATAAAAGGGGTTACTTTGAGGTAACCCCTTTTTATTTTTCTACAAAATAAAAACCGCCGTAGAAACTTTTTTATAATCGACATACGTCTAACGACAAAAATATAATCATAGATATGCACATTAAACAATTCTTCAAAATATTATTTATGACAGCCCACATAACCCACCAAAATAAAAATATAGTCTCTGGTACATCATGATAAATCATAGATAATTATCCTAAACGTTTTTTGTTTGTTCATTATTTTTGTTCAAAAAAGAATATATTTCATTCTCAAATACCATGTCAAAATCCATACTGTTTTTTCTTTGCCTCTTACTTGCCAGCACTTTATCTGCCCAAGAAATCGAAATAGAAGGTCATGTACTCGACAGCGAACGAAACGACCTGATAGGAGCCGCTGTACGTTGCTTCGATAACGATTCCCTACTCGTGAAAAGCACCGTAACCGATAGCAAAGGCGACTTTACCTTGCATGTACCCGAAGGAAAAAGGGCGCTTCGTCTCCGCATCAATTACCTCGGGTACAAAGAACTGACTCTCATACTGAATCCCACAGAAGAAAAACTTATCCGTCTCGGAGACATCACACTGAGTGAAAATACCGTACAAGTACAAGAGGTTACCGTAATAGGGAAACAAACCGTGCGTACCGAAGACAAAACAATGGTGTATCCTACCCGGGAGCAGTTACGCCACGCATACGACGGATACAGCGCCTTGACATCTTTGATGATACCCGGAGTAAAAGCGAATATGCAGAACTCCACACCCACCTATCTCGACCAAGAGATATTTTTCTGCATCAACGGAATGGAAGCGACACAAGAAGAAATAAACAATCTGAATCCGCGGGACATCAAACGGGTAGACTTCTACCCAAACGGTCGTTCGGATTATCCAGAAGCCGATGTCGTTCTCGACTATGTACTGAAAGAACGCGATTATGCCGGATCGGTCGCCCTCAACGGAAAAGAACAACTGAACAGACCTTACGGATACGGCCGCGGAACAATCCAATATTTTCAAAAGAAATCGGAGTTCGCCCTCTCGGTATCGGACAAATATACCCATGCCAAAGATCATAACGAGAGTTACACAGAGACGACTTACGGATTCCCGGGAAAAACAATCATCAATACCTCGAACGAACTTCCTTCAAGAGAAACCAACAATCACCTAAGCAGTTATTTCAACTACATCTACAAGGATAAAAAGCAAACTGTCTATTCTTCTTTCCGCATGAACAGGAACATGGAAAGAAGCGATATATGGACACGTGAAACATTCAGCAATATGCCGGAAATCTATACCCGTCGGGAAAACAAACATTCGCTCGATTTACAACCCGCACTGAGAATGCGATATAACCGCGTACTGAAAAACGAACAACGTCTGCGAGTGGAATGGTATGGAAATCGCGGTAACAACGATTACAAACGCTGGTATGCCTACCATACCGATGACGTGATAACCTCGTCTTACAGTAACGCCACCGACGAGAAAAGTTGGCATACGAGTTTCAAAACCAGTTACAGCAAAACATTCAAGAACCGCTCTTCTCTCAGTGTGGAAGGTTATCAGGACTTTACCCGTACCGACAACCGTAACATACGGGAAGGAAACGCCTCGGACGTCTATCTGAGCCGGGGTAACACACGCTTATACGCCACTTATGATTATCGGATAAAAAACAGATTGAACTTACAATTCCGCCTGGCCGAACAGTTATCGTTCAACCGGACGAGAAACCGGTCATCATTCGACCACCAGTTCATACCCTCCCTGCAACTTACTTTTACGAAAAAAGCGCATAATTTGAGAATAAAGGCCTCTTTTAGAAGTACAGAACCCTCTGCCTCGGATATGACTACCACGGAATACAAAGACAACGAATATATGCTCCACACAGGAAATCCCGCTCTGAGAAACGAATGGAAATTCAACAGCCGAATCAGTTATACATGGACCCGAAACAATCTCTCGCTGATGCCCTATATCCAAAACAACGGCAAAACCCGAACCATGTATGAAAAAATCGATTACTCGGAAAAACATGGCATGTTCATTTCCCGAAAAGAAAACGGTGGACTCGGCTTCTCGCAACAATACGGTCTAAACGTACAATATGAAGTCATTCCTCAACGGCTGTTCATAGGAGCAGAAGGGGCATACGCCCATATAAGCTCTTCGTTGTGGAAAAATTTTCATTACAATGCTTTTTTCGGAATCGGCGGATATACATATTTCATGTACAAAGGTTTTTCGGTCAACGCCAGTTGCAGTTACATCAATAAAAATTTCGACCCGTCCACAGCCGTACTGTCATCTCGACGGATAGGCATGAATATACAAGTTACATACAATATCGACAACTGGAACTTCTCTTTTTATACCTATAACCCGTTTCTCAAAGGCGCATACGATACCGAATACGAACAGTTGACCTATACCTATAAATCGCATATAAGCAAATCTCGTGTCGAAACCGGAAACATATTCCACCTTATTATAAATTATCGCTTTACATTCGGAAATAAAAAGCACAAATTCCACAATGAAGATATGGAATAAATAAACCGGTATTATTCCTCCCTTCAAAAACAATAAAAAACCGACTGTCGATAGAGACGAATTTAGTTCCGTCTCTATGTAAAAGTTCCGTGGCGATTTTGTATATTTGCACTCAAATTGCCAATTTATGAGCGACAATAAGTTATTAGAAAAATTAGAAGGTTTGTCATTGCGTTTTCAAGAAGTAAGTACGCTTATCACCGACCCCGAAGTCATCAACGACCGGAAACGCTTTGCCAAACTCACCAAAGAATACAGCGACCTCGAAAAAATAGACAATGCCCGCAAACGCTACGCCGGTCTACTGAGAAATATAGATGAGGCCCGGGAAATACTGGACAGCGAGAATGATCCCGAAATGCGTGAAATGGCCCGTGAAGAACTGGACAACAGTCAATCGCAAATTCCCGCCATCGAAGAGGAGATAAAGCTCCTGCTTGTCCCGGCCGACCCGCAAGACGACCGCAATGCCATACTCGAAATACGTGGCGGAACAGGCGGTGACGAAGCGGCCTTGTTTGCGGGAGACTTGTTCCGCATGTATGCGAAATACTGTGAAATGAAAGGTTGGAAACTCGAAATATCGAGTGCAAGCGAGGGTGCTGCCGGAGGATTCAAGGAAATCATCTGCTCGGTATCGGGGCAAAAAGTCTACGGTACACTGAAATACGAATCGGGGGTTCACCGCGTGCAACGTGTCCCCGCAACAGAAACGCAAGGCCGGGTACATACATCGGCCGCATCGGTCGCCGTACTGCCCGAAGCCGAACCATTCGACGTAGAAATAAACGAAGGCGAAATCAAATGGGATACATTCCGAAGCGGTGGTGCAGGCGGACAGAATGTCAATAAAGTGGAATCGGGAGTACGTTTACGGTATAACTGGAAAAATCCCAACACGGGCGAAGTGGAAGAGATTCTTATCGAGTGTACCGAAACACGCGACCAACCCAAAAACAAAGAACGTGCCCTCTCCCGTCTCCGTACTTTCATCTATGACAAAGAGCACCAGAAATATATCGACGACATTGCCAGCAAACGCAAAACGATGGTGTCGACCGGCGACCGTTCGGCAAAGATACGCACCTACAATTATCCGCAAGGGCGTATTACCGACCACCGTATCAACTACACCATTTACAACTTGTCGGCATTTATGGACGGCGATATTCAAGATTGCATCGACCATCTTATCGTCGCCGAAAATGCCGAACGACTGAAAGAAAGCGAATTGTAAAAATATTTTACTCCAATCTTACTCTAAAATGAACAAACAACAACTTTTCGAACATATCTGCCGAAAAAAATCATTTCTTTGCGTCGGCCTCGATACCGACATCAAAAAAATACCGCAACACCTTTTACAGGACGAAGATCCCATTTTTGCATTCAACAAGGCGATAATCGATGCTACTGCCGACTTATGCGTGGCATACAAACCGAATCTGGCATTTTACGAAAGTCTCGGTATCGAGGGCTGGAAAGCCTTTGAAAAAACCGTCCGTTATATCAAAGGAAACCACCCCGACCAGTTCATCATCGCCGATGCCAAACGCGGCGACATAGGCAATACGTCGGAAATGTATGCCCGTAGTTTTTTCGAACATCTCGACATCGATTCCGTAACGGTAGCCCCTTACATGGGCGAAGACAGCGTAAAGCCGTTTCTCAACTATCCCGGACACTGGGTCATCGTACTGGGACTGACCTCGAACAAAGGTTCGCAAGATTTTCAATTTACGACAGACAATAACGGCGAACGTCTTTTTGAAAAAGTGCTGCGGGTAACCCAAAATTGGGCAACCGACGACCAACTGATGTTTGTAGTCGGTGCAACGCAAGGTAAACTATTTACCGATGTGCGCCGCATAGCTCCCGACCATTTCCTGCTTGTTCCCGGTGTGGGAGCGCAAGGCGGAAGCCTGCAAGAAGTAGCCCGATACGGCATGAACGACCGGTGCGGACTGCTCGTAAACTCGTCGCGCGGTATCATCTACGCCGACAAAAGCGAATCATTCGCCGATGCTGCGCGTAGAGAAGCAGAAAAAATACAGCAAGAAATGGAAACTTTATTGATGCAAAAAGGGTTGATATAGTACTTTCGTTTGCGCTGTGCTAAATTTGTTAAAATCAATATCCGGTTTTAAAAGAATGCGTCAGCACAAACAAAAACATTTTATATTTTTGCAAGCAAAAGAAAAAAGAATCCTTTAAAAACAAATAGATATGCAAACACTTGACAATTTCAATTTCGCCGGTAAAAAGGCGTTTGTACGTGTCGATTTCAACGTACCTCTCGATGAGAACTTGAATATCACCGACGATACCCGTATGCGTGCGGCTCTGCCTACGCTGAAAAAAATTCTGGCTGATGGCGGAAGCATCATTATCGGTTCTCACTTGGGTCGTCCTAAAAAAGGCCCGGAAGACAAATTTTCTCTCAAACACATTGTCAACCATCTGTCGGAACTGCTGGGACAACCCGTCAAATTTGTCAATGATTGTCAAGGCGACGCTGTAAAAGCAGCCGTAGCAGAACTCAAACCGAGAGAAGTACTTGTTCTCGAAAATCTCCGTTTTTACGCCGAAGAAGAAGGTAAGCCCAGAGGCCTCGCCGACGATGCCAGCGACGAAGAAAAAGCCGCAGCCAAAAAAGCGGTCAAAGAAAGCCAAAAGGAATTTACCAAACACTTGGCCGAACTTGCCGACGTATATGTAAACGACGCATTCGGCACGGCTCACCGTGCACACGCCTCTACCGCCCTTATCGCCGACTACTTCTCTCCGGAGAATAAAATGTTCGGGTACCTGATGCAAAAAGAGGTGGAATCGGTAGAAAAAGTAATGAAAAATCCCGTACACCCCGTAACAGCCATCATCGGCGGTTCGAAAGTTTCTTCTAAAATCACGATTATCGAAAACCTGCTGAGCAAAGTCGATAACCTCGTTATCTGCGGCGGTATGGCTTTCACTTTTGCCAAAGCTATGGGTGGAAAAATCGGAAATTCTTTGTGTGAAGACGATATGCTCGAAACAGCCACCAGCATCATGAACAAAGCCAAAGAACTGGGTGTAAATCTCGTATTGCCGACCGATTGCGTTGCAGCCGATAGTTTCTCGAATGAAGCCAAGACACAAATTTGCCAAAACAGCGACATTCCCGCTGGTTGGATGGGTCTCGACCTCGGTCCCGACTCGGTCAAGAAACTGGGCAATGTCATCAAATCCTCGAAAACCATTTTGTGGAACGGACCTGCCGGCGTATTCGAATTCTCCAACTTCGAGGCCGGTTCCCGGGCTATCGCTCAAGCCATCGTCGATGCAACCGCAGCAGGAGCATTCTCTCTCATCGGTGGAGGAGACTCGGTTGCCTGCATCAATAAATTCGGCATGGCCGACAAGGTAAGCTACGTATCAACCGGAGGCGGTGCCCTGCTCGAATGTATCGAAGGCCGCGAATTACCCGGTATCAAAGCGATCCGCGGATAAGGAACCTGACAAAATAAAAACGCAACGAGCCGTCCAAATTTTGGACGGCTCGTCTTTTGAATAGCGGAATAAACTCCTTTCCCTATTCTCCCGCTACTCAATACGACCAAATACCCGAAATCATTCTCAAATTGTAATCGCCCATCGTATATAATGTTACCAAAGGATTTCCCCTGAAATTCAAGGTCATAAGATTGGGACAAAACGATACATCGATTACATTGATCTGATTCTGACTGCAATTTACACTTTGCAACATCTGAAAGTTACTCAAATCGAGACGGGTCAGATTATTGTTCGAGCAATTCACGGTCGTCAGATTATCCGATCCCGAAAAATCAAGTGTCGCAATATGATTGTTCGAACAATCGACACTCGACAACGACTCACAATCGGTCATCTTCAAAACCGTCATATTATTGCCGCTGCAAGAAAAATAATAAAGATCGGGCTGTCCGGTAACATAAAACTGCACAATATTGTTATTATCTATATTCAAAGTTTCCAATGCGGGAACATCTATCAACCTCAATACCGAAATACGATTATATCCGCAGTAAAGATTCCGCAGATTGACACAACTGTCGACCGACAAGACTTCGAGATGACACCCTTGCACATTAAGGGTTTTCAATGAATCGGCATGTGCGACAGAGAGTTCTACAAAAAGATTATCGGCACAATTGAGCGACATGATACCCATAGAAGATGACAAGTCGATATCGGCAAGACGGTTTCTGAAACAATTCAATGTACGCAATGCCGTACACCCCGAAAGGTTGATAGACGACAACTTGTTCCGTCCGGCTTCGATTGTCGCCAACGAAGAACACTTCGATGCAGAAAGCGAGGTGAGTTGGTTCGACGTAACATCGATTCGCTGCAACTGCGAGAAATTATCGACCGAGAGATCTCCGGCCAATCCCCGTCCCCGCCAATCGATAGCGGTAACACGACCATTTTCCCACGTTACTCCCTCCCAAGTAGACGGGTCGTTCAGATTTATTCGCTTAAACTGTTCATGATTCGGTTTTTCTTTGGCCGACGGCTGATTCAGGAAATTCTGCAAACTTTTTACCTCTTTTTTGTTGTAATTCTGTGCCGAAAGCACAACGCAACAGCCTAAGAGACATAAGGCGAAAACAAAAATACGTTTCATTTCTTTTCTTATTTAGGGATTGTTCTTCCCAAACAAGAAAACATGCTAAAAAGTTTAAAAGGAGAAAACGTATTATTCCTTCGCCGGACAGCCGTAAAAAGCGTAAGCCCCTACAACCGAAAGCGTTCCTTCAATCTGTAAATTATCCAACTGCGTACAGCCGTAAAACAACCGATCTCCGACAACCGACACTCCCTCACCGATAGTTACTTCGGTCAACGTTTCTTTCCGATAGAACGGGGCGTAACCGTAATATATCGTGTCGGGATAACGCAATTCCCTACCGAGATAAAGTTGCTGTATGGGATTGTCATAAAAAAGGGAACGACCAAGCCCGGACGGTTCATGCACGTTGTAACCCAATAAAAGCGGTTTATCTCCATCTCGAAAAACCAAACGGGATAAGTTTCCACAACCTTGAAAAGCCCGATTGCCGATTGTCTCCACAGCTTTCCCTACAACAAACGATTCAAGAACGGGACAATTCTTAAACAGATCATCGGGAATAGCCGTTACCTCATCTCCAACCACAACACTTTGTAGCTTTTTCATTCGAGAAAACGGAGCTCCTCCATACTCCTCTCCCGACAAGAATTGCAGATTACGACCTAAATAAAGCATCTCGACAGCAGTATCATGAAACAATGTCCGCCCCTCCATTTCCGAAAAAAGATTATATCCCAACGATAATGGAGCTCTCCCATCTTTCAATTCCAGTTTTTTCAATGATGTGCAACCGAGAAACGCGGCATTATCAATCACCGATACACTGCCGGGAATCACCAACTCGGTAAGTGCCGAACAATTATAAAAAATATTCTGCGACAGTTGTATGACATAATCGCTCACGGTTACCGACGAGAGTTCCGTCTGCTGATAAAAAGGCGATAAACCGTAAAAACGACTCATATTGTAAGTCAAAGTCCGCCCCAAATAAAGAGAATGTAAATGGCTGTCGGAAAACAACGGTTCTCCTATTCCGTTGGGAGAAAACTTATTATATCCCACATACAGGGGCAACTCCCCATCTCGAAAAACAACCTCGGTGAGTGCAGTACACTCTTTAAAAACATAATTACCGATAAACTCAACAGCCCCTCCTATCGTAACAGTCGACAACGAATGGCAACCGAAAAAAAGACGATCTCCCAACGAAACGACCTCTTCTCCTACTACGACCGATTGCAAATGCTGTTGATCATAAAAAGGCGCATACCCATCGAAATAACTGGTCGAATAATCGAGTGTCCGCCCCAAATAAAGAGTTTCAATGGGACAATCAAAAAAAAGGGCTTCACCCTTGCTCGACGTCGAATGGCGATTGACGCCAAGAAACAGAGTGCCCTCACCATCCTTAAAGAAAAGCTCTCGGAGTGAAATACAACCACTGAAAGCCCGATCGCCAATTCGCTCCACTCCGCTTCCTACCGTAAACGAAACCAGAGAATGACAGCCTTGAAAAGCATGCGACCCAATCTCCCGGGCCGACTCGCCAATAGTAACCGTGCGTAATGATCCTTTTTGGAAAAACGGATTATAGATTTCTCCCACACTCTCGGGATAATGCAAGTCCCGTCCCAAATAAAGCGTTTCTAACGGTGCATCGCTGAAAAGATTTTTTCCATTACCGTTGGTCCCTATTTCGAGAGGAAGGTTTCCCTCCTTCACAACCAACTCTTTCAACATCTTACAGGCATAAAAAGCAAAATTTCCTACCGATGCGACACGCCCGCCTATCGTTACCGATTCCAACGATTCACAGCCGTAAAAAGCCCGGTTTTCCAATGTACGCACGCCGTCGCCGACAACGACCAACGACAGTTCTTTTTTCTTATAAAACGGGGAATACCCATAAAAGAAACCACCTTCATACTGTAACTCCCGTCCCAAATAAAGCGTTTCCAGCGGGCAATCATGGAAAATTGCCTGTCCGGCCGAAACACCATGATAACTATTGCTGCCTACCCTGAGCGGTTTTTCGCCATCTTCAAGTACCAAGTATTTCAATCCCGTACAAGCAAAAAAAGCAGAATCACCGATTTCGACTACCGAAGCCGGAACGGTAAGCGAAACGAGTTGTGCACAACCCTGAAACGCCCTCTTGGAAATCTCCGTAACCCGAAATGTTTTTCCTTCGTAAACAACCGAAGGGGGTACAACGATTTCTCCTCGATAAGCCGATCTTTGTTGCGGAGACGACGTTACCGCGACCGTATATTTCTGACGTGAGCTTACTGTATAATAAATTCCCGCATTCTCAAAATCGTAGGCCGGCACTTTCAGAGAAAAAGTAAAGAGGGTAAAAAATAATAGGAATATTTTTTTTGACATGATAAACCGTTTACAGAATTTCTTACAAAGATAACGCAAGGCAAAGGAGAATAAAAGATTTCTATTATTTTTTACTTTTATCTATGGATATTCATTTCAAAAGTATATCATATTAAAAAATAAACATATTTCTATATGTAATATCATATATATTTTATATCTTTGCAAAGATGTAAATAAAAAATACGGCTGTTGAAATAGGATAATTATTTTATACAAATCCCATAAATGCAGATTTATTAAATCTTAAAACAACTCGTAAAAAACAAAAATAAATTATGGAAACACAAGAAAAGATTATGAAAATTGAAACAAACACATTCTATTCCAAACTCAACCAAACAACCGTAAAGAAGAAAAATATTTGGAAAATACTCTTTCTCACGACACTATTTTGGGGAATTTCAAATCATATTTTTGCAGAAAAGGTCGTAGGTTCGTACTTTCTCAGCTATTTCAACAAGGAGTACAATATCGAAGCTAGCGAAATAGAAAATGGGAAATTTCATGTTTATATACAAGTAAGTGGAGAAAGAGAATCCACAAATGTTATGATAAGCATCAAAAATGTTGATCTTGAAGAATTTAATAATTTTCTTCTCTTAGTGAAAGAAAAATTTATCGAATGGAAAAATGTCGCAGAACAAAATAATGTCAAAGACATGAACAAAGAAATGAATTTTAAATCACCTAAAACCACGATATGCTGGCTTGGCACAAAATGGTATTTCTCATTTGGTCATAGATTAAATCCAAACTTCATTGTATTCGATGATGGAAGAAGTGTTGTAAGTTTTTATAAGAAAGTTTCAGCCTCCTCAAACCAATACATAGATCAAAAAATATATTGGGTATTCTCCGAACCTTCAGAAATAGATGAATTAATATCCCAATTAAATATAGATACGATTACAGCAAAACTCCAAGAAACAGATAAATCCAAAGATCTATTTGAATAATAAAAAAAGAGGCAATCAGTTATTTTTCTGATTGCCTCTTTTTTAGCGGAGTGAGGGGGATTCGAACCCCCGAACCGGTTTTGCCGATTACACGCTTTCCAGGCGTGCCTCTTCAACCACTCGAGCATCACTCCAAAGAGGTTTTTCAAAAACGAGTGCAAATATAATCATTTTCTTTTTATCTACACCTTTCTTTCTCCGTTTTTTACAAGAATTCTTTTCTATACAGATTTCACGCCATTCTCGTTCAGACTTTTTCTGCTCTTTGTCTTAGCCGAAATTCAAAGATCGAGCAATCCTTCGGGAATATTCATCTCGATTTTCTTTGCTTTCTCATCGACAGAAACAACCAAATCATCGGTGGCCGGTATCAACAACTCCTCCCCGTTTTCCCGCTCCACAACAAACAGAACGTTAGTCGTAGACATATCCACATCGACAATATGCCCCAGATATCCTTTATCTGTGTCATAAACCGAATAATGCAAGAAAAAGTCTCCGGGAGCAGACAACTCTCCATCTCCGTCGTTTCCGATATAAGACTTCGGAAAATAGACTTCAAGATTGACAAATGCCCGGGCGTCGTTTTCCGTATCAATGTCTTCGAGTTTCATCAAAGCTGTCGTCTCACCACGAAAACGATATTCCTCGATAAAAAAGGGGACGAATATACCATCGATTTCACACACGATATACGGACACTCGCTGCGGTCGAATATGTCATCGGTAAAAGTAAATGCCAGTTCTCCCTGTATGCCATGAGGTTTATTGAACACCCCTATTTTTATCAGTTCATCGCGTTTTATCATACCCTCTCACGATTGGCGAGTTATAGAAGCACCTATGGCATTCAACCGCTGGTCGATGCGTTGGTATCCCCGGTCTATCTGGTCGATATTATGAATCGTGCTGATTCCTTCGGCCGACATTGCGGCTATAAGCAAGGCAATCCCCGCCCGAATATCGGGCGATACCATAGAAGCGGCACGTAAAGGATAAGCCTTAGCCTGCCCTATAACCGCTGCACGGTGCGGGTCGCACAATATGATCTGAGCCCCCATATCGATAAGCTTGTCGACGAAGAAAAGACGGCTCTCGAACATTTTCTGATGTATCAGCACACTACCTTTCGCTTGTGTGGCAACGACCAGAAATACACTGAGCAAGTCGGGCGTAAGTCCCGGCCAGGGTGCATCGGCAAAAGTCATGATAGAACCATCTATAAATGTTTCTATCTCGTAGCTGTCTTGCTGAGGAATATACAAGTCATCTCCTTCTTGCTCGATATGAATCCCGAGTCGGCGGAAACTGTCGGGTATGATACCCAAGTCTTTCGACGATACATTTTTGAGGCGTATATCCGACCCCGTCATGGCTGCCATACCTATAAAAGAGCCAATCTCGATCATATCGGGCAAGATAGTATGTTTACAACCACCCAAACAATCGACGCCTTCTATCTCGAGCAGATTAGAGCCAATACCCGAAATACGGGCTCCCATTGCATTGAGCATTTTCGACAACTGTTGCAAATACGGTTCGCACGCGGCATTGTAAATCGTTGTTTTTCCTTTTGCCAAAACCGCCGCCATAAGAATATTGGCCGTACCGGTTACCGAAGCTTCATCGAGCAACATATATGTTCCAGTCAGCTCCTTTGCCGAGATTTCATAGATTTGTTTTTGGGGAATATAAGAAAATTCGGCTCCGAGTTTTTGAATTCCCAAAAAGTGCGTATCGAGACGACGACGTCCTATTTTATCTCCTCCGGGTTTTGCAATCACCGCCTTCCCGAAACGGGCCACCAACGGACCGACAATCATCACCGACCCGCGCAACGCCGCACTCTGTTTGAGGAACTGCGGGGTATGAAGATAGTCCAAATCGATGTTCTCGGCCTTAAAACGATAAGATCCTTCACCGATTTTTGTCGTTTCCACGCCCAAATCCCGCAACAGTTTTATAAGATTGTTGACATCGAGAATGTCGGGCAAATTATAAACTTCTACCGTCTCTGGGGTAAGTAACGTAGCGCACAATATCTGCAAGGCTTCATTTTTAGCACCTTGCGGTATAAGCTCGCCGTGCATGCGGCGGCCACCTTCTATAACGAATGATGCCATGTGAGTGAATTTTCGGTTAAGATACAAAAAAAGCGGTTATCTTCCCGCTTTTCTTCCGTTATTTTTATTTTTTCGCTGCACATTTTCTCTCGGCACATCTTTCAGATGAAGTTGATCGAGCGTAAGTGGCACTTCATGATGTGTGTATTCCATTATATCTTTGAGAATTTTCTCATCGTCGACAGCTTCTTTGTTCCATGCCGTAAGTGCTTTTTTCATATGGTTGGCCAAGTACACGATCAGACGATCCTTCTCCTCCCCTTCGGGCATCTCCTGCCACTTCTGCAACATCTTTTCGAGCAACTTTCCGTAATGGCGATAATGCATAGAAGAGTTGGTATACGGCACACAGTCGGGCTTATCGTTGAGATTTTCTTTTTTGATGACCTCATAAGGATAATCTATATCCAGTTTGAAATCGGACATGATCGCCAAATGATCCCACAATTTATGCTTGAAATCATCGACATCGCGCAAGTGAGGAAACAGATTTCCCATAATATTCACAATTGCATTGGCACACCGGGTGCGTTCGTCCCTATCTTCAAGGCTCATGCAATATTCGATCATACGATGCACATTGCGGCCGTATTCGGGAAGGATAAGTTTTTTCTTCTGGGTATTATAAGCGAGTAAATCTTCTTGTTCCATGTAATCGATTATTCGTTAAAAAGGACTTTATTTTTAGGTTTCGTGGCAACGAACTCTTTGAGATAGAAAGGCTCGAAATAAGCGACATTTTCAAAACGGGAATTACGAAAAGCCATCTCAGAGAGAGCCAGCATATCAACGGCCAACGGGCATATACCGTCGATGTAATGGACATTGTCCCCGGTTATTACATCACGACATTTCCCTGCGCCGTTACCAAAAAAGACGACAGGTTTCCGGGTCAAGATATCTGCATAAGAATTTTCATCGATAATTTCAGCAGAAACAGGTTTGACCAGATTCAATGCCCGATCATACACCGCCGAATACACTTCCATACGGCGGGCATCGATCATAGGACACAGCAATGCGTCCTCATCGATATCTTTCTTAAACATGACCGCACAAGTCATCACTGCCAGCGTATCAACGGCAATGAGAGGGACATCGAGACCGAAACAAAGCCCCTTCGCCTCGGAAACACCAATACGCAAACCGGTATAAGAACCGGGCCCCCGGCTCACGGCAACCGCATCGATTGCGAAATGATGACTCTTTGCTACCGACAAGGCGTCCTGAACATATCCGCCCAAAGACGACGCATGCGACATACTTTCGTGGTTTTCTTTATTGAAAACGACCTGACCATCGCAAGTCAAAGCAACCGAACAGACATCGGTCGATGTTTCTATATTGAGTATTACCGGCATAATTCACATCTTTACTCCACAAAAGTAGCCAAATTTTCCGATATCCGAAATATTGACTTTTATAAAAAACAGGGAAATACGCCGAGCGTTCTTTCTTGTTCCAATTCCAACAAAAATTTTTTTGCTTCGATCCCGCCGCCGTATCCCGTAAGCGATCGATTACTCCCGATAACCCGATGACAAGGAGCAAAGATGGATATTGCATTTGCTCCATTCGCATTCGCCACCGCACGGACAGCATTCGGCAATCCGAGCCGTCGAGCCATCTCTCCATAAGAAAGCGTCTGTCCATAGGGTATTTCCAACAACGCACGCCATACATTTTTTTGAAAATCGGTACCAGCAAACAATAACGGTATATCGAACGTCGTCCGTTTCCGTCCAAAATATTCGTCCAGTTGCCGGGCGGCTTCCTGTGTAATATCCGAGGCATGTATTGCGTAATCGGCATTCAACAGGCTTTGCAATCTTTTATCCACTCTGCCTTGATGTTTTTCGATCACCCAATTACACAAACAAAGTTCATTCCCGTATGATCCGAGTATCAAATCCCCGCAGGGAGAATGATAGTACTGTACCTTGATCGCATTATCCTTAATCATAATCACCCTCCTTTATATCCTTGCATCCACCACAACAAACTATTTATCATAGGAAGAATTGTGTTTTTTATTTGTTCTACAACCCACAGTCCTATTTTCTTTGTCTGATGTTTTTTGAGCATAGACTCCGATTTGAGGAACAGCGATGAGTCCCAATGCACAAAGGCTTTTCCATATCTTTTCGTTATACATAAGTATTGTATCGTTTTTAGTAAATACTCGACTTTTTTCTTTTATCAAAAAAGAAAACCGAAATTTAACGATATTTTTTGAGATGAAAAAATATTCGAGAATACATTCCTTTTCTCCCCAATATCGGTGATAAAAATATTTATAATTAGCCCATACTTTTGTTATAAATTTCTGATTCTTTTTTGTAATATTGCACTCGTAAAATTTACCTGAACCTATGCTTACGCTCGACAAAATTTACCACGCCTCTTTCGTTCTGAAAGAGGTATTGCGACGCACCGACCTGATCGCTGCACCTCAAATCGCTCCCGACTCATCGATCTTTCTGAAACCTGAAAATCTGCAACTTACAGGTTCTTTTAAAGTAAGAGGCGCTTATTACAAAATTTCACAGTTATCGGACGAAGAAAAAGCAAAGGGCGTGATTGCCTGCTCGGCCGGCAACCATGCACAAGGCGTCGCTTTGGGTGCGACAAAAAACGGTATCAAATCATTGATATGCTTACCTTCGGGTGCACCCATATCCAAAGTCGAAGCAACAAAGAAATATGGGGCGGAAGTCTGTCTCGTCGACGGTGTTTACGATGATGCATATCAAAAAGCCTTGCAATTAAAAGAAGAAAAAGGATATACGTTCGTTCATCCGTTCGATGACGAAAATGTCATTGCCGGACAAGGGACGATAGGTATAGAACTACTCGACCAGCTCCCCGATGTCGATGCGGTCATCGTACCGGTAGGCGGTGGCGGGCTTATATCAGGAGTCGCATTCGCTATCAAAAGTTTGCGTCCGAACGTCAAGGTTTACGGAGTACAAGCCAGCGGAGCACCAAGTATGGTACAGTCTTTGTTCCATAAGCGCATAGAAAGGTTACCCGCCGTAAAGACCATCGCCGACGGTATCGCCGTAAAAGAACCCGGTACACATACATTTGATATTTGTAGCAAGTATGTCGATGACATCGTAACCGTTACCGACGACGAAATATCCACGGCCATACTATCGCTCATCGAACAGCAAAAACTCGTCGCCGAAGGAGCAGGAGCTGTATCGGTCGCAGCCGCCATGTTCGGTAAACTCCCTATCGAAGGGAAAAAAACGATATGCCTCGTATCGGGCGGAAATATCGATGTAACGATTCTTTCCCGGGTCATCAACCGGGGATTGCAAAAATCGGGACGTTCCTACGTACTTACCGTCGAACTGATGGACTGCCCCGGCCAACTCGTAGGCGTTACTAGCATCATCGCCCGCATGGGAGCCAATGTGATTTCGGTACACCATGAACGAGCCGGCAAAACCACCGACATCAATGCCTGCTACTTACAAGTCGTACTCGAAACCCGCAACCAAGAACACATCGACAAAATACGGCAAGAACTCGTCCGATCGGGTTACCACGTCATTGTCTAAATGATAAAAAAACTTTATAGACATCGGCCGGAATTCCGGCCGATGTCCTTTTTTGCTCTCCGGATTTTTCACAAAGAGCCATTCGAGTTTTCTTATACACACTTGTATATCCGCAGAATAAAAATTAATTTTGCAAAAATAAACCCACTGATATGATATATTCCATGACAGGTTTCGGCAAATCCATTGTCGAACTTCCACACCGAAAAATCACCGTCGAAATCAAGTCGCTGAACAGTAAGCAACTCGACCTATCCATGCGCATACCTCAAATATATAAAGAGTTGGAAATGGATATACGCAGCGAAATAGCTCGCCGGCTCGAACGAGGTAAAGTCGATTTTTCGATACAAGTAGAAAACAAAGTTTCGGCAGATTGCAATGCCGAATTCAATACCGATATCATCAAGAATTATTATGAACGGCTGAAAGCCATGACGGTATCGCTGCAAATTCCCGAACCGGCAGACTGGTTGCAAACGTTGTTGCGCCTACCCGACGCATTGAAAAACGAAACGATAGAAGCATCGGAAGATGAAAGTCGCGCCGTAAAAAAAGCAGTAGAAGACGCCATCGGCCATCTTATAGAATTCCGTGCCCAAGAAGGCCTCATGCTGCAAAAATTGTTTACTCAAAAAATCGGGAATATCGCACATCTGCTGACCGAAGTTGCCCCTTTCGAAAAAGAGCGAACCGAGAAAATAAAGTCCCGCATCATCGATGCTCTTGAAAAAATCGATAACTTCGATTACGATAAAAACCGCATGGAGCAAGAGATGATTTTTTATATCGAAAAACTTGATATAAATGAAGAAAAAAACCGCCTCGACAATCATCTGAAATATTTTATGGAAACGATGGATGGTCATTACGGACAAGGGAAAAAGCTGGGTTTCATCAGTCAGGAAATCGGCCGGGAAGTAAACACGATGGGATCAAAGGCCAATCATGCCGAACTTCAAAAAATCGTCGTCCGCATGAAAGACGAACTCGAACAAATCAAAGAACAAATCCTCAACGTAATGTGATACCATGCAACCGGGAAAACTCATTATCTTTTCTGCCCCATCGGGTTCGGGAAAATCGACCATCATCAATTACCTGCTAACCCAGAATCTGAATTTGGCATTCTCTATCTCGGCAACATCGAGAGCCCCGCGAGGAGAAGAAAAAAACGGAGTCGAATATTACTTTCTCACCCCCGACGAATTTCGCCGCCGTATCTCCGCCGGCGACTTTCTGGAATACGAAGAGGTGTACACAGACAAATTTTACGGGACATTGAAAAGTGAGGTCGAACGGCTGACCTCTGCCGGGGAAAATGTTATTTTCGACGTCGATGTCGTAGGCGGTGTCAATATCAAACGGTTTTATGGGGAACGGGCATTGTCAATATTTATCCAACCGCCTGGAATCGAAGAACTTCGCCGACGGCTGACAAGTCGCGCCACTGATGCACCCGAAGTAATCGAAAGTCGCCTTGCCAAAGCCGAATATGAAATGGGCTTCGCACCGAAGTTCGACCGGATTGTCGTCAATGACGATCTATCCACAGCCGAACAGGAAGTCTTGCAAATCATAAAGAAATTTTTGGACAAGTAAGGTTGCAACGCCATGAGCAAGAAGGTGGGTATATTCTCAGGGTCTTTCAATCCCATACATAACGGGCATATCGCCATTGCCCGCTATATGGTCGAAAAAGAGAAGTTCGATGAAATATGGTTCATCGTATCCCCAAAAAATCCGCTGAAATCACAAATCGGATTGCTCGATGACGAGATAAGAGCCGACATGACAAAACTTGCCATCGAGAACAAACCGACGTTCCGCTATTCCGATATAGAGATGCATTTACCCCGTCCGTCATATACCATCACGACCCTGCAAACTCTCAAAAAGCAATATACACATACAGAATTATGCCTGCTCATCGGATCGGATAATTGGAAAATTTTCGACCGTTGGAAATCTCATGATGAGATCATTGAAAATTATCCGATATATATATACCCGCGCCCGGGATTTCCGGTCGAAACAACGATACTCCCTCCTACCGTACACCTTACACACGCACCCATGATGGAAATTTCTTCTACGGAAATACGGGACCTTATCGCAACCGGTCAATCAACAGAAAAATATCTTCCCCTTCCGGTACACGATTACATCGTAAAACACAATCTATATCAAAATCCCAAGTAAATATGGACAAATATATATACGCAAAAAACAGCGTCGAATTCGTTACTGTAGGTGTCGAATTCTGTGCGTTCCTCGAACGGGTACAAGAACTCACCCAAGAGGAGTTCGCTTCTACCTCCATCAAATTGCTACCGTTGCTTTATCTCAAAGCGACACTCCTTCCCATCGACGATGAAAATGAAGATTATCTCGACTCTCCGGAACATTTCGTAACCGAAGACGATTACGAATTTTTACGTGAAAATATAGGCCGTCTGATGGGTGAAAACGACGCTTATCTTGTCGTACAAAGCGATGAGATGAAATACAGCGACTTACCATTGGGTGCCAGCATCGCCGAGGATATGGCCGATATATATCAGGCCGTAAAAGATTGCATCGCAGCTTATCGTACCGAAAATGAAGATACCATGCGGGTAGCCCTTACCGAATGCAGAGAGGAATTTTCGAGTTACTGGGGCTCCAAACTGCTGAATGCTCTTGCCGCACTGCACCGCATCTACTATTCTCTGGACGACTTGGACAATGACTATGATTGCGAATGCGGACATCGTCATTCCCACCATCGCGATGACGAAGAAGATAATTTCTATCAAAAAAGACAATCGGCATGGCTCGACGATGAAGAAGATGCCGATCGTTGGTTATAACCACCTTTCCCGATATGACATCTCAAATCAACGCTGAAAATCTAGCTGCATTGGAAGTTATCAAATTTCCCGGGAAAATAGTAACCGTCAATACCGAAAACGAAGCATACATGGCAGCAGAAAGCCTCATGAACGAGACTGTGGTCGGCATCGATACCGAGACCCGACCCTCTTTCAGAAAAGGTATCATGCACAACGTTGCCCTCGTGCAAATATCGACATGGGATACATGCTACTTGTTCAGAATATGCCGAATAAACAATATCCACGCCATAAAACAGATTCTCGAGTCGACCGGCACTCTGAAAATCGGATTGTCATTGAAAGACGATTTCGCGGGATTGCGTCGCCTGTCGCCGATAATCCCGCACCACTACATCGAGTTGCAACAATATGCGACAGCATTCGGCATCGAAGAAATGAGCTTACAAAAAATTTATGCGCTTCTTTTCGGAAGAAAAATTTCAAAAACACAACAACTGTCCAATTGGGAGGCTCCGGAATTGACAAACGCCCAACAACTCTACGCAGCAACCGATGCGTGGGCCTGCCTCCATATCTACAAAGCCCTCAAAGGAGAACCTCTTCCCGCTGAATATCGGAAAATATTCCAAACTCCCCAACTGAAAGAAATCGAAAAACGTTTTATCCAGAAATAACGTCATCACCATGAAAATAAAGAAATACGATCTTATCCCACTATTATTATTTATATACACCATTGTCATGGCCGTATGGGGCTGGAATCAGTTCGACGGAAATCGTTGGGAATTTATCGGCATGTTAGCAGCCAACATTCTTGTCATCGTACTGCTGCGATTTGTACTGAAACGCAGGGAAAGATACCGCAAAGAAATGAAAGAGAGGAATAATAAAATCCTTTCCCAGCAAGAAAACACGCCGAAAGATCAAGAATAATCTTCTCCCAAAATCAAACAACTACGGCCAAATCTATTTTTAAGATTTGGCCGTAGTTGTTTGATTCAAAAACGATTTATTCATCGGGAACGCTTCAAGGTAAAGCAGGTAATTTCGGGTTCCATACCTATGCGCATGGGAATTCCGACATAACCCAATCCGCGATTGACATAAAGTAATTGTTCATTTTCTCGATAAAGACCTTCCCACTCCTCATATATCCATGACGAAGGCGACCAATGCAATTTTCCCCAAGAAATACCGCATTGTGCCGCGTGAGTATGCCCCGAAAGCGTCAAGTCGATAAACCGATGCCCCAACACTTCCTGTCTCCAATGTGAAGCATCGTGAGAAAGCAGTACGGTAAACAATGTCGAATCAACTCCGGATATAGCCAACGGCAGATTTCCGTACTGCCGGAAAGGCGGTTTGCCGGTGTTCTCTACTCCCACCAACAAGAAAGAAGTGTCTCTGACCGCAATCGTGCGCGAATTGTTCAACAATAAATCAAATCCACATTCTTCGATGCCGCTTTTCGTTCGATTCAGATTTATATTTTTTTCTTCGGGTGTTCTCCATCGAGAATAATCGCCATAATCATGATTCCCTAAAACAGCATATTTCCCATAACGGGGCATATCCATAGAGGCAAATATATCTACAATCTCTGGTGTAATCTCCGACGAGAAATTATTGACAAAGTCTCCGGTAAAAACCACCATATCGGCCCGACAATCATCGATCAACTCCACAGCTTTGCGCATAACCCGGGTATAATCGCCCCAATTCCCGATATGCAAATCGGAAAATTGTACGATCTTAAAACCATCGAGTTGCTCGGGCAGATCCCGATACGCCAAATCCACCTCTTTTACATGCACCCGAGTGCGACCGATAAAGGCTGCATACACAAACAAAACAACCAGCATAACAGCAATACCCGCACCGATACGAGAAAGCCATAAACCGAGCGTTTTACAGAACCCGATCATCGCACGACCGGCCACATCGAAAATCGTATATATGACCTTAGGGATATATATAAGGGCGAAAAGCCATAATATCCACGTAATGCGAGCCATGAACTTATAATCAGGAAGATCGTTCGAGAAAAACCGCATACCGACAAAAAACAAAACAAAGAAAACTGCCGGCAGCCAATAGATCAATCGCAAATACCTATTACCAAGTCGGTTACGAATTTTCAAATAAATCCAAATATCGGGACCAATGATAAAGAGCAATCCGACAAGCATGGGCAGAAAATAAAACTTCATATCCTATTACAGTCTAACAATGATTAAACAAATTATCTTGTCTCTACATTACATTTCCACTCTCAAACGATTTCGTTAAATATGAAAAACATTTACTTTTTCATATTCGGGTCTTCAAGACCATAATGCGAACGGGCATCTTCTCTTTTCAGCCAGAGAGAAATAAATATAGCCACAATCCCAAAGGTGGCGAAAATAAGCATAGGTATCGTATAATCATACGTTACAACACCTGCTCCATCGACATGTGTCGAATAGGTCTCAATGACCCAGCCGATAAGTACCGGCACCATAGAGAGGCCTATATTCTGAATATAGAATATCGTCGCATAAGCCGATCCGAGCTGTTTCATAGGAATAATCTTAGGTACACTGGGCCACAAAGCCGAAGGCACCAAAGAAAAGGCAATACCTAAAACAACCATTATTACGATAGCAAACCACCACGTAGGCAAAATAGGCAATGCAAATAAAAGATGAACGATCGTCAACATGACCGATCCAATAAGCATAAGCGTAGCTCCTTTACCAATGCGGTCATAAAGAGTTCCGAAAACCGGAGTCAACAAAATCGTACCGAACGGCAACATGGCAGGAATAAGTCCTGCCATTTCGGGTTCTACATGATATTTGGCAATCATCAACTTCGTGGCGAATTTCAAGAACGGGAATACCCCGGCATAGAACATCAGGCACAACAAGGTAATCAGCCAAAAGCCTTTGTTGGTAAAAATCAGTTTCAGATCTTTCAACTGGAAACCTTCTTCCTTTTCCTCGCTGACCGCTTCGACAGACTGGTCGAGTTTCTTATCCATGACACAATATACCAAGTATGCCACCAAACCTACACACAGGCAAAGCGCACCGAATAGTACCGGATAAGAAACACTATGCATTGCTCTCGCCATAGGCAAGCTACACGCCAACGCCACAGCCGTACCGATACGGGCCATCGCTACCTGCAACCCCATAGCCAACGCAACTTCATGGCCGGTAAACCACTTGATGATGACCTTTGATACTGTAATTCCCGTAATTTCGGCGCCCATACCGAAAACGGCAAACCCCAAACTGGCCAAAACGACTTGAAGGTGATAGCCCATAAATGTAGCATCGCCGAAATCGGTTGCCAAAGCATACCATTTGAGCAAAGCTCCACCCAACATAAGAGATGAACTCATGACTCCCGTAAAACGAATTCCGCACTTATCGAGAATAATACCGCCGAAGAAAAGCATCAGCAAGAAAACATTGATATAACCGTATGCGCCCGAGAAGAAGCCGTACTCCGAGCTGCTCCAACCCAAACCGCCGTCGGCAACGGGCGTTGTACACATAACTTCGAGCGACGCCATCACATCGGTGATAAAATAGCCGCACATCATGGTAAATGATACGATAAACATAGCCGTCCAACGGGCTATGGGACTGTCATTGAGTTTTTTTCTGATTAATTCGGTCATTTCTATATTGTTTTTTGATTTTCAAACACAGAAAAAGAGAGGCCTTCCGAAACCTCTCTTTTTTACTTTCATTTCTTCTCCAACAACACGACATTCTCGACATGATGCGTATGCGGGAACATATCTACCGGCTGCACGCGAGCCACCCGATAATCGACATCGAGCAGAGACAAATCCCGCGCTTGGGTAGCCGGATTGCAACTCACATACACGATACGTCGGGGAGCAGCAAAAAGCAAAGTCTTGATGACATCGTCGTGCATGCCGGCACGAGGAGGATCGGTAATGATTACATCGGGGCGACCGTGCTCTTCGATGAAAGCGGGAGTCAGCAAATCTTTCATGTCGCCGGCATAAAAAAGGGTATTGTCCAACCCGTTGAATGCGGCATTGGCTTTCGCATCTTCTATCGCCTCGGGCACATACTCGATACCGATAACTTTACGTACACGACGGGCTACGAAATTGGCAATCGTTCCCGTTCCCGTATAAAGGTCATAAACCAACTCGTCGCCGGTAAGAGCGGCAAAGTCGGCAGCCACTTTATATAACTCATAAGCTTGAGCCGAATTGGTCTGATAGAACGATTTCGGCCCTATCTTGAAACGCAACCCGTCCATCTCTTCAAAAATATAATCCCGTCCCCGGAATACATGTACCTCTTGATCGGTAATCGTATCGTTGGCTTTGGTATTGACAATATACAGCAGCGAAGTGATCTGCGGAAATTCTCGGGCAATAAAATTCATCATGGCCTGTATCCGTTCGGTATCGTCTTCGAAAAAAACAACGATAAGCATAATTTCTCCTGTCGACGCCGTGCGAACGATGATATTGCGCATAAGTCCTGTTTGTTGGCGCAAGTCAAAGAACGGATAGTTGTTATCGATAGCAAATTTCTTGACGGCCAATCGTATACGATTGGATATATCGTCTTGTAGCCAACATTTTTTTATATCGAGAACTTTATCGAACATACCGGGAATATGAAATCCCAATGCATTTCTATCGGTATATTCATCGGCCGACGCCAATTGCTCGGCAGTAAGCCATGATTTATTCGAAAAAGTAAACTCCAACTTGTTCCGGTAAAACTCGGTATGTGCCGACCCTTTGATCGGATCGAACTCGGGCAAAGGAATTTTTCCGATACGGGTCAGATTATCGAATACCTGTTTTTGTTTGTATTTGAGTTGGTATTCATAAGGAATATGTTGCCATTTACAGCCCCCGCACACGCCGAAGTGTTCGCAAAACGGAGCAACCCGAATCGGTGAGCTGACATGAGTCTTTATCACCCGCCCCTCGGCATACTTATGTTTCTTACGGTATATTTGCAGATCGACAATATCACCCGGCGCACCGTAAGGTATAAAAACCACCAAATCATTTACCCGGGCCACAGCTTTCCCTTCGGCTGCAATATCGGTTATCTCGACCTGTTCGAAAACAGGAAGTTCTTTCTTTTTTCGAGCCAAAACAAACAGATTTTGAATAAAAACAAATTCGTTCAAAGGTAACGATAATTCTTTTAATTCCCCTATTCTATCGAAAAAAAATGACACGGGTATTAAATATGGTATACAATCTTTTGCATATATCGATATTCCTTATATTTTTGTCCACGCCAAATGAAAAACATTTTTATCAGTCATTTTGTATTTTATACTGAAAGACATTTTTATACTAACCTTATTTTTATATGAAACAAGTCTATACTTTCGGTAATGGCCAAGCAGAAGGTCGTGCCGACATGAAAAACCTATTGGGCGGAAAAGGTGCCAACCTCGCAGAAATGAACCTTATCGGTGTTCCCGTTCCCCCCGGATTTACCATCACTACCGAAATTTGTACTGCATATAATAAAAACGGTAAAGAAGCCGTCGTAAAAATGCTGAAAGACGATGTGGAAAAAGCAATCGCACACGTAGAAAAACTAATGGGCACAAAATTTGGCGACGCCGAAAATCCGCTGTTAGTCTCTGTTCGTTCGGGTGCACGTGTCTCAATGCCGGGTATGATGGACACCGTTCTCAATTTGGGTATGAACGATGATGCCGTAGAAGGAATCGCCCGGAAATCGGGCAATCCCCGCTTTGCATGGGATTCCTACCGGCGTTTCGTGCAGATGTACGGAGACGTCGTTTTAGGCATGAAACCTCAAAATAAAGACGATATCGACCCCTTCGAAGAAGTCATGGAAGAGGTGAAAAGCGCCAAGAATATCAAAAACGATACCGAACTCTCTGTCGATGACCTGAAAGAATTGGTTGTACGATTCAAAGCTGCCGTAAAAGCCCGCACGGGAAAAGACTTTCCCTCTTCTCCCTGGGAACAACTATGGGGTGCGATTTGCGCCGTGTTCGACAGCTGGATGAACGAACGCGCCATACTATACCGCCGCATGAACCAGATTCCCGAAGAATGGGGTACGGCGGTAAACGTGCAAGCTATGGTATTCGGCAATATGGGTAACACCTCGGCAACCGGCGTAGCATTTACCCGTGATGCCGCAACGGGAGAAGATATTTTCAATGGTGAATACCTCATCAACGCGCAAGGTGAAGACGTGGTGGCCGGAGTGCGTACTCCCCAACAGATAACACTCGAAGGTTCACGCCGCTGGGCTAAATTGCAAGGCATCGGCGAAGATGCACGCGCCTCGCAATACCCCTCGCTCGAAGAGGCCATGCCCGAGTGTGCCAAAGATCTCATCGCCACCCAACAAAAGCTCGAAGATTATTTCAAGGATATGCAAGACCTCGAATTTACGATACAAGACGGTAAATTATGGCTTTTGCAAACACGTAACGGAAAACGCACCGGCGCCGCTATGGTAAAAATAGCGATGGATATGTTACGTGCCGGAATCATCGACGAAAAAACAGCTCTCAAACGTATGGAGCCGCAAAAACTCGATGAACTGTTACACCCCGTTTTCGATAAAGATGCCGTAAAACGCGCCCAAGTCATGGCCAAAGGTCTCCCAGCCTCACCGGGAGCGGCAGCCGGACAAATCGTATTTTTTGCCGATGACGCTGAGGCTTGGGCCGAAAAACGCAAAAAAGTAGTTATGGTGCGTATCGAAACTTCGCCCGAAGACTTACGAGGAATGAGCGTGGCACAAGGTATTCTCACCGCACGCGGCGGTATGACTTCACACGCTGCCGTCGTAGCACGCGGAATGGGTAAATGTTGCGTATCGGGTGCCGGTGAAATAAAAATCGATTACAAAGCCCGCACTCTCGAAATGTCGGGTAAAACCTATAAAGAAGGTGATTGGATTTCATTGAACGGTTCGACCGGTGAAGTATATGACGGACAAGTCCCGACCGTAGAAGCAGACATGAGCGGAGACTTCGCCGCTATCATGAATTTGGCAGAAAAATATACCAAAGTCGATGTCCGTACCAATGCCGATACACCCAAAGACGCCTCGGTAGCCCGTAAATTCGGTGCCAAGGGTATCGGCTTGTGCCGTACCGAACATATGTTCTTCGAAGGCACACGCATCAAAGCCATGCGAGAAATGATTCTTGCCAAAGACGAAGACGGTCGCCGTCATGCTCTTGACAAACTCCTGCCGATGCAACGCAGCGACTTCGAGGGTATCTTCGAAGCGATGGACGGATTTGGCGTAACGATACGTCTGCTCGATCCCCCCTTGCACGAATTCGTACCCCACCAATTAGCCACTCAGAAAGAACTGGCCGAAGAGATGGGACTCACCATAGAAGAGGTAAAACTCGCTTGCGACTCGCTGGCCGAATTCAATCCCATGCTGGGACACCGAGGTTGCCGTCTGGGCTGTACCTACCCCGAGATTACCGAGATGCAGACGCGGGCTATCATCGAGGCCGCCCTCAACGTAAAATCGCATGGTATAAAAGTATTCCCCGAAATCATGGTTCCTCTCGTTGGAGTAGTTGAAGAACTGAAATTGCAAGCCGAAGTAATCCATCGTACAGCTGCCCAAGTATTTGCCGAACGGGGAGACAGTATCGCTTACAAGGTAGGTACCATGATAGAGGTTCCTCGTGCTGCCGTAACGGCCGACCAAATCGCCGAAGTGGCCGACTTCTTCTCTTTCGGAACAAACGACCTTACACAAATGACATTCGGTTATTCGCGCGACGATGCCGGGAAATTCCTCAAAATATATAAAGAAAAAGGCATTCTCAAAACCGACCCGTTCGAAGTACTCGACCAAAAAGGCGTGGGCCAGCTCGTACGTATGGGTGTAGAAAAAGGCCGTTCCACCAAACCGGGATTGAAAATCGGTATCTGCGGTGAACACGGCGGTGAACCGTCATCAGTAAAATTCTGCGCCTCACTTGGTATGAATTACGTTAGTTGCAGTCCTTACCGTGTACCTATCGCCCGCGTAGCTGCGGCGCAGGCTGCTATCGAAGAATAATCATAAATTATTCATTGAATTAGGCTGTAATTTCTGGTGCTCGGTCTATTACAGCCTAATTTATTTTTCTAATAGTATGTGCACTTGAATGCACAAAATGAACCCGACAAATAGTCTTCACACATGCCCAAAAGCTCTCTTGTAAATCAATTAGATATAAAAAAGTAGAAAGAAAGTACCAAAGACCTTTACTCGTTCATATGGTCGACGTCAAAACCTATAAGTTCATTTACAAGTGAAATAAGGCTGCAATAGTTAGAATTCTGTTCTTGCGAAATACTAAGAAACGTTGATAAGATAAATCGTCGAGATGTTGCCAACAATTTCAGATCGAAATCAATAGAATAACACTGTAAAAAAGCGTATAGAGCCTTGACTCAATAGGACAAACTTTTGAATTTGTACTTTTTTCTTTGTCTTAATTAGATAGGAAACTTTTACATCTTCGAGGCAATATGTCTTCTGTACAGGTCAAAATTGGACTCGCCAAGTACTTTGTTTATATGATCCAGACGTTGCCGATGAGTAATAGATCCATCTTCGAAGTCGTTATCTTCCTTCATATAAATATGACCACTTCCTGTAATGGGGAGATATTCAACCCAACATACAGGGACACGATGAGAACGTCCGTCACCGCCCCATTTGCTAATGTAAGTCAGTCGTTGTTCAGTACGATAACCGTGAGCATAAACAGTGACGACCAAACTGTCGTCTCCTCCTTTTCTTTGATCGGTTTTAAGAATACAGTCGGTTACACATTTGGGGTGCTTAAAATGCTCCTGCCCCCAAAAGTTGGCCAACGCCTCATGTTCCCAAAATGCACTATGCCGCTGCATACCGTGACCATAAATATCGTGTTGCGGACGAATCTGCTGGTACATCGGAACACAAAGTAAGGGTGCCAAACTGAAATATATGGCACGGAAATATTGAGCATTGATGATGTAAAAATCTTCCTTGGCTTTATCATAGTCGAAATGACGATATTGTTCCGGATTCATATCGAGATTCAACTCCTGCATATGATTAGATATTATCGTATTAATCATCTTATGCTTGTCGAAATCGAAATCATCACCAAACCCCACTTCTTTGTCTTTTAACAATTTCAGCATACTCTCTTGGGCAAGAGGGGTAAAAAGAAGAGCAAATTGTTGATTGTTATTCCGATTACTTGTATTGAACGCCACTTCAAACTCTTCGTTGGTCATCATCGCAAAGTCGACATTCGTCAGATTACGAGCTTTCTTGCGAAGTGAACGTTTTTTCCATTTAAACGACAATGAATCTTCATTCCCTGCCAATCCACTCTGCTTTCGATAGAATATCAAATCCGGAGCAGCGGTATTACCAAAAATTAGGCGAGTTTTTTCATAATACTCGGGGTAAGGAGCTGTAACGCTTGCAGTAAGCACCTCTGAATGGCGTACTGTATGATACTTTCCATCCACTCCACGTTCGCATCTCGTCCAAGAGATTACTTTTGTACCGTAGTATGTTTTGGAACTCATTTCCATCTTTCTTGTACGACATATCACAAACGGATTGCCATTGATAAGACCTGAGTGAGAATAAATTACAGAACGCTCCGCATTAAAAGAATCCTCCCAATTATATACCATCTTCAAGTCAGCCAATCGCTGTGTAGTGAAATATGGGTCAAATTCTAAGTGTGGTACTGTTTTGGACATCATACGGGTTAACACATCCCAATCATACATGCGATTGAGCAGATCCATCTGTTCCCAAGCCTCTTTTTTAAGTCGATCAACGGTTGCCGCCAAACTGTTACGCTCTGTCTTCAACTCTTTCAGGTGAGGATACACCTTCATAAAAAGATGTACTGTGGCAATCAGTATATACACACCTATTATCACAAGAATCCACGATTCCAACTCTTGAAATAAAGCAAAGGCAACAATAATACCCCCTACGACCCCCAACCACAATAGCACACACCATGTTGTCCATCTGCCGATATTTGTTTCCACTGAAGATAAAACATCCTCAACGGCATATAGCTGGCGACAAGTTTCATGGTTCGCCTCGATGTCCACCTGCGCTTCCTTTGCCAATTCTGCAAAAGTGGCCTCAGCAACATCCTTAAAACGGCCACGAAACACATTAATATATTCTGTGAGCGGGTCGTAGATGTCTTTCATCATAACTTAGAAAAACTTGTTTCTTGCCATTTCACGAGTCTCAGCCGATGCTGTAAAGGGTATTCGTGTTGTGTAACCTTGACGAGCGGCCACAATCATCTTAGTGGGCCATGCAAAAATATCGGTATTCCATTGTGTTACACGACTATTATACACGTTTCGTGCAGCTGTTATCTCTCGTTGCAGATAATTGTTCTGCTGCATAGCATCGGCGATCGCATTGTGAGCTTTCAACTCCGGATATGCCTCTACCTGAGGAAACAAGCGAGCAAATGCATGATTCACCTCTTGGCTTACCTTATTTCTATTTTCTGCGTTCACAGACCCACTTCGAAGAGACGCCACAGCCTTCATAACATCCTTATCAAGGTCAATAGCACGTTCTACAAGTCCCACCACATTCTGTAAGATTTGTACACGCTGTTCCAAAAAGTTGTCGATATTAGAAGCTTCAGCCTGAATACGCTGTTCGAGTTGTTGAAAGTAGTTACGTGCGGAAATCTTCATAAAGATAAAGATCACGCCGGGCAATATCCCCGCTAAACAACCTACAACACCTACCAACAAAGCGTCTTCGAGAGTAGTACCTATAATGAACAGATACAACAATACAAGCATCGGGATTGTCCCCCACAATGCCATTTCAAAAAGTGTAGAACCGAAGCCAATTTCAACCGGCAACTGACGGTCTATTACATGTACATCACGGCCATTGTCATTAACTGGCCCAGTTACTTCATCTAATAAATTTGCCATAATTGTATGGATATTTAAATTTATTGTCTTATTTAATACCGATAGATAAAATCCAAAAATGCCACGGCCAAAATAATCAGGAACCTATTTCCACCTTGTTATTCATATAACAGTTAACCGGTAAATTCCAGCTATTCTTGACCCCACACCCACTATTTTTATTTTACAAAAATAACGGATTTTATTCAAATATCGAAAAACTTTTCCTGTAAAATGTATTTCAGAACAAGTAATTTAGCAACCATGCATAGAAAACCTAATTAATAAAGACTTGCTTGGCGAACAACTTGACAACATTAAGCTATGTACGTAAAAGCAGAGATGCCGTATCTTTTGATACGGCATCTCTGCTTTTCAATATATCTGTAATACGAGATAATTATACTCCGAGCGAAGCGGAAACGGCTTTGATTTTTTCTTCGGCTGCTGCCACGGCATTATCATAATCGGCACGCGATTTGAGTTCTCCGCTGACTTCGATATAGAATTTGATTTTGGGCTCGGTTCCCGACGGACGTACCGAAACTTTCGTACCGTCTTCGGTAAAGTATTGCAACACATTCGAGGTAGTCGGCATATCGAGCGTATATTTCTCTCCTGCCACAAAATCATGTGCAACAAGCGTGGCATAATCTTTTGCCAATATGACTTTCGACCCGGCGATTTCGGTAATGGGGTGTTCGCGGAAATTCTTCATCATAGCTTCGATTTCTTCTGCACCCGACTTTCCTTTACGCACGACCGAAATACCCTTTTCCTTAGAAAATCCGTATTCGACATATATGTCCTGCAACAGTTCATACATCGTCTTACCGTTATCTTTCGCCCATGCCGCTATCTCGGCCATCATGGCACACGCCGACACGGCATCTTTATCACGAACGAAATCTTCTACCAAGAAGCCGTAACTTTCTTCTCCGCCACCGATATATTGACGTTTACCCTCAAGTTCCCGCATTATGGCAGCAATCCATTTAAATCCGGTGTACACATCGAAGCACTCTATTCCGTTACGGTCGGCGATTTTCTTCATCAATTCTGTGGTTACGATCGTCTTTACCATATATGCTCCTTCACGAATGCGGCCAGTCGCCTTATACTGCGAAATAAGGTAATGAGTAAAGAGCAGAGCATTCTGGTTTCCATTCACTAGAATCCACTCGCCCTTATCGTTCTTTATGGCGATACCCATACGATCGGCATCGGGATCTGATGCCAACACAATATCGGCATCGACCTCCTTGGCCTTGCGTATAGCCAAGTCGAGAGCCGCCGGTTCCTCGGGATTGGGCGATTTTACTGTGGGGAAATCACCACTGATGACATCTTGCTCGGGTACATGTATCACATGGGTAAACCCGTAAGCAGCCAAAGCTTCGGGGATAAGTCTTACTCCCGTACCGTGTATCGGTGTATAAACGATTTTCAAATCGTGCTGACGGGCGATGGCCTCGGGATTGAGCGACAAGGCTTTGACACGAGCAATATATTTTTCGTCGATTTCTTTTCCGATCATCTCGACCAAAGCCGGATTTCCATTGAAATTGATATCGGAAACCGAACGTATTTTATTGACCTCGGAAATCGTATTTTTATCGTGGGGGGAAATCATCTGTGCCCCATCGTCCCAATATGCTTTATATCCGTTATATTCTTTGGGATTATGCGAAGCAGTAAGAATAATACCGCTCTGACAACCCAATTCCCGAATGGTGTACGACATTTCGGGTGTAGGCCGTAAAGACTCGAAAAGGTATACTTTTATACCGTTTGCCGAAAAAATATCGGCCGATATTTCGGCAAATTTACGGCTGTTGTTCCGACAATCATGCCCTATGACCACTTTTATCTGCGGTAGCGAAGCAAATTCTTTTTTCAGATAATTGGCCAATCCTTGTGTCGCAGCTCCTACGGTATAAATATTCATACGGTTGGAGCCGACACCCATGATACCGCGCAATCCGCCGGTTCCGAATTCCAAATCTTTATAGAAAGCCTCTATAAGGTCGGTTTTATCTTCGCTATCGAGCATACGCCGCACTTCGGCACGTGTCTCCGCATCATAACCTTCTCCCAACCAAACTTGGGCTTTTGCGGTTACTTCTTTGAGTAGAACTTCGTTTTCCATGTTATAATTCGATTTAATTCATATCAATGGCTATATGACAAATATAGGGATAATATTTCTAAATTCACAATTATTCGTGCGAAATTTCACTACCGTCAAAAAGAAACTTTGAGACGATCGCCGGCATCTTCGACGATGGTACGATAAAACTCTTCGGAATATCCCGGGAACTCGGGATATTCGGGTATACCGTATGCATTATACATGAATTGTCCGTCTTTTTCCCGTTTACGATTTCCATCGAGATATTTCACCAACAGGTATTCTCCCAACTCCCGCCAGCGGACGGTCGACGAATCGGCTGCTTCGCGACTGTACTTATCAAGAGCGGCAAGGGCTTTCTCGGGTTGGTCGTAAAATATTTCCAAAACGCCCTGTTCAAGTTTAGGTTGTTGCTCATTGAAGGCTGTCTCGATTTGTCGCTGCAACGGACGTATATCTTCGATCATCTGATCATATCGGGCATAAGCCATGTTTGCCACCCAATTATAGACCCAGAAAGCCGATGTCCACGATACTTTATAAAGAGAGCCGTTGCCTTCTCTGAAACAAAGAGGGACTTCGGTAAGCGCCCCGACATATATAGGCACATAAACCGATGTATTGGCATCGTCTACCCCAAACCACAACACTCCGCCGAGAGCCGCCGGTAACCACTCCCGTTGCTGGGCGACAAGCGAGAACCCCGTCTGCTGAGTAGCGATAGCCCGCTCATTGATATACTCCTGACTATCTACCTCAAAAGTCATAGGGCGGAAACGGTAGGGGGCCTTGAACGGCCCTGCTCCCGCATCTTGGGTCATATCGAACGGCGTTCCTTCAAAATGATCCCTCATAGCATCTTTCATATCTTGTACCGAAAGTTTGCGGTCGGGTTTTATATACAATGGCAACGGGGTCGACGATTCTCCGTATATATAAGGCAGGTATGAGACCATCGTACTATCGTAACGGTTGTAAAAACTCCACACACGTGCTTCACAAGCTCTCAACTCTTCAAAACCGGCAGGTGCATAGGCCGCCGAGAAACTGAAATCGCGATTCAACCCGTCGAAATATTTCTGTTCCCGGGCAAATGAAATAACATCGGGCGAATAGAGACAATTTTCGGGATCATCGAGAGGAAACCGGTGTATGCGGGAGTG
>UMHU01062195.1_pt1 | contig 41052 bp, 33 predicted proteins | sample 1965591 | NCBI WGS metagenome assembly UMHU01 (sample SAMEA4836101, study PRJEB28245) | human gut metagenome | biome: gut microbiome; material: fecal sample | place: Denmark | collected 2008
GAAACCCCTGAGGAAGAAATTCTTCAGGGGTTTGTTGTTTTTGTGCGGTATTTTCTTTCACCGGCAAAGAAATTGCCAAAAGTTTCTATTTTTGCTTGATTTTTTCGTACGGTGTGCTATCATAAGGCTGGAAACGCTTTTGGGAGAAACGCGTTCCCATGCAAAAAACAGTTGACAAAGGATCGGCCTGCTGTTTGACCACCACTTTTCGATCATGTGAGCATGAACTGGAAAGGAGCAGAAGAAAAATGACAAACAAGAAATTCAAGTTGGCAGCAATGTCGCTGGCTACTGCGGTTGCCGTGAGCACGGTTGGCCCCAGTGCTTCTGCGGTGACGTATTATCTGAGCGACGGCAGTGTAACTGTTGATCAGGATAATAATGGCGCGTACAGTTATCAGAATAAGACTGATGGCAAAACAGAGAATGTCTATGTGGATGAGGATACCCAAGACAATGGCCAAATCATCATCAAGCAGGCAGAAGACACAACAACAGACACAACAACGGGTAATACCGTCACTGTGGAAGAAAATGTCACGAACGAAAATGGCAAACGCGATGTGGATATCATCATTGACGGCGTGAATGTAGATACCAGCGACACCAGCACCCAGACTGACACCCCGACTGAAGTGCCCGCAGATACCAAAGAAGATAAAACCATCATCAAGGTGGGCGAGGGTGCAGATGTTGACCTGACAGTCAGGGATTCCAACCTGACCACCGGCGGCAATGGCATTGATATCGGTGTGGATCTGGATGGCAATGATGGCGATAATGAAACCAACGTTGACCTGACGCTGGATAATACCAAAATCAACCTGACGGAAAATGCCACAGCGGGCATCAACGCACGGGATAATTCCGACGTGGATATCACCCTTAAAGGGGATAATACTATTGATGGTTCTGAAGCAATCGACAAAGTGACCGAGGGCGGAGGACACGATATCTCTAAGGATAACGTCAATATTGAGGGCATCCGTGTGGGCGGCGAAGGCGCAAGTGACAGCTCGGATGCCAGTGAGGGTGCAAATACCAAGCTGACCATCAGCGGCGGTGTAGAAAAGACCGAAACTGCGGAAACAGACACAGAAGAAACGGAAAGCCCCGCGGGCGGTTCGCTGACCATCAGTGATACCACAGGCGGTCTGGTAATGGCAGATGGCTCGGACGTGGAAATCACAGACGGGGCGAACGTGACCATTGAGAAAACAAAAACCTCTGGTTCTACGCAGGCTGGCCGTGGTGTGACCCAGCATGGTGATTTGACCATCTCCGGCGGCTCTTCCTTAACGATAGACGGTGTGGAAGACAATGCAAAACAAGCGTCACATACCGGTATTGGCATTGCCAGCTGGGATGATATCACAGTCGAGGATGGCAGTACGCTGGAGATCAGTGATGCTACAACCGGTATTTACGGCCACCAAGGTTCGGATGCAAGCCTGACTGTGGAGGATAGTGCGCTGAATATTGCTGGCAGCAGCTTCGGCATTGACTATGAAGGTGCCGGAAAAGATAAAGAGGGAAATGTACTCAAATCTGCCGGGGATATCACGTTCGACAATGCAGAAGTCGATATCAATATTACCCCGGAAACCCCGAATGCCGCAGGCTATGGCATTGCCGCCCACGGTGACAGTAATATCACCTTTAAAAATGGCACAGAGGCCGAAATCAAAGTTACTTCTGAAAACCCGGATGCGGGAACCTGGGGCATTTATAATGAGCGTGGCGGGACCGGCAATCTGACGGTGAACGACAGCACGGTGGATATCGATGCAAACCGTGGAATTTACGCCGGTTTCCAGAAGGTTGAAATCGCAAACAACAGCGTTGTGACCTCCAAGAACACCCATCAGGCAATGTATGCTCTGGGCGGCAGTGATGGTAAGGGCCTGAAACTGCATGTGACCGGAAACAGCCGATATCATCTAACAGGCGGTACGCGGGGTAACTGGGGGATTCAGGCAACCTCTGCCCGGGGACATGAAATTCTGGTTGATGACAATGGACAGCTAATTTCCGATATGGAGAATTCCTATACGGCAGTTGGTCTGGGCAAGAATGCTAAACTGGTCGTGGATAATGGTACTGTTCTTGTGAGGGGAAAATACGACAAGGCAGGACTGTTTGCTTACGGTGATAACAGCACCATCCACATCAAAAACAATTCCCATGTGGAAGCAACAACGATTACCCTTAACCCCTCGATAAAAAAGATACCAACTGTGGGCCAAAAACTCATTGTTACCGGTGGCACGCTGACCTATGACTACAAGGCCGACAACACCCTGTGGCCGGTGAACGATCAGGGCGACAAGCTGACCAATTTCCTGCTGACCAAGGATGATGCCCACGCAAACTTCGATGCCCTTTCCTATAAAGGTCAGACCTATACCTACCTCTCTGACCTGAACAAGGAGACCGGGAAGCAGTATCTCTCCGTGTGGGTGCCCGCCGCCGCACTGAACTATATGCTGGATGTGGACGGTTCCCATGACCCGGAGATCATCGGCAAGGCACTGGAAGAGCTGAAGCAGGCCGGATACAATTTCGACACTGCCTACCAGACCGCTGAGAATGGCGATCAGGTCGTTATTCTGCGGGATATGGTGGTGAACGGTAAGAGCCTGAACTTCACCAAGACCACCGATGCAGAGGGCAACACCAAGCTCATCTGGGGCAACTACGAAAAACAGGCAGAGGGTGCTCCCAGCGCTTATGATATGGTCTATGGCACCGAGTACGAGTATGAGGGCAAGACCTATACCATCGTCTGGGGCTATGAGAGCCAGAACAACCCCAACACCACCGCAGCAGCGGGTGTGCTGGATGCCTTTGGCCCGGATTCCAACGTGAAGGTTACCGGCGAGAACATCGACGGCACCGACTCCACACAGTACACCGTGACCATTTACGGCGCTCTGCGGGAAGTGACCGACCCTGTGATCCCCACGAACCCGAAACCGGAAACGCCTGAGGACTCCGATCCGACTCCTCCGGCTCCCACTACGCCGACTACCCCGGCAGTGCAGGATGCACGGCCCACCACTCCCGCCGTGGAGCAGGCAGTCGCTAAGACCACGCCCGCCCCGGAGACCCCTGTGAACCCGCCGGTACAGGATGCCCGCCCGGAGAGCGGCAAGCTGATCCAGACCGGTACCACCAACTGGATGGCAGATGTTCTGGTGCGTGCAGGCGGTGTTCTGCTGGCTGCCGGTTATCTGCTGGAGCGTAAGCGCAAGAGCATGTTCCATAAGGCACAGCACTGAACACGCTTCTGTAAATGACGTAAAAAGGTAAAATATTAAACTGGCTTGGGGCCGCCGCACAAATTTTTGTGGGGCGGCCCCACTTTTTGCAGAAAAAGGCGCTCTCGTCCCGTATTAGGGGATGAAAGCGCTTTTGATTTTGCAAAAAAGGATGAGAACGAGAATGAAAACTTCACCGCACCGCCGGAAGCACCGGCGCAGAGCCTTCCGACGGCTGTTCTGGCTGCTGGTGCTGGCGACCCTGCTTCTGCTGTTGTGGCCCCGGTGGGTCACGCTGGATGGGCTGAACAGTCCCCATGCCATTTTACTGCAGGCCGACAGCGGAGAGGTGCTGGCCGAAAAGGATGCCGACAGCACGATCTATCCGGCTTCCATGACCAAGATGATGACGGCGTTGCTGGCCATAGAAGCAAACCCGGACCTCGACACGCCCGTGACCCTGCCCGAGGAGATCTTTCCGGCTCTGCAGGCCCAGAATGCCTCGCTGGCAGGGTTTCAGCCCGGGGAAACGGCCACAGTGCGGGATCTGCTGTACGGTGCCATGCTGCCCTCAGGGGCCGAGTGCTGCGAAGCGCTGGCCCGGGAGGTGAGCGGCAGCGAGGAAGCCTTTGCGGCCCGGATGAACCAGAAAGCGGCAGAGCTGGGGATGACCGGCACACATTTCTGCAACCCCACCGGCCTGCACGACCCGGAGCATGTTTCCACCGTGCGGGATATGGCCCGGCTGACGGAAGCAGCCCTGCAGAACGAGACCTTCCGCAAGCTGTTTACCACGGAGCGGTATACCGTTCCGGCCACCAACTGCCACCCGCAGGGGTTCACGATGCACAGCACCCTGCTGAGCCAGCTGGACGGCACAGAGCTGCACAGTGGTCGGATCCTGGGCGGTAAGACCGGTTACACCGGGGAGGCAGGGCTCTGCCTTGCCAGTCTGGCCGAGGTGAAGGGCAGGGAATACATTCTGGTCACGGCCGGGGCAGGGGGAAACCACAGCACCGCGCCCTACCACATCGAGGATGCCGTAACAGTCTACCGCCGTGTGAGCCGGGGGTCCTGAACAGGGGAGCGGATGCGCTCCCTTTTTCTGTGCCTGGCTTTGTGGTACAATGGAACAAAACCATTCACAGAACAGGAGAACCATCATGCTCAAGGATTCACAGGTCGATCTCTGCGGCCGCACCGATTTTACCCGCACCGCGCCCCTGCTTGCCCGGGACGAGGCGTTTTCGTTTGCCTGCGCGGGCTGCGGCGGCTGCTGCCGGGGGCGGGAGGACATCGTGCTGTCGGGCTTTGACCTGTGGCGCATCTCGGCCCGCCTGCGCCTGCCGCCACGCACCGTGGCCCGGGCGTTCTGCCGGGGAAGCATCGGGCGGGTCAGCCGCCTGCCGGTGCTGCGGCTGGCCCCGCTGAAGGAGGAGCGCGGCAACTGCCCTTTTCTCACCGGGAACCACTGCGCCATCCACGATGCCGAGCCGCTGGTCTGCGCCCTTTACCCGCTGGCGCAGGAGATCACGAAGGACGGTCAGGTATCCTACTTTTTGCAGCCCACCCAGTGCGGCGGGCAGGTCATTGCGGCAAGGGTGGGGGATTATCTGGCCCGGTACGATGTGCCCGCCCGGGAGGCCACCGATGTGCGCTGGGCGCAGGTGTGCATGGAGTTGGAGGATACCGTGGAGCGACTGGAGGCTCTGTTTGAGCCGGTGTTTGCCCGGCGGATGCAGGAAAAGCTGTGGCAGGCGCTGTATTACCGGTACGACTTTGCAAAAGAGTACCGCCCCCAGCTGGAAGAAAATCTGCTCTGGCTGGACGGTGAGCTGAAAAAGCTCGAAGGAATGCAGATGCGGCACAGAGCCATCGAAAAAAGTGATAGATAAAATTACTTTGATTGATAATTCGGGCTGTTCCCCGGTTGTTTTGGAGCGGAAAGTGTGATATACTTCACGAGTGTAAAGCGGCAGCGCGATGCGATATGCCGCTTGAATACTGACTTTCATGCGGTGTCCTGTTGCCGCGAAAGTAGAATTGAGGGAGTAATATCATGCGTAAAATTTCTCGTCGTTCGTTCCTGTCTGCCGCCGCTGTCTGCGGCGCAGCTGCTGCCCTGACTGCCTGCGGCGGTTCCTCCAGCTCCACGGCTGCTTCTTCCACCGCTTCCTCTGCTGCGGCTTCTTCCGCAGCGGCTGATGGCCAGAAGTATACCGTTGGCATCTGCCAGCTGGTGGAGCACGCCGCTCTGGACGCTGCCACCCAGGGCTTTGAGGATGCCCTGACCGCACAGTTCGGCGAGAATGTCACCTTTGACTTCCAGAACGCCCAGAACGATTCCGCAACCTGCGCCACCATCGCCAACGGCTTTGTTTCCGCAGGCGTTGACCTGATCATGGCAAACGCTACCCCCGCCCTGCAGGCCGCACAGGCTGCCACCGACAGCATCCCCATTCTGGGCACCTCCGTCACCGAGTACGGTGTTGCTCTGGGTCTGACCGATTTCGATGGCACCGTGGGCGGCAATGTCTCCGGAACCTCTGATCTGGCTCCGCTGGATCAGCAGGCGGATATGATCACCGAGTGGCTGCCCGAGGCCACCAAGGTGGGCCTGCTCTACTGCTCTGCCGAGGCAAACAGCCAGTATCAGGTGGACGAGGTCCAGAAGTACCTGGAGGCCAAGGGCGTTACCGCCACCCAGTACGCTTTCTCTGATTCCAACGATCTGGCCTCTGTCTGCCAGAAGGCTGCCGACGAGAACGACGCAGTGTATGTCCCCACCGACAACACCTGCGCTGCCAACACCGGCATCATCGACGGCATCTGCCGCCCGGCCAAGAAGCCCGTGTTCGCCGGTGAGGAGGGCATCTGCTCCGGCTGCGGCGTGGCGACCCTGTCCATCAGCTACTACGATCTGGGTTACACCACCGGTGAGATGGCCGCCAAGGTCCTGACCGGTGAGGCCGATATCTCCACCATGCCCGTTGAGTACACCAACGTGACCAAGAAGTACAACAAGACCATCTGCGATGATCTGGGCATGACCGTTCCCGAGGGTTACGAGGCCATTGAGGAATAACAAGCGCTCAGTCTGTTTTGCAGAAAGCTCCCCTGATAAGGGCGCAGAGTTCACGCTGCAGTAACGAAGAGACTTTACAATAAAATCAGCGGAGAAGAGTGAATTCTGGCTCTTCTCCGCTTTCCCGTATCAGAAAAAAGTGTAGTTACAGGAGGAAAACGTTTTGGATATTCTTGCAAGACTTGCCAACCTGCCCGGTGCCTTGCCCGGTGCCTGTGCGCAGGGCCTCATCTGGGGCATCATGGCCATTGGTGTGTACCTGACCTACCGCATCCTGGATGTGGCTGACCTGACCGTAGACGGTTCCTTTGGCACCGGCGGCGCGGTCTGCGTTATGTGCCTGCTCTCCGGCATGAACGTCTGGGCAGCGCTCTTCATCGCCCTGCTGGCCGGTCTGGCCACCGGCCTTGTCACCGGTCTGCTCCACACCTTTATGGGCATCCCGGCCATTCTGGCTGGTATTCTGACCCAGCTGGCCCTCTACTCCATCAACCTGAAGATCATGGGCAAGGCCAACCAGTCCATCAACGTGGACAAGTACGACCTGCTGATCTCCCTGCGCTGGGTCAAGGAGCTTGCCCTGCACAACCCCATCATCATGGTCATTCTGGTCAGCGCCGTGGTCATCGGTGTGCTGTACTGGTTCTTTGGCACCGAGCTGGGCTGTGGCATCCGCGCCACCGGTTCCAACCCCGCCATGAGCCGCGCCCAGGGCATCAACACCAGCTTCAATGTGGTGCTGGGTCTGGCTGTCTCCAACGGTCTGGTGGCCCTGTCCGGCGCACTGCTGAGCCAGTATCAGGGCTTTGCCGATGTCAGCATGGGCCGTGGTGCCATCGTCATCGGTCTGGCCGCTGTCATCATCGGCGAAGCCCTGTTCAGCCGCATCTTCCACAACTTTGCCCTCAAGCTGGTGTCTGTTTCGCTGGGTGCCATCATCTACTACATCGTTATCCAGCTGGTGCTGACCCTCGGCTTTGACGCAAACCTGCTCAAGCTGCTGAGCGCCTCCGTGGTGGCCGTGTTCCTGGCCGTGCCCTATTGGAAGAGCAAGTACTTCGCAAAGCCCGCGGCAAAGAAGGCACAGAAGGAGGATGCAAAAAATGCTTGAGATCCAGAATGTTTCCAAGACCTTCAACGCCGGTACCGTCAACGAGAAAACGGCCCTGAACGGTCTGAACCTGAAATTGAACGAAGGTGATTTTGTCACCGTCATCGGCGGCAACGGTGCGGGCAAATCCACCATGCTGAACGCTGTGGCTGGTGTGTGGCCTGTGGACAGCGGCAAGATCATCATTGACGGCACCGACGTGACCAAACTGGGGGAGCACCAGCGCGCCGCCTACATCGGCCGCGTGTTCCAGGACCCCATGACCGGCACCGCCGCCACCATGCAGATCGAGGAGAACCTTGCCCTGGCCGCCCGGCGCGGCAAGCGCCGCGGCCTGAGGATCGGCATCACCAAGGCCGAGCGGGAGCGCTACCGTGAACTGCTCAAGAGCCTGGACCTGGGCTTGGAGGACCGCCTGACCGCCCGCGTGGGCCTGCTATCCGGCGGTCAGCGTCAGGCACTGACCCTGCTCATGGCTACCATGAACAAGCCCAAGCTCCTGCTGCTGGATGAGCACACCGCCGCTCTGGACCCCAAGACGGCGCTCAAGGTGCTGACCCTCTCGGCCAAGATCGTGGAGGAGAACCACCTGACCACCATGATGATCACCCACAACATGAAGGATGCCATCAAGTACGGCAACCGCCTGATCATGATGCACGAGGGCCACATCATCTATGATGTCTCCGGGGAAGAGAAGAAGAACCTGCATGTCTCCGACCTGCTGGCCAAGTTCCAGATCGCGTCCGGCGGCGAGTTCGCCAACGACCGCATGATCCTTTCCTGATGCATTTCTGATAGGAAAAATCCCCTCCGGTGTGCGCGTACCGGAGGGGATCTTTGCATCTTGTGCACCTTTGCAGGGTGTGCTACACTGAGAGAAAGAGGAGGTGTCTCTCGTGCGAAAAATCATCCGGCGGGCAGCTGCTGTGCTGTTGTCTGCGGCTCTGCTGCTGACGGGAACGGCCTCGGCAGCAGCCCAGATTGACCCGGTAGAGGAACGGCTTGCTGCCATGTCTCTGCGGGAAAAGGTGGGGCAGCTGTTCGTGGTGCGGGTCGAGGCACTGGACCCCAGTGGACAGTCTGATAGCACAAGGCTGACCTGGGCAGAACGGCAGGGGCTGAAAAAGTATCCGGTGGGCGGCATTGTGGTGTTTCGGCAGAATGTGAAAAGCCCGGAGCAGTTGAAAAAGCTTCTGGCAGATTTTCAGGCAGCATCCGGGACCGGTCTGTTGACCGCCGTGGACGAGGAGGGCGGCAGCGTGGCCCGGTTGGCCAATGCTTCCGGCTTTGATCTGCCCCAATACCAGAGTGCCCAGGCAGTAGGTACAACAGGGGACCCGGCCAATGCCCGTGCCATGGGGCAGATCATCGGAGGCTACCTCAAAACCTACGGCCTGAATCTTGACTTTGCTCCAGTGGCAGATGTGAACACCAATCCGGCCAATACCGTGATCGGGAACCGAGCATTTTCGTCGGATCCGGCAGTGGCGGCACAGATGGTGGCCTCCGCTGTACAAGGGTTTCACGATGCGGGCATACTCTGCACACTCAAGCATTTCCCGGGCCACGGAGATACCGCAGAGGACAGCCACTACGGCACGGCCAGCAGCACCAAGACTTGGGCAGAGATGCGGGAGACGGAGCTGAAGCCTTTTGCGGCTGGAATCGCAGCTGGGGCTGACGTAGTAATGACCGCCCACATCACCACTCCCAATGCAACGCAGGACGGCCTGCCTGCGTCGCTCTCCTACACTATGCTGACCGAGCGTCTGCGGGGGGAGCTGGGCTTTACTGGGGTCATCTGCACCGATTCGCTTTCCATGCAAGCCATTCGTGACCACTATTCTGCAGCAGAAGCGGCTGTAGCGGCGCTGAACGCCGGGGCAGATCTTCTGCTGATGCCGCCCGACCTGCCGGAAGCCTTTGACGGTGTACTGGAGGCTGTGCAGAATGGAACCATCAGCGAGGAACGCCTCAACGAGAGCGTCCGCCGCATCCTGATGCTGAAGCAGAAAGCCGGGTTGGAGCTTGACACCCGCACCCCGCTGGAAAAGATGCTGGATGTGTTTTTGTAAGATTGAAGCATAATAAGAAGATCCCCTCCGGTGTGCGCGTACCGGAGGGGATCTTTGCGTATAAAGGAATGTTACCGCTTGATGTCGTAGTTCATGTTCATCAGGTTGCGGATGGAGCTGACATCGTCGGTGATGTTGGCATCGCCGTGGATGGTGTGCTTGATGGCGCTGCTTGCCACGGCAAAGTTGATCATGTCCATGGCGCGGTAGTCGTGGAGCATGGCGTAGATCAGGCCGCTGGCAAAGGCATCGCCGCCGCCCACGCGATCCAGAATATTAAAGGTGTAGAGCTTGCTCTCAAAGGTGTGGCCGTCGTACCACATAAAGGCCTTGAGGCTGTTCTCGCTGCCGCTGTGGGCATAGCGCACATGGCGGGCAATGCACTTGAGGTTGGGATAGCGGGCAATGAAATGCTGGAAGATCTCGTCCTGCTGCTCATAGCTGGGCTGCAGGGGCACGCCGTCCTTCCAGTCGCCCTTGCTGTGATCGTTGTCGTCCTTCCACAGGTGGTAGGGCTCAATGCCCAGCAGAACGTCAACATAAGGCAGACACTCGGTGCAAAAATCGCGGGCTTCTTCCCAGCTCCACAGGGTAGAGCGGAAGTTGCCGTCAAAGCTGACAGTCAGGCCCTTCTTTTTGGCCACCTTGAGCAGATCGATGATGAGGCCGCGGCAGTTGGGGCCCAGTGCCGGGGTAATGCCGCTCAGGTGCAGCCAGTCGTAGCCGTCCAGCAGAGCGTCCAGATCGACCTGGGAGAAGTCATACTCGGTAATGGCACTGTGCTTGCGGTCGTAGATGACCTTGGAAGCGCGGATGCCGTAGCCAGTCTCCAGATAATAAGTACCCAGCCGATTGGAGGGGGTCTCGTTGGGCTCGGTCAGGATCATAGGGGTGCAATGCACATCGTTGGAGCGCAGCCAGCGCACCGCGCTCTTGCCCAGGCTGTTGTTGGGCACTACGCTGAAGAAGGTGCTGTCCACACCCAGGTTGGCCAGGGCCAGTGCAATGTTGGCCTCGCTGCCGCCGTAGCTGGCTTCAAAGCTGGATGCCATGCGGATCTTTTCGTAGTTCGGCGGGGTCAGACGGAGCATGATCTCGCCGCAGGTGATAAATTTCTGGCCGTTGGGCTCGCTGCCGAGGATGGGATTGTAGTGTTCCATAACGCTCCTCCTAAAAAGTCGTTTCTGGGATCCATTTCATGTGAGAACACATTGTTGTATCCATTATACCGCACAGCGCACCGGATAGCAAGCAAATGCTGTTTCGGCCGAGAGAAAAAGAAAAAGAAATTTTGGTTGTTTTGACGAAAGAATCCCGCAGGGATGACGGTGGGGTTCACACCCCCGTCAGGTCAAAGCTGGGCGTATACTCTTCCTTTGCACTGCTCTTCTGCTGCATATAGCCAGAACTGAGGCCCAGATCCATGGCGTAGTTGACCACCCGGCGGTATTCGTAGGTGGTGATGCGCCGCCCGATGCCGTGGTCTGCCGCCTGATAGAAGGGGGTGTACTGGCTCATCACGCTGGGCAGGAAGCACCCGGGGTCGGCCTTGTTCCAAGCCGCCATCTGATCGAGCACGGCAAAGCTGTCGTCCACATGGCCAGGCAGGGCAAGGTGGCGCAGGATCACGCCCCGCTGCAGGATGCCCTCGCTGTCAAAAACAGGGTGCCCGGCCTGAGCCATCATGGCTTCAATGGCGGGCCTGGCCTGCGCAAAATAGTCCGGCGCAGCGGAAAGTTCTGCCGAAAGGGCAGGGGAAACATATTTCAGGTCGGCCAGCCAGATGTCGATGAAACCGCGCCAGGCGTGCACGCTCTCCACGGTCTCGTAGCCGCCGGTGTTGCAGACGATGGGCAGATGCAGCCCCTGCGCCCGGGCCAGGTCGAGGGCGGCGATGATCCAGGGCCGCCACTGCCCAGGCGTGACAAGGTTGATGTTGTGGGCTCCCTGCGCCTGCAGGTCCAGAAAGATCTCGGCCAGGCGCTCTACGGTGATCTCCCTGCCCAGCCCCTCGGCGCTGATGGGGTAGTTCTGGCAGAAGCAGCACTTGAGGGTGCAGCCGGAGAAAAACACCGTGCCGCTGCCCCGGGTGCCACTGATGCAGGGCTCCTCCCAGAAGTGCAGGGCAGCGCGGGCCGCTTTCAGGGTGCGACCCGCCCCGCAGAAGCCCGTCTGCCCGGCGGCCCGGTTGGCTTTGCACTGCCGGGGGCAGAGAGTGCAGGCTTCCGGCACGGCAACAGAAATGGTTTTGGGCATAATATCCAAGTCCTTTGCAAAAGATTTGACAGAATTACTCTTGTTTATTATACCATTTATGACATGGAATGTGGTATACTATGATAGAATATTATATATCATGCAAAAATACTACATATCAGACGGAGGATGTCATGCGCACCGAAAACGAGGAGATCCGGGATCATTTGAAATATCTCTCCCTGCTGGCACGGGATTACCCCTCGCAGGCAGCCGCTGCCAGTGAGATCATCAGCACCCAGGCCCTGCTCAAGCTGCCCAAGGGCACCGAACATTTTATGAGCGACCTGCACGGTGAAAACGAGGCCTTTGTCCACATCCTGAACTCGGCTTCGGGTGTCATCCGGGAAAAGGTGGACATCGTGCTGGGGGAGAGTGTGCCGGAACAGACCCGTGCCGAGCTGGCAACGCTCATCTATTATCCCAACGAGAAGCTGCCCCAGCTCAAAGCCGAGTGCGCGGATGAGGAAGCGCTTGACCATTGGTACACGGAGACCCTGCTTCAGCTCATTGATATCTGCCGGTTGGTGTCCTCCAAGCATACCCGGCAGCATGTGCGCTCCTGCCTGCCGTCCAGCTGCGGGTATATTCTGGATGAGCTGCTCCATGCCCACTTTGAGGACCACGACAAGGACCTTTATTATGGGCAGATCGTGGGCAGCATCATCGAAAATGGCCGCGCCGACCGGTTCATCGTCCGGCTGTGTGAGCTCATCAAGCGGCTGGCTGTGGACAAGCTGCACATCGTGGGCGACCTGTTTGACCGCGGCCCCCGGCCTGACATCATACTGGACCGGCTCATGCGCCACCACCATGTGGATATCCAGTGGGGCAACCATGATGTGGTCTGGATGGGTGCCGCCGCCGGAAGTCCCATCTGTGTCTGCACTGTGCTCAAAACGACACTGGCCTACCACAACCATGCCATGCTTGAGGACTGCTACGGCATCAACCTGCGGCATCTGCAGCGGATGGCCGAGCAGTTCTACGGAAATGACGACCTGACCCTCTGGATGCCCCACACCGACGCGGCGCGCGGCCCTTACACCGAGGGAATGCTCCACCGCTGTGCCGTGATGCACAAGGCCGTGACCATTCTGATGCTCAAGATGGAGTGCAAGGTCATCGACCGCAACCCGGATTTCAAGATGCAGGGTCGGGATTTCCTGCGGCACATCGATTGGAAAAAGGGAACAGTGACCCTGAACGGGCAGGCATACCCCCTGCGGGACACCAGCTTCCCCACCGTGGATCCGGCAGACCCCGCCGCCCTGAATGATGATGAGCGGCTGGTGCTCCGCAAGCTGGTGGAATCCTTCCGGCAGAGCGAGCGCTTGCAGCAGCATGTGGAATTTTTGTATGCCAAGGGCAGCGTTTACCACATCGAGAACGGCAACCTGCTCTACCACGGCGTGGTGCCCATGACCAAAAACGGCAGCTTTGCCGTGGAGCGGTTCGAGGGACACAACTACTCGGGCCGCGGCTTGATGGACTACTGTGACGAGCGGGCACGCCGCGGCTACTTTGCCCCCGAGAGCAGCGCGGCCCGGCGGAGCGGTCAGGACTTTTTGTGGTATCTGTGGTGCGGCAAGCTGTCGCCGTTGTTCGGCCGCAGCGCCATGACCACCTTTGAGCGGCTGTATATTGCCGACCCCGCCACCCACGAGGAAGTCAAGGACCCCTATTATACATGGTACAATGAAGAGGCCGCCTGCCGCCGTATCCTGGCGGAATTCGGTCTGCCCGGCACCAGCCACATCGTTAACGGCCATGTGCCGGTGCGGGAGAAGAGCGGCGAGAGTCCCATCAAGGGCGGGGGCCGTCTGGTCGTCATTGACGGCGGGTTCTGCCGCGCCTACCATGAAAAGACCGGCATTGCAGGGTACACGCTGGTGTACTCCAGCCGCACCATGTCCCTGCGGACCCATCAGCCCTTTGTCAGTGCTGAAAAGGCCGTGAACGAAAACATCGACATCGTGTCGCAGAAGAACATTCTGGAAACGGAGAACCACCGCATTCTGGTGGAAGAGACGGACGAGGGCGAGATCCTGCGGGAGCGGGTGCATGACCTGAAACAGCTGGTCAAGGCCTATCAACTGGGCTGGATCAAGGAGACTTGCAGCGAGGATTGCGTCTGGTAAGGGGCGCTGATTGTAAAATTTTTGAAATAAGAAACAAAAATGTCGAATATCTCCGCAGATTCTGGGCAAAACAGAAAATAATCGGGCAGGGGAAAAGGGGGCTTTGCTTTTTGCCCGAAGTTGTGTATAATAAGATAGTTGTATCGTGAGGGTGTGTGCCCAGCGGTGCGCGGAGAGATCAAGCAAGAACCCTGAGTGGCCCTGCCGCTGGCGGGCCTGCGACAAGGAGATTATAAAATTGGAAAAGTTTGTTATTACGGGCGGCAAGCCCCTGCATGGCGAAGTTACCATTTCCGGTGCAAAAAATGCGGCTGTGGGCATTCTGCCTGCCACCATTCTGGCGGCAGATGTCTGTGTGATCGAAAACCTGCCGGACATCAGTGATGTGGCAGTCAGCCTGAAGATCCTGAGCACCCTGGGTGCCAGCATCAAGATGCTGAACCGCAATACCTACGAGATCGACACCACCCACCTGAACAGCACCAACGTCCCGGACGATCTGTCCCGCCAGATGCGTGCCAGCTACTACTTCCTGGGTGCGCTGCTCTCCCGCTTTGGCAAGGCACAGGTGGCCATGCCCGGCGGCTGCAATCTGGGCCCCCGCCCCATCGACCAGCACCTCAAGGTGTTCAGCGCACTGGGTGCAGAGGACAGCGTGGACTACGGCATGATCACCGTGCGTGCCAAGGAACTGAACGGTGCCCATATCTTCTTTGATAAGGTCAGCGTGGGCGCTACCATGAACGGTATGCTCTCCGCTGTGATGGCACAGGGCCAGACCATTCTGGAAAACTGCGCCAAGGAGCCCCATGTTGTTGATCTGGCAAACTTTTTGAATATGTGCGGCGCGGATGTGCGCGGTGCCGGCACCGATGTGATCAAGGTGCGCGGCGTGGAAAAGATGCACGGTTGCACTTACAGCATCATCCCTGACCAGATCGAGGCGGGCAGCTACATGGTTGCCGCTGCTGCCACCGGCGGCGACGTTCTGATCAAAAATGTCACCCCCAAGCATCTGGAACCCATCACGGCAAAGCTCCGCCGTGCCGGTGTGGATGTGGAGGAATTCGATGATTCCGTCCGCGTCTCCCGCAAGGGCGATATCCTGCCGCTGAAGATCAACACCATGCCCCACCCGGGCTTCCCCACCGATATGCAGCCCCTGATGGGTGTGCTGCTCAGCGTGGCAAAGGGTACCTCCACCATCACCGAGAGCGTGTGGGATAACCGCTTCCGCTATGTGGACGAGCTGCGCAAGATGGGCGCAGTGGTGCAGGTGGACGGTCAGGTGGCCGTGTTTGAGGGTGTGGACAAACTGAACCCCGCCCCCCTGCGCGCTTCTGACCTGCGTGCCGGTGCGGCCATGGTCGTTGCTGCCCTGATGGCAGACGGCACCAGCGAGATCGAGGAGATCGGCCACATTGAGCGCGGCTATGAGAACATCGTGGAAAAGCTGCGCGGCCTGGGCGCTGAGATCAGCAAGGTGGAGCGGATGCCCGCCGCACTGGAATCGGCAATGTGATCATTCAGAACCTCTCAGTCTGTTTTGCAGAAGTTCCCCTGACAGGGAGCTTTTGTGAAGCAACGACGGAGAGGTTCGTTTCTTGAGGTTTGAAATGTCTGAATTCATCTCGTTATACTCTGGCTCCTCCGGCAACTGCAGCGTGGTGCGCACGGGGGAAAAGTACATCATCATTGATATGGGAAAGGGTGTGCGCACTACCTCGGCGGCACTCAAGGAGCTGGGCCTGAACATCAGCGATTGTGCGGGCATTCTGGTCACCCACGAGCACTCTGACCACGTCAAGGGGCTGGCTACCTTCCTCAAAAAGAATCCGCTGCCGGTATACGGCGCAGACGATACGCTGGATTTTCTGGATGCAAGCGGCATTGTGCCCGCCACCTGTGAGCTGCGCACCCTGTCCGGCGGGGAAGAGGATGTGGGAGATTTCGGCGTGACGATGTTCCCCACCAGCCATGACGTGCCCTGCGTGGGCTACCGCATCCACACCCCGGACAACAAGACCATGACCATTGCCACCGACCTGGGAGTCCTGACCCCGCCGGTGCATCAGGCCCTGAGCGGCTGTGACCTGGTGGCGCTGGAAAGCAACTACGACCTCCACATGCTCCGCAGCGGGCGGTATCCTTACTACCTGCGCTCCCGCATCGAGTCCAACCGGGGCCACCTCTCCAACGATGAGTGCTCGGCAAAGCTGCTGGAGCTGATCCAGGAGGGATGCAAGAAGTTTGCCCTCTGCCATCTCTCGCAGGAGAACAACACCCCAGCGCTTGCTTTGCAGACCATGTTCAACACCCTGGGTGCGGCAGGTGTCGTGCCGGAAAAGGACTGCATCGTGCAGGCTCAGCGCCGCAATGAGATCAGCCCCACGCTTACATTTTAAGAAAAAAAGGCCCTCTCCATCATTGCTTTACAAAGCATGACGGAGAGGGCCTTTTTTGTTGTTATGCCAGATCCGGCAGGATATCGGGCCAGAGGGCCTGCTCCTGCCGCAGGTCGGTGAAAACGCAGTCCAGATAGATCTTGTTCACAGCCGAGATGATGGTGCTGCGCAGGAGCTTGCGTGCATCATCAACATCCGGCTCCAGCTCGGAAAAGCTTTTGGTCAGGCCGAACACATAGGGCAGGTAGCTCTCCAGCTCATCGCAAAAGGTATCATACGCCTGCGCGGAGGTATAATGCGCCTGCTGCATCTTGAACAGGCTGTCGATATTTTCCATGGACAGGACATTTTTAGAAACCACGATGTAGATCAGGCAGGCCAGCTGATCCCGGGTATACTTCTTTTTGATGGGGTGGCTGATGATCCCTTTCTTAACGTAGTTGCTCACCATGGAAGCGGTGAGCTCCACCCCCTGAAATGTGCAGAAACACCCGTTGACAAACTGTACACTCTGATCCAGATAAAGCCCTACGGTGGGGAGTTCTGCATACCGGGGCAGGGCAAACCCTGCGGCGCAGGCCGCAACGCGGCGGTTTGATTCTAATTTCATGCGGACAGTATACCATGTTTTGGAAATGCGGTCAACAGGAAATTAAAAACTTTTGAAATAATTCAAGAAAACAGTTGACAGGTTTTTGAAAAACTGATATAGTGATTCAAACAACAGGAAAAACTGCGGCATCCTCTGCCGCCGGAATGGAGATAAATGCTTATGAACACCAAGATTGTTGTGGATTCCTCCGCCAGCCTGTACACCTTGCAGGGCGTGGATTTTGAATGCGTTCCCCTGAAGATCATCACCGACGATGCCGAATATCTGGACAACGGCACAATGGATGCCTTGGGCATGGCCCAGACCCTGCGCACCTATAAGGGCAAGACCTCGACTTCCTGCCCCAACGTCAGCGATTGGCTGGCCGCCTACGAGGGAGCCGACGAGGTGTATGCCATCACCATCACGGGTACCCTGTCCGGCAGCTACAATGCCGCCCAGCTGGCCGCCGAGGAATACCAGCAGGAGAACCCCGGCAAGCGGGTGTTCGTGCTGGACAGCCTTTCCACCGGCCCGGAGCAGCGCCTGCTGGCCGAGCATCTGCGGGATCTGCTGGCTGAGGGGAAGGAGTTTGACGAGATCTGTGAAGAGATGCTCCGCTACCACAAGCACACCCATCTGCTCTTCTCGCTGGAGTCGCTGGCCAATCTGGCCCGCAATGGCCGCGTGAAGCCTGCTGTTGCTGCTATGGCGCGGATGCTGGGCATCCGGGTCATCGGACAGGCAAGTGAGGCCGGAGAGCTGGATGTTCTCTGCAAGACCCGTGGTGAGCATGGTGCGCTGGAGCGCATCGTGCTGGAACTCAAGGAGCACGGCTACACCAACGGCAGGCTCCATATCTCTCACTGCGGCAATCCCGCCGCCGCTGAGCGCCTGAAGCACATGGTAAAGGCTGTGTTTGATGGAGCAAAGGTGGACATCAGCGAATGCGGCGGTCTGTGCAGCTATTATGCAGAGCTGGGCGGCCTGCTGGTTGGTTATGAGGACGCGGAAGCATAAGCGGACAACCCTCGGGAAAAATTCTGCCACGATTGAATAGGCGCTCATAGCGGGGAAAGCCGTTGTGGGCGCTTTTTTGTTTGCAAAATCTTCCGCTCTGCGCTATACTAACAGCATCAAAAATCGCCGTGGGCGGCAGGGGAGGGTTACCACATGTTCAGATTGCCCATCGTCAAGTTTTTCAACCGTATCTTCAACCGTGTCACGATCACAGCGGTGCTGGTGGCTTTACAGGTGCTCTGGCTGCTCTGGGCATTCTGGTCGTTCACGGCGGGGCGGGTCTGGCTGAACGGTGCCCTGAAGGCGCTGAGCATCCTGATCGTGCTGTATCTGGTGCGCAAGGATGAAAACAGCGCTTATAAGATCGGCTGGATCGTTCTGATCGGTCTTTTGCCCCTGCTGGGCGGCGCGCTTTATCTGGCTTTTGGCAACAAGGCCCCCGCCAAGTATCTGCGGGAGCGGATGCAGAAGGTGGAACAGGCCCATCAGACCGAGCTTGCCCAGCCCGAGGGCCAGACCGATGCGCTGGATATCTCCAGCCGGAACCTGAGCCGCTATGTGGCAAAGTTCGGGCCGTATCCGGCCTGGAGGAATACCGCTGCTCACTACTTTTCCTGCGGGGAGGAGATGTATCCCCAGCTGCTGGCGGATCTGGACAAGGCGGAAAAATTTATCTTTCTGGAATTTTTTATCCTCCGTTTCGGCAAAATGTGGGACGGTGTGGAGCAGATCCTCCGCCGCAAGGCCGCCCAGGGCGTGGATGTGCGGCTGATCTACGATGATTTTGGCAGCCTGCTGGGCCTGCCCAGTGATTTTGTCATCCGCATGGAGAAGGCGCATATCCGCTGCATCCCTTTCAACCCGGTGGTGCCGCTGGTCTCGCTGGTGATGAACCACCGCGACCACCGCAAGATCGTGGTGGTTGACGGCAATGTGGCCTACACCGGCGGCGTGAATCTGGCGGATGAGTATATCAATGCCGAGCAGCGCTTCGGCTACTGGAAGGATGCGGCCATCCGGCTGGAGGGTGCCGCTGTCTGGAACTTTACCGTGATGTTCCTCAATGCATGGAACGCCTTCCGCCCGCAGGAGACCGATTACACCGCCTTTGCGCCCACCCGCCTGCCCGCAGTGCAGGATGGCGTGGTACAGCCCTACGCGGACAGCCCGCTGGATGAGGAACCGCTGGCCGAGACGGTCTATCTGGACATCCTCTCTCAGGCCCAGAGATATGTTTATATCTATACGCCCTACCTGGCCGTGGGCGAGGAGATGCTGGATGCTCTGAAAAATGCGGCCAAGCGCGGGGTGGACGTGCGGCTCATCCTGCCCGGGATCCCGGATAAGAAGCTGGTGTTCCGGCTCAGCCGTTCCTACTATCTGCCCCTGCTCAGGGCGGGCGTGCGCATTTATGAATTCACGCCCGGTTTCCTCCACGCCAAGTGCTATGTCAGCGATGACCGTGTCGCCGTGGTGGGCAGCATCAATATGGATTATCGGAGCCTGTTCCTCCACTTTGAATGCGGAACACTGCTCTTCCATAACAGCCAGATCGCCGCACTGCGGAAGGATGTGGAACGCACCCTGCCGCAGTGCCGGGAGATCATGCGCTCCGACTGCCGCACCAATCTGCCGGGCACAGCACTGGACAGCGTGCTGCGGCTGCTGAGTCCGTTGATGTAAGCGGCTGCGCGCAGCACGCGGGGAGCTTTTCCGCGCAAGTGAAACGGGCCATTCCATCGCCCGCCCTATTGCCTGCGGCAACAGGGTCCCACCCCAGCGGACACTTGCTTTGGAAAACTCCCGTCGGCTGCGTAATTTTACGTTCTTCTGGACATACTATGGGGCAAAGGCCCAACGGGCCGTGTGGAAAGGGAGCGTATCTATGAATCAGAACCATCGGGCTCTTTGGAGCTGTGCCATGGCGGCGGCGCTGCTGCTGACCGCCTGCGGCAAAACGAACGCCGGGTCGGGCAGCTCCGGCAGCATGAGCGGAAGCAGCGGCACATCCTCCGCACAGACCCAGACAGCGGCATGGAAAACCGGTCTGGGTGTGGTGACAGAGGCCACCGATCAGGACAGGGCAGGGAAAATTGAACTGGCAGCGGCCGCTGTCCTGCTGGATGGCGAGGGCAAACTGGAGAGTGTTCTGCTGGATGAGCTGGAAGTGTCTGTTTCGGCGGACAGCACCGGCCATGTGACCCTGCCCACCGACTGGCGCACCAAGCGGCAGAAGGGGGACGATTACCCGCTGGCCGAGGTCTCTTCCCTGAAAAAGGGCTGGGGGGAACAGGCGGATGCCTTTGCCAGTTACCTGATCGGCATGACCCCGGAACAGGTCTCCATGCTCAAAGTGGATAAGGATGGCAAAGCCACGGATGCCGACCTGCTGAGCGGGTGTACCATCGCTGTGGATCGCTACCGGGATGCCGTGACCCGGGCCTGCGCCAATGCCAGGGCACTGGGTGCCGCCAAGGGCGACAGGGCCGCGCTGGGCATCGAAGCGGTGAACGGGACTTCGGACATCACCGCCACCGATGACAAGGATGTGAATGCGCAGGTGGATGTGAGCATCGTGGCACTGACCACCGATGCGGACCGCCGTGTGACCAGTGCCATTGCGGATATGGCCGAGCCGGCCCTGACGGTGGTGTCGGACGGCAGTGTGACAGCCCCGGACCTCGTCAAGACCAAGCTGGAGCTGGGCGAGGACTATGGGATGCGCGGCGCATCGGCGCTGGGCAAGGAGTGGTATGAGCACAGCGAGGGCTTCTGCGATGCCCTCAAGGGCAAGACCCGCACCGAGATCGCTGGGCTTTCCGGCGGCGATGCCGACCTGAAGGCTCTGTGTACCATTGACATCACCGATCTGCAAAAGGCGGCGCTGGATGCCCTGAGCTGAGGAGGAAACCCTTTTCGGTCTCGCAATCGCGCACCGGCTCTCCCGGATAGGAGGGCGGTGGCATTCCGCTGCGTTTTCAGAGAGAAACCCTCTCGCCGCGTCTGGCAGCTGCCGACGCGGCGTTTTTGTTTTGTCAAAATGACTGCTTTGCCGTGGTAAAGCGATAAAGATTTGAGCAAACTGCGAAAAATCAGGTTTCCCCCTTGCCAAATGGCAGAAAACGCGCTATTCTATAACCACAGTTTAGCAATTTAGCATGGTAAAGCAATAAAACGAAGCTGCTTGCCACTGAGGGAGGAACCGTATATGAAACGTCTTGTATCCGCATTTCTGGCCGGTGCCATGGCACTGAGCCTTGCCGCCTGCGGCGGTGCCACTTCCACTTCCACTGCCGCATCTGCTTCGGCCTCTGCTTCCGGCAGTGCTGCCGCATCCCAGTCTGCAGGCAGCGACCTGGATTACATCAAGGGCAAGGGCAAGCTGGTCATTGGCTACACTGTTTACGAGCCCATGAACTACACCGATGCCGATGGCAACTTTACCGGTTTTGATACCGAGCTGGCCACTGCTGTCTGCGAAAAGCTGGGCGTGGAGCCGGAGTTTGTGGAGATCAACTGGGATACCAAGGTCGTGGAGCTGGATGCCAAGAGCATCGACTGCATCTGGAACGGTATGACCCTGACCGATGACATCATGCAGAACGCCGCTACCACCAAGGCTTATGCAAAGAATGCACAGGTGGTCGTTGTGAAAGATGGCACCGATTATACCTCTACCGCTGACCTGGTGGGTAAGACCGTGGTCGCCGAGGCTGGTTCCGCCGGTGAGGCCGCCATTGAGGGAGACGAGAACCTGGCACAGGCTGATTACGTTTCCAAGAGCGTTCAGACCGACTGCCTGATGGAAGTTGCCGCAGGCACTGCCGATGCCGCTGTACTTGACCTGACCCTGGCCAACGCCATGATCGGTGAGGGCACTGACTATGCCGACCTGAAGATCGTGGACGAGCTGAACGCCGAGGAGTACGGCGTGGCATTCCGCAAGGGCAGTGATGCTGCCGCCGCTGTGGATGAGGCCTTTGATGCACTGAAGGCCGATGGTACTATGCAGGCACTGGCCGATCAGTACGATCTGGCACTGGCTGACTGAATTTGTTGAACAACTCCTTCCGTCATCGCTATGCGATGCAACCTCCCTCGGTGAGGGAGGCTTTTTGTTGCCGATGCGTGAAAGGCTCCCGAGCAGAGGGGACTTTCACCGACGGTGATGGAAGGGGAGTATGGATTCTGAATAAAAAAGGTGTGTTTTTGTGTCTGTGATTCTTATGCGCCTGTCCGGCGCGTTCCTGCTCAACTGTGAGCTCTTTGCCCTGACACTGCTGTTTGCACTGCCGCTGGGGCTGGTGGTCTCGTTTGGCTCCATGAGCCGCTGCAAGCCGCTGGCCGGGCTGGTCAAGACCTTTGTCTGGATCATCCGCGGCACCCCGCTGATGCTGCAGATCATTGTGATCTATCTGGGCCCCGGCCTGCTGGGCATGAACAACCCCTGGCCCTCCGGCTCCGGCGGACGGATGGTGGCGGCGGTGGTGGCTTTTGCCATCAACTATGCCTGCTATTTTTCTGAGATCTACCGCGGCGGCATTGAAGCGGTGCCCAAGGGGCAGACCGAGGCCGGGCAGGTGCTTGGCATGACCAAAACACAGATCTTTTTCAAGGTGACCCTGCTTCAGGTCGTCAAGCGCATTCTGCCCCCCATGGGCAACGAGATCATCACGCTGGTCAAGGATACCTCGCTGGCAAACACCATTGCCAACAAGGAAATCATTATGATGGCCAAGGAGTACAGCGCAAAGGGCCTGATCTGGCCGCTGTTCTCCACCGCGCTCTTCTTCCTGGTGTTTGTGGGCGCACTGACCATCCTGTTCAACTGGGCTGAAAAAAAGCTCGATTATTTCCGCTGCTAAGGAGGCAGATAGATTATGGCGTTGCTCGAAGCTTCCGGTATCGGGAAAAATTTTGGCGAGACCCATGTGTTGAAGGACATCTCCCTGGATCTGGAGCAGGGGGAAGCGCTGGCGATCATCGGCTCGTCCGGTTCCGGCAAAACAACTCTGCTGCGCTGCCTGAACTTTCTGGAACGGCCTGACACGGGTGTGATCAAGGTGAACGGCGAGACCATGTGGGATGCCGCCGACCCTGCCACCCAGAAGGAAAGCGAGATCCGCAAAAAGCGGCTCCATTTCGGTCTGGTGTTCCAGAACTTCAACCTGTTCCCGCAGTACACGGCCTTACAGAACGTGATGCTGGCAGGAGAACTGCTGGCAAAGGAACGTCCGGAATATCAGGCAAACAAAAAGGCCATCCACGCGGAGCTGGAACAGCAGGCGAGAGAACTGCTGGCGCAGATGGGCCTTTCGGAGCGGGCCGGCCACTACCCGCATCAGCTCTCCGGCGGCCAGCAGCAGCGTGTGGCCATTGCCCGCGCGCTGGCGCTTCACCCGGATATCCTCTGCTTTGATGAGCCCACCAGCGCCCTTGACCCGGAGCTGACCGGCGAGGTGCTGAAGGTCCTGCGCGACCTTGCTGACCGCAAGACCACGATGATCATTGTCACCCATGAGATGCACTTTGCCCGCGATGTGGCCGACCGCATCCTGTTTATGGATGGCGGCGTGGTCGTGGAAGAAGGCCCGGCCAAACAGCTCATTGACCACCCCCGGGAGGAGCGTACCAGACACTTCCTCGCACATTATTCAGAATGACCCGAACCGCTCCGGAATGCAGAAACGCACGCCGGGGCGGTTTTATCTCTTGCACTCTGTGGGTGTTTTTTGGTATACTGATAAAAACAGGGGGGCGGAAAAATGACAGTAGCACGGAAACGAGCACTTGCAAACGCAGTTGCATCGGCCCGGATGGAGGGGCTGGAGATCTCAGAGCAGGAAAAGAGAGACTGCCTGCGCTATCTGAATGGAAAAATCGACACTGCAACCCTTGTAAGAGAAGCATTGAAACGTCAGAAAAAGCAGGAGCTGTCCCGGAGGTGACGAATGCCTTATACCATCGAAGCGGCTCAGGGCGGCTGCTATCCGGGAACGACAGTCCTGGTCAATAAATTTGATCTGCACACGCAAAAAGAGCTGAATGCAGTAGAATCGGTTCTGGTTACGGCCAAAACGATACAATGGTCAGAGAACCCCCGATGTGCAGCATTTGATTTTGAGCACTATAAAGCAATCCATCGACATTTATTCGGTGAGTTGTATGATTGGGCGGGACAGGTACGGATGGTCAACCTGTCCAAAAAAGGAACGCAGTTCTGCCCGGTGGAGGAAATCCCACGGGTGAGTGCGGCGATTTTTAAGCGTCTTGCGCAGAATAATCTTCTTTGTGGGCTTGCAAGGAATGATTTTATCGCTGCATTGGTGGATCTTTATCAACGAACCAACGAGCTACACCCGTTTCGGGAGGGCAATGGGCGAACACAGCGCGTCTTTTTGTCACAGTTGGCAGAAAATGCGGGGTATGATTTGGATTTCACTGCGGTAGATCCGGACGAGTTGATGATCGCAACGATTTATGCGGCGCAGGGAATCGAAGCGCCGCTGCAACAGGCATTTGAGAAAATCGTCCAAAATGAAGAATGACCCGAACCGCTCCGGAATGCAGAGATGCACGCCGGGGCGGTTTTGCTGTACAGAGCAGGTTTGGGCTGCATAACTACATTGCATTTTGTGAACGGAAATCTGAAACTTTTTCACATCTGCGAAAAAATAACGCTTTGTGCAAAAATCAGTGATAATCATTTTGGATTTTGTGCTATAATTGAAACACGAATTAGACCCATTCTCAATTTGAGGAGGCTTAACAAAAAATGAAGTTGAAATATGCATTCCAACGTGGTGTTGCATCAGCACTGATTGCAGGGGTTGTCCTTACGGCGGGTCTGCCCGCACTGGCTGCCAGCGGCGCAGAGACTGCGAAAACCGAAAGTGCGGCAGTGGTTCAGGTGGTTTCCCCTTCGGATGAGGGGGCTGCTCAGGACGAATATGGTGTGTCGGCTGCTATGGACATCACGGAGGATGATACGCCGCTGAGCATTCCGGATGAAGAGATCCCGCCTTCGGGCAATGCCGGAACGGGTTTCTGGAGCATTCTGTTCCAGCTGCTGAAGCATCTGGCCGGGAAGCACTGAAAAATTTGAAAAAACCTCTTGAAAATTCATCGCAACCTGATATAATACCCACATGAACAAAAACGTCCTGCCCATTGCGCGGCAGGGCGTTTTTGTCGGAAAAAATTCGTGTGATAAGGTCTGTGATGCTTTCCTAAGGAGGAACGTGCGTATGACGAAAGATATGACGCAGGGCAGCCCGCTCAAGCTGATCCTTGCCTTTGCGGTGCCGCTGATGCTGGGCAGCCTGTTCCAGCAGTTCTATAATCTGGCGGATACCATCATTGTGGGCCGCTTTGTGGGCGTGGAAGCCCTGGCGGCAGTCGGCAGTGTGGGCGGTCTGAACTATCTGGTGCTGGGCTTTGTCAATGGCATTGCCTGCGGCTTCTCCATCCCCGTCTCATGGACATTCGGTGCGAAAGACTATGTGGAGATGCGCCGCTACACCGCCAATGCCGTCTGGCTGAGTGTCTTTTTTGCCGCAGTGCTTACCGTGGTCACGGTGGCCATGACCCGTTCCATTCTGGTCTGGACCAATACCCCGGACAACATCATTGATCTGGCGGACATCTACATCCGCACCATCTTTATCGGCATCCCGTTTACGCTGCTGTATAACATGACCAGCGCCCTGATGCGCGCTCTGGGCGACAGCAAGCGGCCTCTGTACTTCCTGCTGGTGGCAAGCTTTCTGAACATCGGGCTGGATCTGCTCTGCATCATCACCTTCAAGATGGGCGTGTTCGGTGCAGCATTCGCCACCGTGTTCAGCCAGGCAGTGGCCGGTCTGGGCAGCCTGTGGTACATCCTCAAGCATTATAATGAGCTGCGCTGGAACAAAGAAGAAAGCCGCCTGAGCAGACAGCACTGTGTCAAGCTGTGCGGCATGGGCATCCCCATGGGTCTGCAGTGCAGCATCACGGCCATCGGTTCCGTTGTGCTGCAGGGTGCAGTCAATGGTCTGGGCAGTGACATCGTGGCAGCACAGACTGCAGGCGGCAAGGCGGCACAGTTCCTGTCCGTCCCGCTGGAGAGCATTGGCACGGCCATGACCACCTACGCCAGCCAGAACATGGGTGCCCACGACCTGAACCGTGTGAACAAGGGTGTGAACACCGCCCTGGGCATCGGCTGCGTGTACAGTGTGGCATCCTTCCTGATCCTGCGCGTGCTGGATAAGGCTTTGATCGGCCTGTTCCTTGAGAGCAGCCAGACCGAGATCATGGCCAACGCCCAGAGCTTCATCTTCTGGAACAGCGTGTTCTATATCCCGCTGGCGGTCCTTATCATTTACCGCTACACCATTCAGGGTCTGGGTTATTCCAGCCTGGCCATGTTTGCCGGTGTGGCAGAGATGATCGCCCGTGCTATGGTGGGTTTCCTGTTCGTGCCGCTGTGGGGCTATTTTGCCGCCTGCATTGCAAACCCGGTGGCCTGGTTCTTTGCCTGCTTCTTCCTGATCCCGGCGTATATCGTTGTGTTCCGGAAGCTGAAACGGGAAAAAGCAAGACCGCACGCAAACTTGTAAAAATTGAGCCGCCCTTTTGCGTAACCGCAGAAGGGCGGCTCTTTTGTTGCCTAGTAGGGGAGGCCTTGGCGAAGAGGGAAAGCCTCACACAACGCCAAAGCTGAGAGGCTGTATAGAGCAGGGCCTGCCCAATTCCTTTACAAATAACACCAAAACGATTATACTATAAATAATTATGTCACAAGGGGGTGAGGAGCATGGAGCTGGAACAGATCGAGGGAACGGTGGAGGACATTATCTACGAGAACCCGGACAACGGCTACACGGTGTTTGAAATTTCCGGCGGCGGCACGGTCACCGTGGTGTGCGGGATCGTGGGTGAGCTCCATGCGGGCGAGAGCGTGGTCTGCCGCGGTAAATATGAGAACCACGCCACCTATGGCCGCCAGTTCCACGCCCAGGAGTGCGAGACCGATATGCCGAAGGATCTGGAAGCGGTATACGCCTTCCTTGCCAGCGGTTCCCTGCCTTATATCGGGGCGCGCACGGCCAATAAGATCATCGACAAATTCGGCGCGGCGGCGCTGGAGGTGATCGCCAACGACCCCGCCCAGCTCACCCTGATCCCCGGCATCTCGGCGGATAAAGCTGACCGCATCCAGCAGGAGTTCAAGCGGATGTTCGGAATGCGGGAACTGATCGCCTATCTGGCGCAGTTCGAGATCAGCCCCCGCCGCGCCATGGAGGTGTTCCGCGTCTTTGGCCCCAGTGCCATGCAGGCTATCTCCCAGAACCCTTATCTGCTCTGTGGGGAACCCCTGCAGCTGGATTTCCGCCATGCGGACAGCATTGCACAGTATTACCACATGGAAGGAGACTGCACCCAGCGGCTGGAAGCAGCGCTTCTGCGCACCCTGCGCCACAACGCGGGCAACGGCCACACCTGCCTGCCCCGTGCGCAGCTGCTGGACACGGCATCCCACTTCATCCAGCAGCCGCCTGAAAAGCTGGCCCGTGCGCTGGACCACTGCATTGAGACCGGGCAGCTTGGCGTAAAGATGCTGGAGGCGGTGCCGTATATCTATCTGCCTGACCTGCTGGAAGCAGAACAGGCCATTGCCGACCGGCTGGCCCTGCTGGCGAAGCGGGAAAAGCAGACGGTGCGGAACCTTGATAAAAACATCCAGGTGCTGGAGCTGACCCAGGGCTTTGCCTATGCGCCCCTGCAGCGGGAAGCAATCCGCAAGGCCATGACCGAAAACTGCCTTGTGCTGACCGGCGGCCCCGGCACCGGTAAGACCACTACGGTCAACGCCATCCTGCAGCTGCTGGAACATCAGGCAGACCGGGTGGCGCTTTGTGCTCCCACGGGCCGTGCGGCCAAACGGCTGAGTGAACTGACCGGCCGCAAGGCCTCTACCATCCACCGCCTGCTGGAGGTGGACTACTCCGGCGGCGTGGTCAGCTTCATCCACAATGACAAGAACCTGCTCAAATGTGATGTGGTCATTCTGGATGAGATGAGTATGGTGGATGTGAAGCTGTTTCAGGCGCTCATTGCAGCCCTGCGGTACAGCTGCCGCATTATTATGGTGGGCGATGCCGACCAGCTGCCCAGCGTGGGGCCCGGCAACATTCTGGGCGAGGTCATCCGCTCCGGGCTGGTGCCCACCGTCTGCCTGAACGAGATCTTCCGGCAGGCCAAACGCAGCCTCATTGTGGAGAACGCCCACCACATCATCAGCAGTGAGCCGCTGCAGAAGGGCGGCAAGACAGACGATTTCTTCTTTCTGGAATCGGACGGCGATGCGGCGCAGAAACTGGTGTGCGATCTTGTTACCACCCGTCTGCCCCGGAGCTATGGTTTTGACCCTGTCCGGGATATTCAGGTGCTCTGCCCCACCAAGCTGGGACCCACCGGCACCCAGGCGCTGAATGTGGAGCTGCAGAACCTGCTCAACCCGGAGCAGAAGGGCAAGCCCCAGCTCCAAAGCGCCTCCCGGGTGTTCCGGGTGGGCGATAAGGTGATGCAGGTGCGGAACAACTACGAGATCGTCTGGAACCGCATTGGCGGGGAGCAGGGCGTGGGAGCCTATAACGGTGATATCGGCATTGTGGAATCCATCAACATGCGCGACCGCTCCATGGTGGTGCGGATGGATGACCGCCGCCTGCTCTACCCGGCGGAAAACCTGAACGAGCTGGAGATCGCCTACGCCATCACGGTGCACAAGAGCCAGGGCAGTGAGTTCCCGGCGGTGGTGCTGCCGGTGGCGCAGGTGCCGCCAAGGCTCTGCTACCGCAACCTCTTCTACACCGGCGTGACCCGCGCCCGCAAATTGTGCATCGTGGCCGGGCGGCGGGATGTGGTGAACCGGATGATGTCCAATGTCCGGCAGAACCTGCGGTACAGCGGCCTGTGCGAATTGCTGAAAGAGAATCTGCCGCCGGAACAGATGGCGGCAGAATAACCTCTCAGGTGCCTTGCGCCAGCTCTCCTAATAGGGGAGCCAGGCTGCTGACTTGCCTCTCCTACTAGGAGAGGTTTGGTCTATACTTTTTTACTGGCTTATGCTACAATATAAAGTGATTTGATTTCCCGCCCGAACGGGCATTTACGATAGAAAACAGGGGAGCAGAGAAAGGAACGTTTCATTATGGCACAGAATGACATCGGCATCGATCTGGGCACAACGACCATTATCATTGCACAGGCAGGGCAGGGGGTCGTGCTCAACCAGCCCAGCGTGGTGGCAATGGATACCCGCAAGAACTCCGTGCTGGAGGTGGGCGACAAGGCCCTGGCCATGGTAGGCCGCACCCCCAACTATATTTCCGCCATTTTCCCGCTGAAGGACGGTGTCATCAGCGACCACACCATGACCCGGGAGCTGATCTGCCGGTTTGTGAATCAGGTGTACAGCTCCCACATGGTCAAGCCCCGGGTGGCTGTCTGCGTGCCCGCTGCCATCACCGGCATTGAGAGTGATGCCGTGGTGGAGGCCGTGATGGCCGCCGGTGCCCGTCAGGTCTACCTGATCGATGAGCCCATTGCCGCTGCACTGGGTTCCGGCATCGACATCACCCAGCCCGATGGCCGGATGATCATTGATATCGGCGGCGGCACCACCGATATCGCTGTCCTGTCTCTGGGCGGCAAGGTCAAGGCCACCAGTGTCCGTGTGGCGGGCAACCACTATGATGACGAGATCCTGAAGCATGTCCGCAACAAGTTCAGCATTGCCATCGGCCAGCGTACCGCAGAGCAGCTGAAAAAGAACGTTGCCTGCTGCCCCCAGAAGGCTGATTTTGACGAGACGATGGAGGTCAAGGGCCGCAGCCTGCTGACCGGCCTGCCCATCAAGGTGAATGTTTCCACCAGCGACCTCTACGAGCCTGTGATGATGCTGAGTGAGCAGATCGGCACTGCCGCCCATCAGGTGCTGGAAAAGACCCCGCCCGAGCTGGCAGGCGATATCTTCCGCAATGGTGTGGTGCTGACCGGCGGCGGCGCACAGCTGCACGGCCTGCCCGAATACCTGAGCCAGGAACTCAAGGTGGATGTGACCGTCTCGCCCGATCCCGTGAACTGCGTGGCATTGGGCACTGCCATGAGCCTGGGCCTGAACGATAAGCTGGAGACCGGCTTCCTGGATGCGACCCCCCGCATGGGCCGCCGTTAAATGGGGTACCGGCCCGGCTTGTTAAGAAATTGGAAAAGTTGCAACAAAATTTTGTTCATACTTGTTGAATCGGGTCGGGAAATATTGTATAATATTGTCAAATCGCTTTTTGCGCGCCGGGGCCTGCTCCGGAGTGCGGAGTAAATTATTATTAGGAGGAAGACCATGAATCTGGGTTCTGATGTGGTTATCACCATTACCGGTATCGTGCTGGTGTTTGCCATCCTCGTCCTGCTGATGTTCATCATCACGCTGGAAGGCAAGATCTTCGACGGTATGGCCGCCAAGAAGAAGGCAGGCAAGGAGCCTGCAGCTCCCAAGGCTGCCGCAAAGCCCGCTGCCCCCGTGCAGCAGGCTGCTCCCGCCCCTGTGGTGGAGGAAGGCATTCCCGGCGATGTGGTTGCCGCAATTATGGCTGCCATCCATGCCATGGGCAATGGCAAGTACACCCTGAAGGCCGTGCGCCGTGCTGCAAATGGCTGGAGCAAGGCTGGTGTCAACGACACCACCGCACCTTTTTAACACAGGAGGAAAAACATGACACAGTTTATCGATACTCTGGTCGGTATTTTCCAGAGTTCCGGCTTTGCACGGTTCGGTGAGCCGGGCGGCTACCTCTACGCGATCATGATCTGCGTGGGCTGCTTCCTGCTGTACCTGGCCATCGTAAAGGAATTTGAGCCCCTGATCCTGCTGCCCATGGCATTTGGCATGATCCTTGCCAACCTGCCCGGCAGCGGCGTTATCCACATGCAGTACTTCGTTGGTGATGGTCTTGAGCACCCGATGTGGATCGAGATCCTGAATAACGGCGGTCTGGCCGATATGCTTTACATGGGTGTCAAGCTGGGCATTTACCCCCCGCTGATCTTCCTGGGCATCGGCACCATGACCGACTTTGCCCCCCTGATCTCCAACCCCAAGAGCCTGCTGCTGGGCGCTGCCGCTCAGTTCGGTATCTTTGGTACTTATATGGGCGCTCGTCTGCTGGCCGCTACCGGTATTGTGGACTTCACCCAGAAGCAGTCCGCTGCAATCGCCATCATCGGCGGTGCAGACGGCCCCACCGCCATCTTCGTTACCTCCCGTCTGGCACCTGAGCTGCTGGGCAGCATTGCCGTTGCGGCGTACAGCTACATGGCTCTGGTGCCCGTGATCCAGCCGCCCATTATGAAGGCGCTCACCACAAAGAAAGAGCGCACAGTCGTGATGAAGCAGCTGCGCACCGTGTCCAAGACCGAGAGGATCATCTTCCCCATCATGGTCACCATCATTGTTTCTCTGATCGTTCCCGATGCTGCCGTTCTGGTCGGTATGCTGATGCTGGGCAACCTGATGAAGGAGTCCGGTGTTGTGGATCGTATCCAGAAGACTGCCGGCAATGAACTGATGAACATCATCACCATTTTCCTGGCTCTGTCTGTTGGCTGCACCACCTCTGCAAACACCTTCCTGAACAGCCGCACCCTGTTCATCATCGTGCTGGGTCTGATCGCCTTCTCCTTTGGTACCGCTGCAGGCGTTCTGTGCGGCAAGGTGATGTACGCCCTGACCGGCGGTCAGGTCAACCCCCTGATCGGCTCCGCTGGTGTTTCCGCTGTTCCCATGGCTGCCCGTGTTTCTCAGAAGGTCGGCCAGAGCGAGAACCCCTCCAACTTCCTGCTGATGCACGCCATGGGCCCCAACGTCGCTGGCGTTATCGGTTCCGCTGTTGCTGCCGGTATCCTGATCAACATCTTCGGCTAAGCTTTATCTGAACACTGCCGCCCCTCCTGTGCTGTACAGGAAGGGCGGTTTTTTATGTACAACCCTCTTGAATTGTGATATACTTATAAAGTAAGTGATTTTATAGAAGAACAGGTGAAACAATGGCAGCAAGTCTCCAACAGGAATTCTGCGCTCTGCGCGATACCTATATTGAAAAGCAGTTTGGCCGCCTGAACGATATGCAGCGGCAGGCGGTGTTTACCACCGACGGCCCGCTGCTCATTCTGGCCGGTGCAGGCAGCGGCAAGACCACTGTTCTGGTCAACCGCATCGCAAACCTGATCCGGTTTGGCTCGGCCCACGGTTCCAGCTGGACCCCCCGTGAGGTGACCGAGGATGATGTCAAGGCTCTGAAAACGGCAATTATGACCGGCACCGATGCGCCCGCCTGGCTGGACGGGATGCTGCGGCAGAACGCTGTCCGCAGCTGGAACGTGATGGCCATCACCTTTACCAACAAGGCGGCAGGGGAGCTCAAGGAGCGCCTGCGCAATATGCTGGGCGGCGAAGAGGGGGACGAGGTGTTTGCCTCCACCTTCCACTCGGCCTGTGTGCGCATCTTGCGCCGCTGGGCAGAATCCATCGGCTACCCCCGCAGCTTTACCATCTATGATACCGATGATTCCCAGCGTGTGATGAAGGCGGTCTATAAGGAACTGAGCATCGACGATAAGTTCTTCCCGATCAAGAGCGCCATCAACCAGATGAGCCGCTGGAAGGACCAGCTGGTCAGCCCGGAGGAGGCGCTGCGCACCCCGGCCCGGGACACCAAGGGAGCCATTGCCGCCAAAGTCTACGCCGCCTACGAGAAAAAGCTCAGGGAGGCAGGAGCCTTCGACTTCGACGACCTGATCTACCAGACCGTGCAGCTGCTGGCGAAGCACGAGGATGTGCGGGAGTTCTACCAGAACAAGTACCGCTACCTGCTGGTGGACGAGTATCAGGATACCAGCGTGGCCCAGTTCCGGCTGGTCAGCCTGCTCACCGGCCCGGAAAAGAACATCTGCGTTGTCGGTGACGATGACCAGAGCATCTACCGTTTCCGCGGTGCCACCATTGAGAACATTCTGAACTTCGAGCGCATCTTCCCCGGCACCAAGACCATCCGTCTGGAGCAGAATTACCGCTCCACCTCCAATATCCTGAATGCTGCCAACTGCGTCATCCAGCACAACACCGAGCGCAAGGGCAAGACCCTGTGGACCCGGAACGACGAGGGCGACAAGGTGCAGGTCTACACTGCCGAGAATGAGCAGGACGAAGCCATGCACATTGCAGATGTCATCGGTGAGCACCTGAAAGAGGGCGGGCATCTGGCGGACCATGCGGTGCTCTACCGCATGAATGCCCAGTCGGCCCCCATCGAAAGCTACTTTACCCGCGCGGGCATTCCCCATAAGATCGTGGGCGGCCAGCGCTTCAACGACCGCAAAGAGGTCAAGGACATCCACTCCTATATGTCCATCGTGGCGAACGCCCGGGATGATGTGCGCCTGCGCCGCATCATCAACGAGCCTGCCCGGAAGATCGGCAACACCACCGTCGATGTGATCGCTGACCTTGCCGCCCAGCAGGGAATCAGTATGCTGGAAGTCATCTCCCATGCGGATGCTTACGCCAAACTCAGCCGTGCCATTATGCCGCTGCTGAAATTCTGGCAGATCTACGAAAAACTGCAGGAATCGCTGGAAACCAGGACACTGGACGAATTTGCCCAGGATGTCATTGAGGTGACCGGCTACAAGGCTATGCTGGAAGCCGATGCGGCCAAGGGCCACGAGGATGCGGCAGACCGCCTGCAGAACCTGGGCCAGCTGGTCAACAACGTCAAAAACTATTGCGACCAGCACGGCGAGGAGGCCTCACTGGAAGGCTATCTGGAGGATATCGCCCTCATCAGCGACATTGACAGCTACAACGAGAGTGCCGATCAGGTGGTCCTGATGACCATCCACTCTGCAAAGGGTCTGGAATTTCCCTATGTGTTCCTCATTGGCATGGAGGAGGGGGTGTTCCCCAGCGAGATGAGCAAATACTCCGAGGCAGATCTGGAGGAAGAGCGCCGTCTGGCTTATGTCGGCATCACCCGCGCCAAGAAGGAGCTGTATATCTCCAACAGTGTCTCCCGGATGCTCTACGGCCGCACCCAGCGCAACGAGCCCAGCCGCTTCCTGCGCGAGATCGAGCCTGAGTATATAGAAGAGACCCGCAGCCCGGCGTTGGAACGCCGTTCTTCCATGGGCTGGGGTTCCAGTTACAGTGATACCGTTCCCGGCGGGGCCTCGGGTTACTCCGGCGCGTCCGGCTGGGGCCGCAATTCCAGCAGCTTCGGCGGCCGTACCGGCGGCAGTTACCTCAACCGTGAATACAATGCCTCTGAGCGCGGCGGTTTCGGCTCCGGTTATGCAGGCCGTGGCAGCAGCGCTTCCGGGTTTGGCAGCGGAAGCAGCGCCCCGCGCACGTCTGGCTCCTCCGGTTTTGGTGTGGGCTATGGCCGCCCCGCGGCCCCCAAGGCAGCGTCCAAACCCGTGAGCTTTCCGGGGAGCCCGGCAGCTTCCCGCCCGGCATCCACCGGCCCAAAGCATTACGAGGTGGGCGACATTGTGGAGCACAAGGTCTTTGGCCGGGGCAGGGTGCTGGCGGTCAAGGCTGCTGCCGGAGACCAGATCGTGGAGATCAACTTTGAAAAGGTCGGCGTGAAGAAAACCATGGCAAATTTTGCGCCGCTGACGAAAATCACGGAGGAATGAGAAAACTATGATGACCGTTCGATTGATCGCACATACCCCGGAACCGGAAAAGGTGGTGGCGGCAGCGGCCAAGCTCTGCTACTCCGATGCCCATATCACCGACCTGCTGGACGGCCTGACTGAGGAGAAAACGGCCAAGTTCCTGACCATGCTCAGCGACCTGGGCCATGCCAGCCCCATTGAACATGCCAGCTTCACCTTTGGCATTGAGGGTGTGAGCCGCACCCTGCTGGCCCAGATCACCCGGCATCGCATCGCATCCTTCAGTGTCCAGAGCCAGCGGTATGTCCGGCTGGACGACTTCCACTATGTCATCCCGCCGGAGATCGAGGCCATCCCTGAGGCAAAGGCAGCCTTTCTTGAGAGCATGGATGAGGATGCGAAGCGCTACCTGGACCTTGCAAAAAAGCTGGAGGACGGCCACACTGCCCGCCTGATGGCAGAGGGGATGCCCGAAAAGCAGGCCCGCGCCAAGGCCTCCAAACAGGCCAACGAGGATGCCCGCTTTGTGCTGCCCAACGCCTGCGAGACGAAGATGGTCGTGACCATGAACGCCCGCAGCCTGCAGAATTTCTTCCATCTGCGCTGCTGCTCCCGCGCTCAGTGGGAGATCCGCCAGCTGGCTGAGGAAATGTTCCGGCTGGTCTACCCGGTGGCACCCCATATCTTTGCCAAGGCCGGCCCGGCCTGTGTCAGCGGCCCCTGCCCTGAGGGCAAGATGTGCTGCGGCAGAACTGCCGAAGTCCGCGCAAAGTATGAGGCCATCAAGCAGGAGGCTGGTGTATGAGCAAAGGCAAGCTGATCGTTCTGGAAGGGCTGGACGGCAGCGGCAAGGGCACGCAGGCTAAGCTGCTGGCAAAGCACCTGACGGTGACGGATCATCTGGTAAGAGAGATCACCTTCCCGGATTATGACAGTGATTCCAGTACGCTGGTCAAGATGTATCTGGCCGGGCAGTTTGGCGACAAGCCTGACGATGTCAACGCCTACGCGGCATCCAGCTTTTATGCGGTGGACCGCTATGCGGGGTATAAATCGGATTGGGGCAGGTTCTACGAGGAAGGCGGCATCCTGATCGCTGACCGCTACACCACTTCCAATGCTGTGCATCAGTGCTCGAAGCTCCCGCCGGAGCAGTGGGACACATTCCTGCAGTGGCTTTTTGACTATGAATACCACCTGCTGGGCCTGCCTGCACCGGATAAGGTGATCTATCTGCAGGTTGACCCGGCGGTGAGCCAGCGGCTGATGACTGCCCGCTACCATGGCGACGAGACCAAGAAGGATGTCCATGAAAAGGACACCGAATATCTGGCCCGCAGCCGCCGGGCGGCAGAATACTGTGCCGCACACCTCGGCTGGGATACCGTCCACTGCACAGCAGGGGAAAAGATGCGGAGCATTGAGGATATTCAGGAAGAGGTCAGAACTCTTGCTCTCGCTGTTATTTGAAACAAAAGGAGGCATCCTATATCATGTACCGTTTGATGCAGCCGTCCGATTGGGCGGAGGTGCTGGCCCTGTGGCAGGCCCAGCGCGGCGACACGGAGGAGTTTGTCCGTGGCGCTGTGGAACGCTTTGCCGGGGTGCAGAATGTCTACGTCGCGGAGGAAAACGACCACATTGAGGCTGTGGCACTGGCTGTGCCGGTGACCCTGCAGGGCCGCCCGGGCAGCTATCTGTTCGGTTTGTGCGGGCAGGGCAGCCTGCTCCTTGCGGGCCTGGTGGATACCCTGTGCGCCCAGCAGAAACTGCGGGGCGCAGGCTTTGTGGTGGCAGTGCCCGCCAGCCCGGAACAATCAACGCTGCTGCAGGATAAAGGCTTCCAGAAAGCCTTTGCCCTGCGCTGCCTGCCCCGGGAGGTGGAGCGCAACCTGTGGAGCCAGGCGGAATTCGATTCCGTGACGGCAAAAAAACTCTGCGAGCTGCGGGCAAAATACTGGCCCGACACCGTTCAGCTGCCGCCGGAGCAGATGGGGGAAGTTCTGCGGGACCTGTATTCCCGTGGCGCAACCATCGTATCCAGTGAGCAGGGCTACGGCATCTATTTCCGCAGGGAGGATACCCTTTACTTTGTGGAGATGATGGCGGAAAATGACCGTGCTGCCGAGGTGCTGATGGAAGCCGCCCGGGAGAAAGAGGTCATTGTGGAAAAGGCCGTCATCACGGTGGGGGCTGCCCAGAATCTGTTCCTGGGCGAGGGAACCCGGCAGGAGTATGGCCTCATCCGTTTTGAAGGAGAACCTTTTGATGTTTCGGAGAGCTACATGCGCCTGATGATGGATTGAAAGGAACGTGGATATGGCAGAGAAACACCAGAAAAAGAAAAAAGGCAGTGCGCTGAAGATCCTGTTGGCCGTGCTGTTGCTGCTGGTACTGACAGCCGGTGCGGCAGGCGTGTTTGCGTATAACGAGATCAACGGCAATGGAGGAAAGCCCGGTGCAGAGGTGACCGTCAGCATCCCCCAGGGCAGCGGTGTTGCTGCCATCGCAAGGGAGCTGAAGGAGGCTGGAGTGATCCGTTCGGCCTATCTGTTCCGCTGGTATGTGGGGCACAAGGGTGCCGCCGGAAAACTGCAGTACGGTGATTTTACGCTGCAAACAGGCGGATATTCCTACGATGGCCTGATCGCAGAGCTGTCCACGTATGCCAAGGCGGATTCGGTGCGTCTGACCTTCCCGGAGGGAACCACTGCCATTGCCATTGCCCGGAAAATGGAGGAAGCCGGTCTGTGTACTGCCGAGGAGTTTTTGGAAGAAGCCAACACCGGAGATTTCAGCGAGTACACCTTCTGGCAGTATGTCCCGGACGATGCCCCCGACCGCTTTATGAAGTGTGAGGGCTACCTCTTTCCGGATACCTATGAGTTTTTGACGGACGATACTGTGCATCATTACGTTGCAACGTTCTATGCACACTTCGATAAACAGTTCACAGCTGAGATGTACAGGGAACTGGAAAAGCAGGAGCTGACCCTGCCCGAGGTCATTACACTGGCCTCTTTTGTGCAGGAGGAAGCGGGCAACGATCAGGATTCCAATGTGGCGCAGGTGTTCCGCAACCGTCTGGCCGAGGGTTCGCCCTACCCCAAGCTCCAGAGCAATACCTCCAGCTATGTCCAGAGCGATGAGGACAACAACTACCTCTGGAACTGGGTGGCTCCGTATTATGGCGGCTGGGAGAAGATCCCCGAGAACATCCGGAATGCCTACGATACCTACACCTGCACCGGCCTGCCCGCCGGGCCCATCTCGAACCCGGGCCTTGCCGCAATCCAGGCTGCTCTGGCACCTCAGTGTGATGAGGAAGTCAAGGACTGCTATTTCTTTGTTACGGATCTTTCCGGTCACTACTATTACGCCAAGACCTATGCTGAACATCAGGCCAACTGCCGGAAAGCGGCTGAAGTCAATCAGAGTTTGAAGAAGTAAGTCTCTCTCAGTCGGCTTCGCTGACAGCTCTCCCAAGGGGAGTGCCAACTGCGGCTCCGGAGTCAGGTTTGCAGAAACCGATCCGGTGAGGCGGCATCGCGTCAGCGATGACAGAGAGGGTGTTAAAAAGAGAGGACGATTTTATGTTACAGATCCCGGAACTGCTGGCCCCGGCAGGCGACTTGGAGCGCCTGCGTTATGCCATCAACTATGGAGCAGACGCTGTTTATTGCAGCCTGCCGGAGTTCGGTATGCGGTCGGCTCCTGCCAATTTTACGCCGGAGCAGCTGACCGAGGGTGTGATCTATGCCCATGCCCGCGGCCGCAAGGTCTATCTGACCATGAACACGCTGCCCACCAATGAGGAAGCTGACCGTCTGCCCGAAGCCATCAAGGCTGCTGCTGCCGCCGGTGTGGATGCCTTTATCGTGGCCGATCTGGGTGTGCTGGAAGCCTGTAAGCAGTTCGCCCCGGAGATCGATGTCCACATGTCCACCCAGACCGGCATCACCAACTGGGCCGCTGCGCGTGCCGCTTACAACATGGGTGCAAAGCGTGTGGTGCTGGCCCGTGAGATGAGCCTGCAGGATATCGCCACCCTGCGCGATAAGACCCCGCCGGAGCTGGAGATCGAGGCGTTTGTTCACGGAGCCATGTGCATGAGCATTTCGGGCCGGTGCCTGCTCTCCAATTACATGGCAGGCCGGGATGCCAACCGGGGCCAGTGCGCTCAGCCCTGCCGCTGGAAGTATTACCTCAGCGAGGAGACCCGCCCGGGCCAGCTGTATGAGATCGGCGAAAATGAGAACGGCAGCTATATCCTCAATGCAAACGATCTGTGCACCGCTCCCTTCATCGACCTCATCTGCAAGGCAGGTGTGGACAGCCTGAAGATCGAGGGCCGCGCCAAGACGTTCTACTATGTCGCCAGCGTCACCGCCGCCTACCGCAAGGCTCTGGATCAGTATCTGGCCGACCCTCTCAACGATAACTTTGAGCTGAGCGATGACGTTCTGGCCGAGCTGACCCGTACCAGCCACCGGCACTACTCCCCGGGCTTCTACTTTGGCCGCGAGCAGGCCCGTCAGGCAACCGACAGCGCTACTTATATCCGTGAGTGGGAGTTTGTGGGCACTGTGGAAAGCTGGGAGAATGGTGTTGCCTCCTGCCAGCAGCGCGGCAAATGGAGCCTTGGGGATACGTTGGAGGTGCTCTGCCCGGATGGCCGCAGCATCCCGTTGCACCCGGAGTGGATCAAAAACGAGGCAGGGGAGAGCGTGGAATCCACCCCCCACGCCATGGAAAAGTACACCATCCCCACCCCGGAGCTGCCCCCCATGAGTCTGCTTCGCCGGAAGGTGGAGACTCTTGACAAATGATTCCAGAAGCAGTAAAATAATAAAGTCAAAATGAACGATGTCCTCTGGCTCTAGTGGTCAGAGGACAGTTGAGGGCTCGTAGCTCAGTTGGGATGAGCGTTCGGTTCGCATCCGAAAGGTCGAGGGTTCGACTCCCTTCGAGTCCATACAGCAGAAAACCGCTCTGTCGTAGCAATACGGCAGGGCGGTTTTCTTGTTTGCAGTGCTATGAAACAGTGAGTACTGTTTCGATGGATCTGGAGCCGGTTCAAAGGTGGCAAATCGGCGCTTTTATGCCTTGGAAACACTGAAAATCAAGGATTTATGCGGACAAATGCCGTGACGCACTCGCAATGGCTTGAGGGTTGCGTTTGTTACATCGTTTTGGTATAACAACTCACAACCTCGGTATGACTTTCGTTGTCCAAACACAGATCGATATCTTTTTCAACGATAGGCAGTCTGAATTTGATGGATTTGAGCCACTGACCGTTGGGCTGACGCTCTGGGTAGATTTGAATTTCAGAGATCAGATGTTCCATCAGCTTTTTGCGTTCAAGGGGATTCATAACATTGTAGAGCTTTTCAAAGCAGATGAGAACCTTGTAAATGTTGTCACCTGTGATTTTATCCGCTTCGATCGCCTGCTTCTTTGCACGGGCATCCATCAGGGTGTTTTCTGTTTCCTCGATTTTATCGTACATCTTGTAAAGCCGCTCGTCAAGGTCAGATTTGCGGATGATGTAATGGCGGTCATCCGGGTCGAGTGTGTCGATCTCCTCCATGATTTTGGACTTGACGGAATAATACTGCCGCAACTGCTTTTCAGCGGCAGCAATTTCCTGTTCAATGGCAGTGGTGTCCACTTTGCTATTGATCTTCTCCTGCATCATGGCGGCAAACTTTGGATTGCTGACCAGTTTGATGATAACCTCCACCACGGCGTTGTCCAGAACTTCTTCCTGAATTTGCTTGTTGAAATCGCATTTTTGCTCACGTTGCATCTTGCGATGCTTGCAACTGTAATAAGAGAAAGATTTATAGGGTGTGCCATCTTTCTTTCGCTTGGTGCATTTGTTGCTGTACATTCCAGCACCACAAACGGGGCACTTGACAAGGGCGGATAACAAGTGCGCCTGTTCCGTCTTGCTGCGGTTGACTGGTTCGTATCGTTTGGACTGCGCCAACAGCTTGACCTGTGCGGCGTTCCACAATTCTTCCGATACGATGCCCTTGTGCAGGCCGTCCACCAGCAAATAATTCTCCTGTGGAACCTGATGATATTCGTTCCGGGTGCCGTGGATCTTTTCGAGTTTGCGGCGACCAAAGGCGATTTTTCCGCAGTAGACGGGGTTCTTCAGGATGGCACGAATCAATGTTGCGCTGAAAAGGGGAGAGGTGCCATTTTGACGAGCAAGTTTCTGAAAGCCGTGGGTCTCCAGATATTTGGAAAGACCATTTGCACCTGTGTCGGTGTTTACATATTGCTCAAAAATCGTGCGAATGGCAGGGGCTTCATCCTCATTGATTTGCAGCACACCGTCAACCAAACGATAGCCATAAGGCGCAAA